>Ga0209102_1000131_pt1 | contig 50842 bp, 52 predicted proteins | sample ConPoolayeHmetaG_FD_185483 | JGI IMG/M metagenome (GOLD analysis project Ga0209102, IMG submission 185483) | Hot spring microbial mat communities from California, USA to study Microbial Dark Matter (Phase II) - Cone Pool mat layer H metaG... ...
TACAATGAAATTTAAAATGCTTAGGATGACAAAAAAATCGGTTCTAAAATTTGTATCTAAGCAAAACTTAATGACCTTATCAAAGCCCTGAACTACTCTATGGTTAATCAGCCGCTTTAATTTTTTTAAAGGAAACTTTTTCGAACAAGCTGTAGATAACGGGCACCACGAACAGCGTCAAGAAGGTGGTAGCAATTAGACCACTGAGGACTGTCAGGGCTAAAGGAGAACGCATCTCAGAGCCAGTAGTGCGGCTTAGAGCCATCGGCATAAGACCAAGAATGGTCGTGAGAGCGGTGAGGAGCACGGGGCGGAGCCGGGTGATTGCCCCCTCGATAATCGCCTCCCTTTTATCCATCCCTCGTCGCCAGAGCTGGTTGATGTAATCGATCATAACAATTCCGTTATTGACGGCAATGCCGGCTAATAGAATAAAGCCAATCCACACTGGCAGGCTAACTGGTTTTCCCGCTATAAGCAAACCCAGAACCACGCCGGTCAATCCAAGCGGCACAGTAAACATGATGACAAAAGGATGAAGGAAGGATTCAAATTGAGAAGCCATAACCATGTAAACAAGCAATACAGCCAGGGCAAAAGCGAGGGCCAGGGTTTTAAAGGCATCCTGCATCTGTTCATACTGACCGCCATATTCAAGGAAATAACCTGGCGGTAAGCCCTTTTCGAGCGACGCCAGCCGGGATTTAATTTCCCGGGTGACACTGCCCACATCACGGCCAACTACATTGGCGGTGACGCTGACTTTTCTGGCCTGATTCTCTCGGATAATCTGAATCGGGCCCTCGCCCCTCTTTAAGGTTGACACTTGGTCGAGGGTGACTATTTTATTGAAGGGAGTAAGAAGCGGGGTAGTCAGCACTTCTCGAAGATTCTTGCGGTATTTATCTTTAAACCAGACCCGAACATCCACCTCTTCGCCAGCTTCCCGGTAACGCGTTGCTACCCGGCCCAGAGTAGCCGTTTGAATCGTATTAGCCACTTGATTGACTGAGAGGCCCAGTCTTCCCGCTCTCTCCCGGTCAACATAAATCTGATACTCAGGTCTTCCTTCGGAAAAAGTATGGGCAATGTCTCTCAACCCTTCCACGTCCTGAATTTGGCTAACAATATTATCGGCGACCTGCTTGAGGCTGGAAATCTCTTTACCAAAAATTTTTATCTCCACCGGCGATTGACTCCCAAAAAACATCTGACTCATGTCAAGGGCTTCGATTTTAACATTGGCCATTTTCGGTAACTGCTTTCTTATATCTTCGAGAATCTGGACGTCGGTTCGTTTTCTCTTTTCCCGGTGAATAAGTCCCACCCAAATAATGGCCTCGTGAGGACCGGTGGCAGCAAAGCCCGAGGCCATGTCTGAAGGGTCTTCCTCCGAAGCTGAACCCACCTGGGAAGAAACCATCTGCACTTCCGGCTGCTTGATCATCAAGTCCTCAACCATCGCCACGACGCGGTCGGTCTCCTCCAGGGCTGTCCCCACTGGCAATTTCACCTTGAGCAGAATCATCCTTCTGTCCTGGGAAGGCATGAACTCGGTGCCAAGAATCGGGATTAGGGCTAAAGAAATAAGAAACAAAGCACCCGCCGCGATTAAAACCCGGGCTCTATGGAGCAACACCCAGGTAAGAACGCGGCGATAGAGTCTTCGGGCCCCCTCAAATTGTTTTTTTATCGGCTGGGGATTACCCCTTGACCGTTGAAAGAGAAGGGAGGAAAAGAGCGGGACTATAGTTAAGGCTACAAAAAGCGAAGCGACCAAAGCAAAAGCCACGGAAAGGGCCAAACCTTGGGTTAACTTAGCGGTTATGCCAGAGGAAAAAACGACTGGCAAGAAAACGATAATCGTCGTTAAGGTAGAAGCGGTAATAGCCATACCCACTTCAGAAGCTCCAACTATGGCCGCGGCACTGGCCGCCTTGCCCAATTCAATATGGCGAAAGGTATTCTCGATGACGACAATAGCGTTATCCACCAACATTCCCACACCCAAGGTCAAACCACCAAGAGTTAACAGGTTAATGGTATAACCAGCGGCATAAAGGGCGATAAAAGTAGTGATGACCGATAGCGGGATGGCCAAGCCGATCGTTAAAGTTGGCCGCCAGTTTCTTAAAAAGAGGAATATGAGAAGGATGGCCAAGAGGCCGCCTTGCCAGGCCGTAGCAAAAGTGCGGTTGATGACCATTTTGACCATGTCCGCCTGGTCCATAGCGGCAAAGAATTTAACATCAGCGGGCAACCCAGCCTCTATCTTCCCCAGTTCCTTCTTAACTCTGTCCCCAACCTGAGCAGTATTGGCTCCGGAGCGTTTATTCACAATCAGGAAGACCCCTTTTTCTTTCTGGATTCGGCCCAAATACCGTGTCTCTTTAAGCCCGTCCTTAACCTCGGCTACATCGCTCAAATAAATCAGCTCGCCGCGCGGCGTTTGACCGACCACGGTCTGACGGATATCTTCTAAACTTTCGAACTCCGCCAAGGTCCGGACCAAAAAATCAGCGTGGCGTTCTAAAACATAGCCTGCCGGCAGGTTGAGATTTTCCAGGCGCAAGGCAGCTATAATGCGGTCAAGCGAAAGGTTACGGCTCTCTAAGGCGGCTTTATCCACGCTAACCTGAATCTCCCGGATATCAGTTGAAAAAACTCGGGCCGAAGCCACACCATCGAGCCTTTCTAACCGAGGCGCCACTTCATCTTCGATTAATTTCTTTAATTCCGCCGTGGGCCTTTCGGCAGTAATGCCATAGAAAATAACGGGCATCTGACCGAGGTTGAACTTCACCACTAGCGGGTCAGTAGCGGCCTCCGGTAGTTGATTGCGATAGAGGCCAATCTGGTCGCGAATATCCTGGGCAGCAAAATCAAGATTAGTTCCCCATTCAAACTCCACCATGATCACTGAGGCTCCTTCCGCACTAACCGAAGAAACCTTTTTCACCCGAACAATCGAGCTGACAATTTGTTCCAGCGGTTTGGTGATGGTCTTTTCGATATCCTCAGGCGAAGCCCCGCGATAAATAGTGATAACCGACACCGTGGGAAACTCGAGGTCGGGGAAAAAATCCAGGCCGAGGCGGCTCAAGGCGATAAACCCCACGACGACCAAAATCATGGCGATCATGGACGTCGTCACCCGACGTTTAACCGAAAATTCCGGGAGTTTCATTTTGATACCTCACCAATAAGAGTAACGGGCGAGCCGTCCAGAAGACCAAAATTGCCTTCCACGATGACTAAATCGCCTTCGCTGAGACCGGACAAAACCTCGGCTTCCTCGGCAGTCTGAAAACCGAGCTCTACGGCTTTTCTCACCGCTTTGCCGTCAGCAATCGTAAAAACGAACTGGTTATCAATGATTGCCCTTTGCGGGATGACTAAGGTCTGAGGTCGGCTAACAACTTCAATCCTTACTTCGCCAAAAGTGCCGGGTCGGAGAAGCAGGTCTGGGTTATCCACTTTAATTTCCGCTTTAAACTTTTTGGTGGCTGCATCAGCGGTAAGCGTGACCAAGTAGACCTCCCCTTCAAAGGCCTTGTCGGGAAGATTGGGCACACGAACCTCGGCTCTTTGTCCTCTCTGGATCTTGGCAATATCAGTAGCCGAGACCTCGATATTTATCTTAATCCGCGAAAAATCCATAAGCGTTAGCACGCCGCTGGTCGGCGAAAAACTACCCATCATCGGGTTTATTACGTCTCCTTCATTAGCGTTCTTAGAGGCGACGACACCCGAAAAAGGCGCCTTCATTTGGGCGATTTCTAAATTGTGGCGCAAAAGATTTAAAGCTGCTTGAGCTTGCTCAAGCTGAGCTTGAGCCGCCTCATAGGCTAAGCTAATCTTTTCATACTGCTGCTCGGAAACTGCTTTTTCTTGGAAAAGTCGGTCCATTCGCTCTTTGTTCTTTTTGGCGTCTTCAAAATTAGCTTTGGCCGCAGCCACCGCGGCTTCCGCCTGTTTAAGCTGGAGATTAAGGCTTTGGGTATCAAGCTCCGCTAAAAGCTGGCCTTCTCTTACCCTGTCTCCCTCTTTTGCATAGATTCGGGCTACCTTGCCGCCAATATCAGGCACGATGTTCATTTTCTGCCAAGGCTCAATCGTTCCAGTAAAAAGAAGTTTCTCACTGAGGGTGCGGCGTTCAACCTTCACGACCCGCACAGGGGTACCCCCAGTTCCTTCCTCCTTTGGAGGGACAACATTCTTTTCGCCGGGTCGACAGCTAAACAAGACAAGAGAAAATATTCCGGTCAATAAAATCAAAAGAACGTTCTTGACGTTCATCGCGGGCCTCCTGTTCAAATCATAAAGCCATTTATTCATTTTTATCCTTCCCGATAGCCTTCTCCAGTTGGGCCACAGCCATCGCGTAATCAAAGAGAGCCTGAGAATAATTGGTCCGGGCCTGAGTCAAGGCCACCTGGGCTGAAGAAACATCAAGAAACGTGGCTAAACCTTCATTATAATTAAGTTCGGCCAAGCGCACGCTTTCCTGGGCTTGCTCCAGGTTTTTCTCTTGGGAAAGTAAAGTCTCCTGGGCTTGCTTCAGGTTAAGCCAGGCTTGCTTGATTTCAGCCCGGATAAGGTCGACCATTCCCTTCTCCGTCAACTCTAAGCTTCGCTCCATAGCTTTAGCCTTAGCTACTTGGGCGGAACTGGAAAAACCGTTAAATATCGGAAGGCTCAAGACTAAATTAAAGGAATAATAGCTTTGCCAGTTGCCTTTTTTAAAATTAAGATAATTCGCCCAGAAATTATAAGAACCTCCGATAGCTATTGTTGGCAGGTCGGCGGAACGGGCTAACTTAACCAATTCTCCCGCCATTTGCCGTTGGTAGCGAAGCCCGCTAAGCTCAGGACGCCAAGCCAAAGCTTGCTCTAAGAGCTCTTTTTCCTCGACCTCAAAAGGCTTAAAGGTTAGGTGGCCTTGGAGTTCTATTTCCTGGGCTAAATCAATCCCTAAAAGAGTTTTTAAATTGATGGCCGCCAGCTCCACCTGATTTTGGGCTCGGAGTAACTGCGGTTTGAGGTTAGCCAGCTGAACCTCCGAGCGAAGGAGGTCAAAACGGGAGGCGAGACCAACTTCATAAAGATGCCGAACATTCTCTAAGTGCTTGGCGGCTAAGTCGACGGCTTCCCTGGCCACTTCAACAAACTTTTGGGCTAACAAATAGCCATAAAAAGCTCTTTTAACATTGTAGATAGTTTCCAGCTTGGCTTGACGGACTGATTCTTCTGTGGCTCTTAAGTTGTACTGCGCTTGTTTGAAACCGGAGACAAGTTTGCCTCCGGTAAAAAGCGGCACGGAAAAAGAAAACCCCATCTGATAATCGCGAGTGAAATCAACCCGGACACGCTGAGCGGGTTGACCGGGGATGAAGGAGGGGAATTCAAGCGTAAAAAGCTTCTCGTCAAGAGTGTGAGTGCCCTGGGCGTTGAGGGTGGGGAAAAACCTGGCCGCTGCCTCCCGGAGAGAAGCAGAAGCCTCGGCTATCTTTTCTTGGTTAGCCAGGAAAAACGGGTTGTGCTCCAGGGCTAAGCGGATGCTCTCTTCAAGCGTCAAGACAAGCTTCTCTTGAGGTTGGCCGGGCGCTGGCGGACAAAGAAAAAATATCAAAAATAAAAAGAAAAAGACGGCTGAGCTTAAGATTATCTTTTTTTTCATGGTCAGGCTCCTTTGGCTGATTCACGCTTCAAACCAACTCCCCAGAGAATAAAATTGAGCAGAAGGTCAGTCTGCTTGGCCAGGGGAAGGCGAACTGGACTCCAGAAGCGAGTGTGAATGAAACCCTGAAGCAAGGCTTCGATAAGCCTGGTTGCTAGCTTGGGGTCGAAGGGCCGCAACTCGCCTTTCTCCACGCCCTCCGCCAACAAGGCGGCCACTTCTTCTAAAATCTTCTCTCGCCGATACATAATCTCGGCCATTAAGTCGGGCTGGCGACTCGAAGCGCGAGGGGTATGGCGTCCGACAAAAAGCCTCATCTTTTGGAGGAAAGCCTTGTCAATGAGCAAAATACGGGAAAGACTTTCCTTGGCTTCGTGAAAAAGGAGAAAATAGTTGATAATCGCCCGCAGCTTCTCAGTGGTCGATTTTGGTTTAGACTTTATTTTTATAATTTCCTTATAGAATTTATCGAAATAATCTAAGAATAGCTCAAGGACAATGCTTCCCTTGCTGCGGAAATAATGGTAAACCGTCGCTTTGGAGAGCTCGGCTTCCCGAGCCACATCGTCCATCGTTAGAGCCGTATAACCCTGACGGGTCATAACCGCTTCGGCCGCCTGGATGATGGCTTGCCGCAATTCCTGACGGCGCCGAGCTTCACGCTCCTGGCGCCTACTTTTAGCCTGGCGGGAAGACAAACGATTCATTTAAACCTCTGTCTTTCTTAATCCATCCATCTCTAAAATATCTGCTTAAGCAAATTAAACCAATGAGTTTAATTTATAAACTAAAAAGTTTAGAAATTATCAATATAGCGGAGAGGGTACAGCTTGTCAATAGCCGTTGGTTGTTAGTAGAATAAATGAGCGGAAAAAAAATTGAGACTTGGATAGAGTCGGCTAAGAACCATGGGGTTAAAGGAGCCACGCTAAGGAATCGCCCTTGGCCAAACTGAACTCAAAATTTTGCTTAAATCACATCTTCTGGCTCACCACAATATTAGCGTTGGGGTTTGCTTCGCGAACCCCTTCCGAAATTCCATCTTCACCCGAGCAAGCTCCCCGATTTTGGCAGATAACCCTTGAGCTGCAACTCGAAGGAACTTATTGCTCGCGGCAGGAGAATCACACTTTTCAGGGAGCGTTTAGCGGCGCCTGGCGCTGGCAAGGGGTAATGGAACCAGACGAGCCTGATGTCATCCTCTTCCATCTGGAAACTGAAGTCCTCAAATGGGAGCTTAGAGAAAAGGACCTGGTAGCGGGGAAGGAAAGAGCCGTCCTGGTTTCGTCTTCTTCACCCCCTCGGCTTAAAGTCGATTGCCTCCTCCGTCAGGCGGATGCCTTTTATCTTGACTTTTTTCTCGAGCCCTTAGCCATCCCTGTGGGAGTGACTACACCGCATCATCGCCTCCTTTTGCCAGCTTCCGCTTCCCAGGATTTGCAGTGGGAGCGGATGCATTATAATGAGTACGTTAGCCATGGTTCCAACTGGGTGGTGGTTCCGGCTAAGGAAATTTATAGCCAGGATTACGAAAAGAACTTTTCTTGGTCCTGGACCTTTCCCCCTGGTTCAGTTTTGCCCGAGTCTTCGGAATTGACGTCTGAACATCAGGTTAAGCTCATCCTTCGAATCAAAGCGCATTTTAAAAATTAACCTCTGAAATGGAAGAAGCCAATAAATTATATCGAGTGAAGAACCCTGAGAACGGGGGCGAAAACAAGGCTCATTGTCTAAAACAAGGCTTAGGCTTTAATAGCTTAAGCGCGGGGATGGAAGCGGTCGTAGACTTCCCGGAGCCACTGGCGGCTGAGATGAGTATAGATTTGCGTGGTGGTAATCTGACTATGGCCGAGCATAATCTGAACTGAGCGCAAGTCAGCCCCCCGTTCCAAAAGATGCGTCGCAAAGGAATGGCGTAGAACATGAGGGCTTACTTTATTTTCGAGGCCAGCCATCTCAGCGTACTGGCGCAGTAGTTTCCAGATTCCCTGCCTCGTAAACGGCCGGCCATTCCTGGTAAGAAAGACCTCCGCAGTTTCTCCCTTTAAGAAAAGCGGTCTTACCTCTCCGAGATAACGCTCCAGGGCTGAAGAAGCTGAACCGCCAAACGGCACCGCCCTTTCCTTACCACCCTTTCCTCGACACAGTAAAAAGCTCGCATCGAGGTTGACTTGATCCATCCTTAGATCGGCCAGCTCCGAAACCCGCAGACCTGTAGCGTAGAGCAGCTCCAGTATTGCCCGGTCTCTTTTTCCCTGAGGTTTGGAATCATCAGGCTGGCTTATCAGCTTTTCGACTTCAGCCACGGTGAGAAAATGAGGCAAATTTAGCCAGGCACGGGGAGTGGTCAAAGCGGTTGTAGGGTTATGAGCGACGTAGCCGTCTAAAAGCAGAAAACGGAAAAAACTCCGGAGGGCCGAAACAAGCCGACCCAAGGAGCGAGGCGATAGCCCGGCTCGACTTTGCTCCTGGAGAAAAAGGCTTAAATCATCGGGTCTGACCTGCTGACAATTCTTTTTTTTCTGGCTCAAAAAATCCAGAAATTTATTCAGGTCTCGAGCGTAGGCCAAACGGGTATTCTCAGCCAAGCCTTTTTCCACCAGAAGATAATCAAGGAAGAGGCGAACCAGTTCGTTAGAGGCTGGCCCCGGTTTCATATCAGGAAGGGGTTAGAGCGTTTTTCTTCGCTCACGGTTGTTGCTGGGCCGTGGCCGGGGAGGATAACTGTCTCCTCGGGTAAGGTTAAAATTTTTTCCCGAATCGACCTTTCCAAGTCTCGCCAGGACCCGCCAGGAAAGTCGGTTCGGCCGACGCCGCCTAAGAAAAGCGTATCGCCGGAAAAGAGCCAATTATCACTCAGGAAACTCACGCTTCCCGGCGAGTGGCCAGGAGTATGAATCACCCTTAGGGATACCTCGCCAAAGTGAATCAGGCCGCCGTCGACCAAGACCTCATCAGGGGGGGGCGATTCTCTCGCCTCCAGAAGCAAACTCAGTTCATACTGTTGGTTGCTTTTGAGGAGAGGCAGGTCGGCGGGATGAAGGTAGATGGGCAGACCAAATTTTTCTTTTAAGTCGCGGTTGGCGCCGATGTGGTCAATATGACCATGAGTATTCAGGATGGCTCGAGGCTTAAGCTCAAGCTCGCTGATTAGCAGGAAAATTTTTTCTGGTTGAGCTCCGGGGTCGATGACGACCGATTCCCGCGTTCGTGAGCAGTAAACAAGATAACAATTGGTTTCCAGCGCTCCGACCACAACCAGTTCGTAATTCAGCATTTCTTTTGGCTAAATGATAAATCGAGCCAAGCTTTGAGTCAAGATTACGCTGGTTGATCTTTTTAAAGGCGGGGGTTTTCAGCGCTTTTCATCATGAGTATTTAGCGCTTTTTTCGCCTGAAAGAGAGCTTCTCTCGAGGAAAATAGAAGGTTTTGACCGGGCCTTACCTTGATCGGCTTTTAAAATTCAGGAGGGGAAAAACTCTTTTTCAATTTTAAAAGACACTTATAGCCTCTTGAAAATGTTATATCTTATTGTTTTGAAAAAAACTAGCCGATATAAGCCCAATAAATTACCACCCTTTTGGCGAAAGAGCCGATTATGCACTACATCATGTAAAATAGGGCCGAAAGACGGCCTAGTATCAGATGAATGTTTCCCCAATGTCATAAAAAAATAGGGTAGTATACTTAGGATGGACCTGAAAACTTGAGGAGTATTTGAATACCCCTTGGGAAGCCTTGCTTTGGAGGCGGCAAGAAAGGAAAGGCGAAGCTTCTGGACGAGTACGGCCGAAACGCGGGTTTGTTCTGCAAGTCTGGGTGCAGAAAAGTAGCCGGACTTTTAAGAGAGCCTCTTGGCCCTGGTAGAATTTTAAAATTTTACCCCCACACTCTTAACTTTAGAGTAATCTCAGATGGTTTCTTGTGACCACTCAACTCCGTTGCTGTCATTCCACCCATCCTGCGGCTTTATGGACAATCTCGGTTGATTTCTTGTAACCACCAAGCATTGTCCCCGGACAGAACTAATTGATATAATGCAGGAGATGAACCAGTTTTCCTGGCAATTATCCCTTCTTAGAAAATCGATTAAGAAAAAGCAGAAGCTGCGGCTAATTCTTGATTCTTTGGCCGAAGCTCCAGAGCGGTCGGCCTTAGAACTCGGCACCAGTCAGGGGTTACTCGGTTATTTTTTCCGCCAGAAAAAGGGTTTTTGGGTAAACGCCGATGAAGACCTCCCTAACCTGCGGGAAGCAAAATCACTCCTGGGGTCAAATATTATCCAGGTGGCGGGGACCAGGCTGCCTTTCCGCGACGAAGCTTTTGACCTTATCGTTTGCCCCGATTATCTGGAACACGTGGAAGAGGATGAACTTTGCTTACAAGAAATAGCCAGAACCCTTAAGCCAGGTGGAGAGGTAATTATTGTTACTCCCCATACCGGTCCTGGGCTATTCCTTTATCGTCTGCGTCGGCTGGTGGGTCTCAGGCCCGAAGTTTATGGTCACAAGCGCGACGGGTATAACCGGCGGGAGCTTGAAGAGCGGCTGAGAAAAGTTAATCTTGAGCCCGAGCGCCATGAGATAATTTCCCGTTTTTTTTCCGAAGGCCTGGAGCTTCTTATAAACCTAATCTATGTCAGGCTATTCTCCGGCCGGCGAAAAACCGAGCTAAGAGACGGCCATATCCGGCCAATGAGTCGTCAAGAATTCCAGGCTAAGCGCTTTTTCCTCAGTCTCTACTCCTTAATTTATCCAATTTTTTGGATGATATCGCAGTTAGATAAGCTCATCTGGTTCAGCCCTGGCTACCTGGTGATTGTTTGGGCCAAAAAGCTGGGTGACAGTAAACAGGCCGTTCTTCCCCGGTAATCGCTCCCAGCGCCCGGCTATAAGTTCATAATCCGAACCGGCTTTTTGTTGCTGAGGGTCGTCGGTTTGCTTTTTTCCTTCGAGCCTCATTATAATGAAAACGTGGATGCTTTCCTTAGTAAGGAAGCCTATCGAGAAATCCAGGTTCTGCGATTGACCTTAGGCCAAAAACCGCAGGATGGCCTGCTTTTGGGCCATCGCTGCGGCCCGCGCTACTTCCTCGAGCGCACCTGGCCCACGCTCCAAGGTTTTTTTGCCGGGCCGGAAAAATATTGGCAATTAGTCCAAGCTTTCGAGGGAAGGGTGATTGGCTTTTTCTCTTATCAGCCTTCTCGGCAGCGGTTGAGGCCAATTCTTCAACCGTTAGGCTGTGGTCACATCCTGTTAGAAATATTCCCCCAAAAGAAATCATCCCTGGCCCTAAAATGCTTTCTTATCGATTTTAACGGCTCTTTTTTTCTTTCGCCCTGCCCTCTGCAAATCGAGACTAAGAGGCAAAAATGAACCAACTAAGCTTGGAACAAAAAAGATATTTGCTCCGCCTCGCTCGGCAGGCCATTGAAAACTATTTAACTACCGGCGAATACTTAAAAACTAAAGGGAAAGAGGCGTGGCTCAACGAAAAAAAAGGCGCCTTTGTCACCCTCAAAGTAAAAGGCCAACTACGTGGTTGTATCGGTTATCCTCTGCCCTACAAACCACTGATGGAGACGATAATTGAAATGGCTGTAGCCGCCGCCACCCAGGATTTTCGTTTCCACCCCATCGGCTTAGAAGAGCTCGACCAAACGACCATCGAAATTTCTGTGCTGAGCCTTCCCCGGCCTATCCAGGAGGTTAAAGAAATCGAGGTCGGCCGCCACGGAATCATTGTCTCTCGCGGCGCGGCCCGGGGGTTACTTTTACCCCAAGTGCCTCTGGAAAATAACTGGGACCTGAAAACCTATTTAAGCCATGGCTGTTTAAAGGCGGGTTTGGAACCCGATGCCTGGAAAAAAGGGGCTAAAATTGAAGTCTTTGAAGCCGAAGTCTTCAGCGAACAAGAGGTTGGCTGAGTCATCGGCTGATTGACCAGAGCTTGTCCCGGTCAATTTTATTGTTTCTTTCGCCTCGGCCTATTTTTTATTTTTTCCCTTGCAGCTTAGCCAGCTCTTCGGTCGCTTCTTGTTTATAAAGTTCGCACTTGGAAGTTGTGACGGGGGAATCGAGACATTTCTGAAAACATTCGGCTGCCAGATTCTTCTTGCCCATAGCTAAATAAGTTCGGCCCAATTCTAAGTAATGGTTAGTGTAATCTGGCTTGAGGTCAATCGCTCTTCTTAAATTCTTCTCTGATTCCTCAAAAGTGCCGCGGGGAATATCGCCGTAGAGCAACCCTCCCAGGGCTCGTTTAACTCCGCCAATCTCCGCCATCCGGCGATGCCAACGTCCGAGGGCATGGTAAGCTAAGTCGTTATTCGGGTCGAGGGCGATCGCTTTTTCAATCTCGGCTTTAACTTGCCGCGACATTTCAATCTGTTCTTTTTTGCCGAGGAGGAGAGCTCTTTTACCCAAGGCCGCTGAAAGGAAAAAGTGACCCCACGTATCATCAGGATTAGCCTTAACCGCGCGGCGGGCATAATTTTCGGCCTCTTGATACATCTTTTTCTGCTTCGCTGGCGTGGTGGGGTCCTTGGCTGGCAAGGCGTCAGCCACATCAATCATTGCCCGGGCTACTTTCCACAGCGCCTCATAATTATTGGCCTCCAGTTCGAGGGCTCGCAAATAAGCCTCCAGAGCTTTGGCGTCGTCAAATTGAGCATAATACTGGTCACCCGCAGCAATCTGTTCTTCAACTGTCTGCGGCCAGGCGGGTAAGCTGGCCAAAAGAAGAAGCACACCTAAAAACCAATATCTCTTAGCTTGAATCATTATCTCCCTCCTCATCCCAATTCGTTTTCCCTTTTAACATCCGGATAAACTAAAAGTCAAGCTTTTTCGGCAACAAGCTGGTCGGCGGTAGCATCCAGACCGCAGAGTATTTTTTCCACTTCCTGACGTTTTTCTTCCAGCTCTTCTTCGCTCAGGTCCGGAAAAACTGGAATGGGCTCACCGTGAATGGCCACAATTCGGGAAAAAGGCCAGGTCAGAAGAAAATGATCCCAGCTTCTCAGAAAACGACGCCGAGAAGAGGAAAAACTAAACGGAACCAGGACAGCGCCGGTTTCTTTGGCCAGCTTTAAGGCGCCAATTTTTAAGACCCGGTTAGGGCCACGCGGACCATCGGGGACGATTATTATTTCTCCCCCTCGCCTTAGCTCTTGGACCATCTCCTTCCAGGCTGTAACCATGCTGTGAGAGCTCGAGCCTCTCAATATCTTATACCCCCAGCCTTCAACAATCCGGGCCACAATCTCCCCATCCTCACTCGGACTAATGAGAGGCATAATTTCCTGGCGCCGGAAAAAATAAGGGGCCAGAAAAATTCGGCCATGCCAGACAAGATGAATCATTGGCTTTTTCTTTTTTCTCAACTCTTGGATGGTTTCTCTTCCGATAATTTGGACCCTGGAAGTTACGGCAATGAAACTGAGCAGAACTCGGCCCAAGAAACCAACCAGACGCCAGCCTAAGTCAGACCTAATTCTCATCCTTGACTATCTTAACCGCCCTCGCCCGATTTTGACAACTAACCAGCCGCCAATCCAGCCCAGAGCACTGAAACCAATCCCATAAGGAAGACCAGCGGGCCAGGGAGGGAAAGGCCAGGAAAAAATCTTCGCGGCGGTGAGGAAACTGCCCAAAGAAAAAAGCGCGCCGGCACTCAGACTTAACAAACCAGCCAGCTTCGCTCTCTGTCGAAGAAACAGCATCGCAACTGCTGGGATAAATAGGCCTTCGGCCATTATTTCTGAGGCCAGGCCGATAGTTTGGAGGATGCTTCGGAACCGAGTGGCGATGATAAATGCCGCGAGGCCAATAATAACCGTGGCCAGCCGGCTCACCCGCAGCTGCTGGCTTGAAGCCTCGCCCAGGCTCTGGCGGCTTATTTCCCGGCTAAAAAAAAGCGCGGCCGCATTAATAGCGGTATCCAGAGTGGAGAGAATAGCGGCGACGATGGCGAGAAACAGGAGACTCCTTAGCCAAGAAGAGAGCGAGCTCAAAGACACAATTTTAGCCAATAATGGTAAATTATCTAAAGAGACTGCCAACTTAGCACGGCTTAGGACGCCGATAAGAGCAATCAGGGGGTAAATTAAGGTAAAAGCACCGGCTGTTAGCCAGAGTCCTTTTTTTGCCTCGCGGTTACTGCGTGCTGCCTGCACTCTTTGCCAAGCTATAGGCGAAACTAACCAAGCTAAGGTAAAAGAAAGAGCGGCTAAGCCGTTATGAGAAAAGTTGATAAAAAGGCTGGAGGTGGCAAAATTGGGCTGCCCGAATTGGGGAAAATTCGCCAGTTGATTTTCTTTGGTTAATAAGAAGAAAAAAAGAGCTAAGAGCCCTGAAAAAAGGAAAAGGCTCTGGAGTAAGTCAGTAATCACCACCGAAAAGAGACCGCCAAGGGAAGTGTAGATTAAAACCGCCACCAACCCTAAAGTCAGGCCTAAGATATAATTTTGCGGGATGAAAACCTGGAGAAAATTACCCAGGGCCACTAATTGAGAAGCAGCAAGCAGAATCATGTACCAGAGGATTAGAAGGTTAGATATTTCGCGCACTACCCGACCATAGCGACTCTCTAAAAGGTCTAACAGGGGCCACCCGGCCCAGTTCCTTATCGGCCCCGTTAGGGCAATCGCCATAATAACCACGGTGAGCCAGGCCGGAATTCCCACTAACCAGAGTGAACTGAAACCGTGGTAATAAGCCTCGTCAGTGGTGATAAAAACTGATGTTGCGCCGACCCAAGAAGCGGTTAGGGTAAATGTTAGCAAGCCGGCCGGGACAGAGCGGGAGGCGAGGAAAAAATCTTCCAGAGTCTTTACCCTCCGTCTAAAGACAAGGCCGACGCCTACGAGCAAACAAAGATACCCAACCCAAAGAAGAAAATATCTCCAAGTCATTAGCTGAGTTTATAGCAAAGCCTTCGTTCGAAGGCAATTCTTATAAAAAGGCTTTGAGAAGGGCTTATGTCTTCCAATGAAGGCGGTCAGTCTCAATTTTAAGCATCTTTTAACCCAACGTCTATCGCGGAGGGCAAAAAAAAATCTCTATGCTATAATTGGCGGGATGAAAAAGAGGCCTTTTATTCGGGCATTTTTAATTTCGGCCTTATCGGTTACTTTTATCCCCTCTGGATTTTTTCGGGCTCTCGCCTCTCAATCATCCTCGGCGACCATAATCGCCAATTTAGAAAACAAGCTTAAGAGTATCGATTCGCTTGAAGCCGATTTCCTTCAAATCTATATCCCAGCCGCTGAGAGTCGGGGCCTGGAAGAAAAGGGACATCTTTATCTTAAAAAGCCCGACTTAATGCGCTGGGATTATATCTCGCCTGAAAGAAAAAGCTTCCTGCTGAAAGGAGAGCTTTTCTTATCTTATTTCTTTGAGGATAAACAAGTTGTTCGCCAGCCGCTGGCGGAAGAGGAGATTAAAGGAAGCATTTTGGGGCTTCTATCAGGCAAAACCAACCTCCTCGAGCTTTATTCGGCCCAGGTCCTTTCTATCCTTTCTGACGGCGCCACCCTTGTCCTTCGACTCGAGCCGCGCCAGAAAGGCGAGATTGAGCAGGTCCTGTTAGAAATAGACCAGCGACGGTGGCTTATCCAGAAGCTTTCTTTCTTAGAATCGACAGGTAGTCGCCAGGAATTTTATTTCTCCCGTTTCCAGCTGAATAAGCCTCTGCCGAATTCGACCTTTACCATCCCCGTACCGCCAGACTGGGAAATAATCGATGAAACCCGGCAGACAAAAAAGAAGGAGGGCAGGGCCTTTTTGACTATATGAGGGTAACTTTTGGCCGTAATTTACGTATCTAAAGAGAGAGGTTTTTTCTATGGCTGAAGACCAGGAATTGGTCCGCCAGGTTTTAGCTGGCCATACCCAGGCTTTTGAAGCTATTATCTTGAAATACCAGCAACCTCTCTTCAACTACCTCGGCCGCATGGTCGGCGAACGCGAAACCGCCCTCGATTTGACCCAAGAAGTTTTTCTGAAAGCCTTTGCCGCTCTCCACACTTATAACCCCAATTATAATTTTAGGACCTGGCTATTCCGCATCGCCTCCCATCTGCTCATTGACCAGTGGCGCAAGAAAAAAATTCCCCAAACTTCCTTGGAACAATCTTGGGATGAGGAAGATGCGTCTTGCTTCGACCCGGTTGATACAAGAGCGCTCTCGGTAACAGCCCGCTTTGAGATGGAGGAACTTATTCGTCAGGTGGAGAAGGCTCTCCAGAAAATTCCCGTTCATTTAAGAGAGCTTTTCCTCTGGCGTCATGTTAACGGCTTGAGCTATGCCGAGATAGCGGAAATCTCTGGTTTGCCTGTGGGCACGGTGAAAAATCGGGTCTTCCAAGCCAAAGAAAGAATCCGTGCCTCTCTGGAGGAAAAACCATGACTTGCCTCTCTCTCGCTTCCATTTATGATTACTTAGAAAAAGAACTGGCGCCGGAGAAAGTCCAGACAATCGAAGCCCATCTACAATCGTGCTCCCGCTGCCGACAAGCCGTCGAAGACCGACGGCGCTTGCTTGAGGCTTGCCACTCTTTACCCGATTTATCCCTGCCCCCGAACTGGGCCCAATCGGTAATGGCTAAGCTTTCTCGGTTAACACCTCCCACCTTAATTTGGCTGCTTGTTTTCCTCACCAGCTCCGTTCTCCTTCTCTCCAGCCTTGGCTGGCTGATTCTTTCTTTCCAGCCGGGCTTGGCTGCATCTCGGCTGCCATTTATCAAATTGGTCACCGTCGGCTTAGCTCGCTCGCTTATTTTTTTGGGGGCTAAAATCATTCTAACTCTCTCCACCAGCCTGCAAGCGCTTGTCTTTCCCTCATCTTTTCCCCAGGCTGGCCCGGGACAAAATTTTCCTCTTTTTCCTCTTGAATTATTCTTCTCCCTCCTTTTCTTAGTAGGGCTGGGTTGTTTTTTCTGGATCTTCTGGCGGAATCGACCTCTGGCCGTCAAAAAGCCCTGAGCGCAGGGCAAAAAGCAAATTAATTAGGGAAAGGGCTGAAAGCAAAATAAAAATTAGCTAAAAAATTACGTAAATATGTGAGCTGTCACCAATTTTTAGTCACCTAATTTTTAATTAGCATTAGCCTTCAAGGATTTCCTTTTCTTTGACCTTGGCCATCTCTTCCAGTTTACTAACATATTCGTCCAGGATTTCCTGGAGTTTTTCCAGGCCGTCAAATTTTTCATCCTCGGTAATTAGCTTTTCCTCTTCCATCTCTTCAATCTCTTCTTTACTTTCGCGTCGCAGGTTACGCAACACCGTCTTCTCTTCTTCTAACATCTTCCGGATTTTTTTCGCCATCTCGCGGCGTCTTTCTTCATCCAAGGGAGGAATCGGCACTTTAAGAAGCCGGCCGTCATTAATCGGGTTCAATCCTAAGTCAGAAGACCGAATGGCTTTCTCTACTGCCTCTAGGATCGCTGGGTCCCAAGGCTGGACAGTAACCAACGAAGGGTCGGGCACAGAAAGTGTGGCCACTTGGTTAATCGGCAGAAGCTGGCCATAATAATTAACTTTAACTTCTTCAAAGATATGGATGTTAGCCCGACCCGTGCGCAGCTTGCTCAATTCCTTGCGAAAATGCTCCTGCGCCAGCTTCATTTTTTTTTCAAATTCTTTTAAAACTTCTTTCACCATTGGTTATCCCTTTCGCCTTGAATTTTATTTAAAGGGATTCAACGATGGTCGTTCCCACCTTTTCGCCTAAGACCGCCCGACAGATGTTGCCTTCAACGTTCATGTTAAAAATAATGATTGGCAACCGAAAGTCTCGGCAGAGAGAAATCGCGGTGGCATCCATAACCTTTAAGCGCCAGTTAAGTACATCCTGATACGTAATCCTTTCAAAATGACGGGCCTTGGGGTCGACCATCGGGTCGGCCGAATAAACGCCGTCCACTTTGGTCGCTTTCAGGATGACCTCCGCGCCTATCTCCAAAGCCCTCAGCGAAGCGGCCGTATCGGTGGTAAAAAAGGGGCTTCCCAGCCCTGCGCTAAAAATTACCACTCGGCCCTTTTCTAAATGACGGATGGCGCGGCGGCGGATAAAGGGCTCGGCGACGGCTTTAATATCCAGAGCCGAAACATGGCGCGTGGCGACTCCTTCTCTTTCGATGGCTTCCTGAAGAGCGATGCCGTTAATCACCGTGGCCAGTAGCCCCATCTGGTCAGCCGCGGCTCGCTCCAGACCAGCTTTTTCTCCTGAGGAGCCACGGAAAATGTTGCCGCCGCCAATCATAATCGCCACTTGAACTCCCAAGTCATGAACTCGATGAATTTCTCGCGCCAGATGGCAGGCTTGGTTGAAATCAACCCCGTAGGGCTCTGAACCTAACAGAGCTTCCCCTGAAAGTTTAAGCAGGACTCTTTTATATACAGGCCCTTCCGGCCCCATGGCCCCGTCTCAGGCTTTGCCCAGTTCAAACCGAGCGAAGCGCCGGACCCGGATGTTTTCACCAAATTTGGCGATGTGCGAAGCGATAAACTGCTGGACCTTTATTTTATCATCCCGGATAAATGGTTGCTCCAACAGGCAGACTTCTTCATAATATTTATTAAGCTTTCCCTGAACGATTTTTTCGATAATCTCGGCCGGCTTTTTACTATCCTTGAGCTGCTCCCGAATTATGTCCTTTTCTTTTTCAATTTCCTCGGCTGGGATATCCTCGGCCGAAATATATTTGGGGTTAGCAGCAGCAATCTGCATCGCGATGTTTTTAGCCAGCTCGCGGAATTCTTCGTTGCGAGCCACAAAATCGGTTTCGCAGTTTACTTCCACCAAAACCCCGATTTTGCCGTCAAGGTGGATATAAGCATAAACCAGCCCTTCCCCTGTCTCTCGGTCCATTTTATCCTTGGCCCGGGCATAACCCTTTTTCCGCAAAATTTCGATGGCCTTTTCGATATCTCCACCGCTCTCTTCCAGAGCTTTTTTGCATTCCATAATGCTGATTCCGGTGCGGTCGCGCAGCTCTTTGAGCTGTTCAGCCGATATTTCCATTTCTCTTCTCCTTATTTATAGCCAGCCTCACCTGAATCTTTGGCGGCTTCAGTTTCGCTCCTCGATTGACCCGAAGCAGCTATTTCTGAGGCTCCAGGTTCTTTCTGGATTTCTTTGTCCAGGCGGGCCTTTTTGCCCTCGATTATGGCTTCAGCTGCTTTGGAGGTAAAAAGTTCAATCGCTCGGACAGCATCGTCATTCCCCGGGATAGGATAATCGATCCCCTCGGGGTCGCCGTTGGTGTCGACGACGGCCACAATCGGGATCCTGAGCTTTTTAGCTTCTGCAATGGCAATCGCCTCTTTCGAGGCATCGATGATGAAAAGGGCAGACGGAAGCTCGGTTAAATTTTTCAGGCCACCCAGGTTTTTCGCTAGTTTTTTATAGACTTTATCCAGCTTAGATTGTTCCTTTTTAGAAAGTAGCTCCCAACGACCATCCTCACGCATTTCCTCCAGCTCCACGAGCCGGTCAATCCCGCTCCGGACGATGCGAAAATTAGTTAATAAGCCGCCTAACCACCTCTGGTTGACATAGCAACTCTCACACTTGCTCGCCCATTCTTTAACGATTTCCTGGGCCTGTTTTTTAGTCCCGACAAAGAGGGTCATTTTACCCTCTTCGGCTACTGATTTTAGAAATTGGAGGGCCTCTTTGAAAAGTTTGATCGTTTTCTGCAGGTCAATGATGTAGATACCGTTGCGCTGTCCGAAGATGAAATCCTTCATCTTCGGATTCCACCGCCGCGTCTGATGGCCAAAATGAACGCCGGCTTCGAGCAGCTCTTTCATCGTTACCGAGACCAAAGTCCTACCTCCCTTTATCTCTTATGATACTGAGGTGCCTTGCGCGCTCCCCGCAACCCGTATTTCTTTCTTTCTTTTATCCGCGCATCCCGGGTAAGGAACCCGGCGGCTTTTAAGGTTTCTCGCAACTCCCGGTTAAACTCCACCAAGGCTCGAGAAATGCCCAACTGAATCGCTTCCGCCTGCCCTCTTATCCCCCCACCGTCAACGCGAATAAAAAGGTCAAACTTAGACTCAGTATCGGTAAGCAACAACGGCTTACGGATAAGATGGCGGAGCGATTCGAGACGAAAATATTCATGGAAAGGCCGGGGTTGCTTGTTCACATAAAGCGTTATATCTCCTTTACCCGAGCGCAGAAAGACCCGGGCGACGGAAGTTTTCCTTTTCCCTGTTCCATAATATTGAATCAGACTCAAACTTGCCTCCCCTCCAAGGGATAGACTAAAGGCTTTTGGGCCTCATGCGGATGAGTTGGCCCGCGATACACCTTGAGTTTTTTGATTAATTTATGCCCCAGACGATTCTTGGCGACCATTCCCCAGACAGCGTGGCGGACGACTTCCTCTGGCTTCTGAGCCAAAAGCTGCCGCAGAGTCTTGGCCTTCAAGCCGCCGGGATAGCCAGAATGGGAATAATAGATTTTTTCGTCCAGCTTCCTTCCTGTCACCTTAACCTTGGCCGCGTTGACGACGATAACAAAGTCTCCAGTATCCATAAAGGGGGTAAACTCCGGCTTATTTTTGCCCCGGAGCAACTTGGCTACTTCGGTTGCCAAGCGACCCAGGACCTGGCCTTCGGCGTCTATTAGCCACCATTTTTTTTCGACCTTATCGGCCTTGGGAATATAAGTTTTGCCCATAGATTTCTATCCTCAGGTTCAAGCTTTTAGCTTGGCGTGATTGATTAAAATACTAAATCTAAGGCTTTTTGTCAACTTAACCCCCTACCCTTTTAATGGAATTGGTCAAGACCAGCCGTAGTAACGTCGACGGCGCCGCCCCTGGGTCCTGATGAGAAGAGCGCCCACTAAAAACCCGCCGATATGGGCAAACCAGGCCACCCCGCCTCCTAAGCCGACATTTAGTACTTGCATAATAAACCAGAGGCCAAGGACCAAGCCCGCAGGAATAGGTATTATCCGGATGAAAAAGAAAAGGAAAACCAGGGTCAGGACCCTCGCTCCGGGGAAAAGGATGAAATAGGCCCCCAGGACTCCCGCTATTGCGCCGCTCGCTCCAATCATCGGCACTCGAGACAGAGGATGAAAGGCAATATGGGTCAGGCTGGCGGCCAGGCCACAAATAAAATAAAAAAGAAGGAAACGAAGCGGACCCAAAACATCCTCGACGTTATTACCGAAGACCCAGAGGTAAAGCATATTCCCCAGAAGATGAAAGAGGCTGCCGTGAAGAAACATTGCGGTAAGCAGCGTTAGTAGAGGGGGGATTCGCACCTCCGGAGCTAAGGAATGGAAATGCGTAATTTCGTAGGGAATTGTCGCCAGCCGGAGGATATGAGGTTCAAGCCCGCCAGGAGAGAAGAATTGCATTAAAAAAATTGTTATGTTCGCGGCGATGAGGATAACAGTAACAAAAGGAATCCGGCGAGTGGGGTTCTCATCACGGAGGGGGATAAACATTGCTTCTTACCCTCATAATTCCAGCCCTTGCTTTTTAAATGCTAAAGTTACCTTAGGTTCTTTCTTTTTTCCTTTTTCCGCTATTTCCCATTCTTGTGTTTCCACGGCCTCGATTACCAAGCTGCCCGCTTTCCTCACCCTTTATCGCCAAAACCGCGGCAACGAGCCCGAATTTTTAGTGAAAAAACAAGCTCAACCGCCATAAAAATAGCCCCACCGCTATATCTTTGATTTAAACTTAGGACTTGACTCGAAAGGTGACCATCAAAAGAGGAAACGCTTATCTTCTCCGTCCGAGCTTAATTTATTTAATTTTTTTCAGCTCTTCTTCCAGCTTCTTTCTTTCCAATTGACGCTTGCGCAGGTCCTGAAATTTTTCGAGATTCCGGTCGCCCTCAGCGTTATAGCGGCTTTCCTTCTCCGGCTCCAGCTTAGCCAGAACGCTCTTATAAAGAACGCTCAACCAGCTATATGGTTCGGGATAGTTGGGGTCGAGCTCTACGGCTCTTTCCAACGCCCGCAAGCTTTCCCGTGCGTAGACTAACCTTTCGCTGGCCGGCAAATTAGCTAACCGATAAGCTTTGGACCAACGGTTTACTCCCTTGGCCAGCCAGGCTTCGGCGCTGTTGGGCTCAAGAGCAATTCTCTTATCCCAGCAGTCATTAGCTTTATCGAACTCGGGGATAGGCTGAATATTCTCAAAATAATTGGCTAAATAAGCGTATCCCTGCGGATTCTCCGGGTCAGCCTCGATTCGACGATAATACATCGATTCGGCTTTAGCCCTTAAGGCCTCCTTTTCGGCCGCATAGCGTTTATAAAATTCAGCCACTACATAATAATTATTCATATTGCCGGGCTCGAGGTCTAAAATCTTGAGGTAGAATTGCTCTGCCTGTTCGAAGCGCTTTAATTTGTCGTACATATCGCCGAGAGAATAAATAATTTCTTTCTGAGTCGGGTCAAATTCATAGGCTTTTTGGAGGAAATCCAAGGCTTTTTCGGCTCTTTCCAAGTTCTCAGGTCGGTCATCGCCCGGACGAAAGAGGCTCTTATAACTTTCGCCCAAAAAACGATAGACGTTAATCAAATTAGGGTTCTTGTCTTTACCTTCCTCATAGTACTTTTTGGCCAGTTCATACTCGGTTATGGCGTCCCTGTATTTGCCGTCGGTAAACAGGGCGTTTGCCCGATTAAAGTGGTGATTACCTTTGATATAATTGACTTTTAATTTCTGGCAGCTTGTCAAAAAGAAGATTCCGGCCAAAACGAACATTAAGACAACTGCCACTCCGGCACTTTTTTTGACCATTATGACCTCCTTATTCCATTATGGGCCACACGGGCTAAGGATTATTTATAATCCACCCTGGACTGGAAAGTCAAGCCAAAGGAGAGGATTAAGGCACATCAACCCTTTTTCCCGGGGTTTTTTTTAACGTCAATGACCCTTTTGTTGAGGCCTGGGGCGTAAGATTTAAGTTGTCAGCGGAAGGATAATTGAAAATTCTCTATATGGGAAAGAGATTAATTTTCGGATGGGCTTTTCCGGTCAGTTTAGTTAACGGAACAAAAAACTCGTTGATTTCGTTAGAATAAAGGAGATACAAAGCTTGAGAGGCAAGTAATTAACTAAAAAATATTGAAAAGGATTTTACTTTGGCCAAGGAAAGGACGAGAGGAGGCGAGAGGGGTAAAAAGTTGCTTATCAGCGGAGGGAAAGGGTGTTTCTGACCTGGAATAATCCTGAGGCCTTAAGAGGCAAAGGAAACGAGGAAAAGGGAACGGTTAATCAATTGGCTTCAGATTATTATTGAAGGCGTCGGGGAGCGAATTTTGAGACCAGAAGCCGCCCGAAGGAGAAAAATTATGAGAAAAAGACTAAGAACAATTATCATCTTTTGGGGGCTAAGCCTTTCGACCGGTTTTGGCCTGGTTTTAGCCCAATCCTCAGACAGTTATTGGGAAAAAACTTTAACTATCGACCCCTCCAAGCCTTTGAACTTTGCCTTTCACGATATTGACGGTGACCTTAAGGTTATAACCAGCGAGCAACCTACAGTCACCATCAAGACTCACCTCCAAGCCCTGACAAAAGATGCTAAACTGGCCGAGCGACTGCTTACAGCCACTAAGGTTCGGGTAGACCAGCAAGGAAATGATATCGAGATGGAAATAATCTATCCTCGCTTGCGGGCGATATTTTTTCCATGGAGAGATTATCACCGGATAAAAGTAAGCACTGAAGTTTCTCTTCCCGCCAGAGCCAACCTCAAGGCCCGTCTGGTCGATGGCCAGGCCAAAATTGAGGGAAAATTTAGAGAAATCAATTTGACGGCGGTTGATGGCTCCCTCTGGTTAGAAAACGTGGAAGGGAAATTGCGTTTGAGAACCGTGGATGGCCGAATCGCCGTTAAACAAGGTAAGGGCGAGGTCCAGGCTAATAGTGTTGATGGCCATATCGTCATTCAAGGAGGGTTTGAGCCGGTGGAGGTAACGACGACTGACGGCGATATCGAGGTCGAGCTCGACCCGGACACAACTATTTCTCAGGCTTGGCGCTTGAGCACCGTTGACGGCCATATCGAAATTTCTCTGCCTAAGAACATTTCGGCTGACCTTAAGGTGGAAACCAATGAGGGCTCTATCCGCTGCGACCTTCCGCTCGCTTTTACGGAATCTCTCAAGGGAAAGCAGATAAGCGGCCGAATCAACGAGGGTGGACCGCTCATCTCGCTGCGCAGCGTGGACGGCCGAATCTGGCTCCGGTCAAAGTAGTCTTCAAGCTTCGGCCCTTTCTCAAAATAAATTAAATGACCTCCTAAATTTTCCCTTAGCTTTATTTTTCTCTTACCTTTAACCGTAATGGCGTTCCCCAAAAGCCGAAGGCTTGGCGGAGCTGGCCGAGGAAAAATTTTTCATATGCCGGCAACAGCTTCTCCTGGCGGCTGACAAAAAGGACGAAGGTCGGTGGATGGACGCCTACCTGAGTTAAGTATTTGGCTTTGACGCCGTACCGGCTTTCAAAAAGCGGGGGATGGCTGAGTTTGACCTTTTCCAAGAATTCGTTAAGTGCATGGGTTTCAACACGCCTTCCGGCCTGCTCATAGACTCTAACCGCCTCGTCGAGGAGATTAAAAACGCCTTTCCCTGTTTTGGCCGAAACCAAAAAAACTGGCGCATAACCTACGAATTCCAGGCTTTGCTGAACTTTCTCCCGACACCAGGCCGCCGCCTTATCTCTTTTATCTACCGGAATCAGGTCCCATTTATTCAAAGCAATGATTAAAGGTTTATAAGAAGCCGCGGCCAGCTGAGCAATGGCCAGGTCCTGCCTCGTTGGAAATTCGGTGACATCCATAATTAGGCAAATTACCTCGGCCAGCCGGATGCGCTTCTGAGTAACAACAATCGCCGCTTTTTCTCGTTCATCTTTGACCCGGCTCAAACGCCTTAGCCCGGCCGTATCCACCAAGCTGAACAGGCGGCCGGAACGGAAAAGATAAGTTTCAACGACATCCCTGGTTGTCCCTGGTTTATCGCTGACAATTAATCTTTCTTCGCCACAAAGGCGGTTAATTAACGAAGATTTTCCTACGTTAATCCGACCGATGACCGCCAAACGCAGAGGTTTAACCTCAGCTTCTTGCTGAGCGGCTTCAGGCAATCGGGCAGCAATTGCCTCCTCTAGCTGGTCGAGGTTGCGGAGCTGTTCGGCGGAAATAAAAAAGGCCTCATCGCCGGTCAGCCGGAAATATTCAGCTGCCTTCGTCTCCATTGCTGGCGTATCAATTTTATTGACCACGATAAAGAGTGGCCGGCCAAGTTTTTTCAGCGAGACATAAAGCTCCTCTTCAGCGGGGAGCAGCTGGCGACGGCCGTCGAGGACATAAAGAATAAGATGAGCCGAGAGCGCCGCTTTCCAGGCCTTTTCTTTGATTTTTTCGGTGAGCGGCTCTTGGGCAGAATCAATAAAACCGCCCGTATCAACCAGTAAGAAATCTTTTCCCTCCACCCGCCCGAGAGCCAAAAGGCTGTCCCGGGTCATTCCGGGAAGATGATGGACGATGGCCACCTTTTGCCGCAGCAGGCGGTTAAAAAGGGTAGATTTACCTACGTTAGGAAACCCGAGGATAACAACCTGCGGTAATTTAACCATTTTCTCTGTTTAAGAATAGCTGACCGTTACCCGTCTAACGGGCTATGATGGAGGGAAAAAATGAAAAAGGTTGGTTGAGGTTAATGTGGCCACTCAGAGTCTCTCTTTCTGTTCCCTCCACCAAGAAGAAAACCCTTTTAATTGCCTTGACATTCGAGGTTAGAGAATTAACCACCGAATAAATAGTAGTCATCTCGGCCGCTGAGCCGGAAGGATGTCGTTCGACCAAGTCGCGCGAAAAATCAATATAAGCTGTACCGTCCCCACTCAGAAAAACCTGCCTCAATTTGACCTCAGGCGGAAAGGGAGAAAGATAACCCAGCCGGGAGCCGGCGATGAGCTCGTCAATAATTTCCTGAGCCTCCTTCTCTGGAGTCGACGCCATTATTTCTCTCGCTTCAGGATGAAGGAGGTCATCGCTCCCAGAGGGGAAATAAAGCATTACCTGGCGAGGCAGGAGCGGCTCTGATGACTGGGGTGGAGATACTCCCTTGGGCGGAGAAGAGGCTTTCATTTTTTCCTTTGGCCCGGAAAAAAAGAAGAGAACCGCCAGCACCAAGGCTGCTGAGGCCAAGAAAAGAAGGAAAAAAATTTTGAGCCGTTTCCCTCGTTTTTGCCCCATCAGAGCTGCCTCAGATAATTTAGTAAGCCATGATAAATAGCCAAAGCGACACTAACTTGAAAAGTTTCGTCCCCCAATTTGGCTTCCTCGTCCGGGTTAGAAATAAAGGCTACCTCGACTAAAACCGCCGGGCAAGCCACGCCAGTGAGCACTTTAAAGGGAGCCTGTTTTATCCCTCGATTGGCCGTGCCAAGAAGGAGGTTGAGCTCTTTTTGGATAAATTCGGCCAATTGACTACTCTGCTGGAGAAAGGCCGCCTGAGCCATGTCCCAGAGAATCATCTTTATCTGGTCTTGGCTTTCTTCCTCGATTTTTTGCTCAAACTCAGGAGAATTGTTCTCAAGATAAGCTAAGCGTCGCGCTTCTTCATCCGAGGCTTTAAGGCTAAGAAAGTAGGTTTCCGAACCATTAGCCTTAGCTCGAAAGGCACCGTTAGCGTGAATGCTCAAAAAAAGGTCAGCGCGGTTATTGTTAGCCACCGCTGCCCGATTTTCCAAGGAAACGTCAACGTCCTTGTCCCGGGTCAAAACAACGCGTAAAGCTAAATGGCGCTCGATGATTTCTTTAAGTTTTAAAGCAATGGCAAGGGTAATATCTTTTTCCAAGGTCCCAGCCGGGCCTTTGGCGCCTGCTTCTACGCCGCCGTGACCAGGGTCGATAACAATTGTCTTTACCCGTCGGGAGGGACTAATCTGCTCTCTTTCCTCTCTTCCTCCTATTTTATTTATCGTTTCTGTATGAATAGTAGATTTTGTTTCTGAGCTCACAGCCGCCGCGCCGGAAGGGATTTCTTGTTTGGTTAATTTCGCTTCTTGAGCTGCAGGCCTCAGAACAATTTCCAGTCGCCGCGCTGGAGCTGGGCTGAGGGTTTCATACTGAAAATCGGCCGTCAAACAATCTACGGCTAATACATAACCCTGCTTGGTGCTCGCCCAGCCCAAGGAACGAACCAACCGACTATGAACTGGTTCATTCCGGAAACGAACCAACTCCTTTGTGACCAGCCTTGCCTCGAGGGTGCTTCCAAACTTATTGAGGCTTGCTTCTATCGGCTTATCAGCCGTCACTATTACCCGGACTAAATCCGCCTCGTCCTGAATCTTGGCTGAAACCAGAATAATCGTCTGGCTGGATAAGAAAAGCTGGCTCAGAGAAAAAAGAAAAATCCCGCCGCTGCAAAGAGCAATTAGCCAACGATAGGGAAAACGATTAGGATTGAATTTAAGCTTCCTCCGCCTGTTTCTTATCGGCAGCCTCCGTCCGCTTCATGGTGGAGGCGGCGGGAATCGAACCCGCGTCCGAAGACCTTCAGCGCGCCGTGTCTCCATGCTCAGCCTCTTCTTTAATCTCGCTGAACACGGTCTGAAGAGGCCAGGCCACGCTCAGCCAGCCTCAGTTCTGGTTTCACTCCCCCAGCCCAAGGCAACCTGGGGAAGTTAGCCTGCTCCTCGACGCCTCTTCAAGCCCCGCAGGCGAGAGCTTGAGAGACGGCTGGCCTAATTCTTAGGCAGCGAGAGGGAGTGCTTCTGCACTTATTTGGTCCACCGTTTTTCGAGGTTGATGGAATCTCGGCATGCCACTCGCGCCTCACGACCTCCGTCGAATCCTTTCGCCCCCACGGCAAATTTTATTATAAGCGATTATCCCCACCTAAGTCAACGCACCGCGCTGATGCCAACGGAGTGAGACATACCTTCCTCCAACTGGGGTTTCCCCTAAGCCGTTCAATTGTACAGGGTCCTTATGGTTGATGTCTGTGGCCTCAGACATAATTTGTTTACTTTTTTTAGAGGAAGAAAATTGATGACTCTCTTGGCAGAAAAGAAACTAATGCTCAGCCTTGCTTTGACAATTCTGAGCGGCCATGAATGTATCAAACCCAAAATACTAAAGGGGCCAGATTGGGCAGGTTCAAGCCGAGCTGAGGCTTCGACATTGGAAAATAATCCTTTGGATTCCTCTCAGTTAAAATCATAAGAAGTCCTCTCTCTCCCTCAGAGGTTCAGGCCGGAAGTCAGCTTCCTGATGGATAAAACGAGAATGGGAAGGGAGGCCTCGCCCAAAATTGGGCGACTTCGTGAGACAACATTTTCAGGCGGAAAAAGGATTGATTGCTTTTAGAATAGCTATCTTTCCTTTTTCCTTAGAAAGGTCAATGACCTCATGAGCTCCCTCTGGTCCGATGACCTCTACTTGGGGCTGGAGAGGCAGGTTTTCGTTATTCCGGCATACCAGGCCCTTTCTTTCATCAGATAATAGCACGGTTGAGCCCTCTGGCCAGACCCCCATTACCCCGAAGAAACTTTCTAACCAATCAGGAGCAAAAACTTTTCCTTTTTCAGCCATCATTAAATGATAGATAAAGAGAGGGTCAAACCGCGGGTCAAAAGCCCATTTTCTTAACAAGTTATCGTAGACATTACTGACCGAGACAAGCAAGCTGGCCTCGTGGGGTTGGTCGATGCCCTTTAATTTGGGTTGGCCCTTAAGGTCAAATCGAAGGTGGTGTTCTAAGGCCACAATTGCTGGGAGAGGAGAGATTAAATTCTTGAACCTAAGCAGCATCTTAGCCCCAGCCAACATATGGCTCTCTCCGAAAAATGTCCCTAAGCCAAGCGGACTAAGCTTACCAATATCATGGCAGAGACCGGCTAAGCCAAGGTCAAGGACATCATCTCGAGGAAACCCTAACCTGGTGGCGGCAGTCATCACTAAGAGCGCCGTATTAACGAGGTGGCTAAAGAGTTTTTCTTCTGGGGCCAGACTGGGCCATACTTCCAACAGCTGCCAGTATCGGCCAGAAAAATTCTCTTGGATAGATAAAACCATATAATGTAAGTCAAGAGACGACACCTCTTCTCCCCTATTTAGGGCGGCGATAAAAGAAGCCACGGCTCTGAGAGAATCTTGATAGGATAAAGACAGAACGGGCGCCGCCACTGATTCTTCTTGCGCTCGAGCTGCAGTCAATCTTCCCGCCTTGATATGTCTGACCCCTTCTAAATGAAAAAACTCCGCTAAATCCTGCTCTGACCTTTTCTGAGGTAGGGCGACAAAAGCTAAGAAACGTAAGAGTTCTTCCTTTTTCAACCCGGCGCAAAAGCTAATTCTTTCTGAGGACCTCTCCTTTAGGCCCTGGGAAAAAAGGCGCATCTTTTCTTGAAGGTCATATAAAGTTTCTTCATCGCAGACAATATCGTCTCCAATCAAGGCTATTGTCCACTCGCTCTTTGTACTGAGGAGGGTGGTTAACTGTTCATAAGCTTTCTCGACTAAAGCTTTGAATTGAGGATGTTCGGCGGAATAAAGCCGACCAGCTTGCCAGGCCGAAAAAAGCAGTCGAAGAGCTTCCCGGGATTCAGCGCTCATGGAGGGACTCCAGAACCCGCTTGACACCTTGCCGCAACCGGCGATTCCAGATAAAACGACGTTTGGCCAAGGACTGAAGATAGGGCACCGCTTCCGTCAAACCTATTTCCTCTATTATTTTGGCTGCTTCGAGCAAAAGCTTATTTCTAAGCCCTAAAGGGGAAGGCAGACACAAAAGCATTTTCAGAGCCTTCTCCAGCTCCTCGGGTTTCCTCCTCAGCCAAAGTAGGGCTTCTCTTTGCCAAGAAAGTGGCCTGGCCAAAAAATGTGGCCAGAGGAAATTAGGGTCAAACGTCGAAAGCTTGGACAGGGCCAAGAGAACGCGGCGACGAAGCCTATAATCAGCCAAAAGGAAAATATTCTTAAGGGCGACAAAAGAAGCTGGAGCATCCACGGCCGCGAGGGATTCTACCATCTTCTCGAGGAAATCTTTATCTTTAGATTTCTCGTCAAGGTTGAGGTCAAAGTAGAACATATGTTTTAAAAAGAAACGAAAGAAAAGCCTCAGGATGGCTGGGGATATATGCCCCTCACCGAATATCTTTTCTAAATAGTAATTGACACCAACGGCGCTGGCTTCCAAGTTCTCCAGGAAATAATCTTGTTCCGGAAAGGCTTCCTCGTCCAAAATGAGCTCTTCGATAAAGCGGGTAAGACGGCGAAGAGTCGAGGCATAATCTTCATGCGCCATGAGTCGGGAGTGCTCCGTGATTAAAAGGCGATGCATTTCCTTAAGCAACAAGAAATCTCGCGATTCTAACAATCGGCTCAGGTTGCGAGCTAAGGTTTCAAAATGATTTAAAAGAAGCTCGGGTTGAGTCTCTTGCTCCAAAAACAAAAGCTCCAGCGAAACTTCATGCCTCCAGAGATTATCCCGCCTTAACTGGAGCTTCGCTTCCTTTGGTATTTTATTCAATAAGCTCAAAAAAGATTGATAATAGGGGATAGGATAAGGACTTACAGAATAGCCCTGGACTAAGGCTGCTAATTTATCCCGCAGCCAGGTCGAAGGCCATTGGGCTATCTTTACTTCCAGAGACCTCTCTAAGAAGGTCGCCATCAGACCATGTTTCTTTGTCCTGGTCAGCCGCGACCAGAGAAAAAGCTTGGACGCATCAAAGGAAGGGTCTTCTTTTAATCCCTCAACCAGAGCGACAGCTAAGGTCTCCTCGTCGACCTCGGCTAAGAGGCTGGCTAATTTTTCTTCTTGGGCGGGCGAGTCTAATTGTTCTGGCTGCTGGAAGATATTTTTGACCGTGGCTCTGAGCACAGCGCCAAAGGCTCGTCTGTCCTTCTCCTTAAGAAGGGGAAAAAAGGCGGACCATTGCGGCCATTGCTTTTCGTCGGAAGACAATTCTTTCCAGGAAAAATAATCCAAGGCTTTGACCATGCTCTGGGCGGCTTCATCCACCGCTTTTGGTTCCCGCCGGCGTAATGCCTCCTCGAGAAGATAAGTCCAAGCGTCTTTGACTACTTCCCCTTCGGCGCTGAGGAGAGGCGAGTAATCCAGCAACTGCACCTTGACATGAGTTACCCCTTTCTCTTCCAAAAGCTTCTTAAGACTTTTCTGCTTATCCAAGTCTCGCGGTGAAGAAGCCAAGAGGCGGCTGAACAAGCCCAGTTCTTCCGGGGTCGTACCCTTTTGAATCTCCAAGCTTTGGATTCTGCGGCCGTGAAGCAGGCGGGCTATCTCCTCATGAATCTTTTCTTTCAGCCAGGTGCCGTCTTCAAGCCTCAGGCTATGAGGTCCCACTCCTATCCAAACCCGACCCGAAGTAGCTATTAAATTTTCGGCCTTTTGGTTAAGGTCAAGGAGAAAGGGTGGCAACGCTGGATGACCTTCAGGATAAAGGGCCATCCTCTTAATTGTTAACCGAAGGCTATTGAGAAATCCCTCCAGTCCAGTTAAATCAACCAATTTTTTCTCTCCCTCGAAGGCCGATTTTTCTTCGATGGTATTTGGGTCGAAGAGAATTTAAATAATTGGCAATAAACAAAAGAGTGTAAAAGGAAAAAATCTTTTAGTCCCTTTAGCCCCAGGATAATTGGCGGGGTCGACGAGACTTGAACTCGCGACCTCTGGCGTGACAGGCCAGCGTTCTAACCAACTGAACTACGACCCCGCCCTCCGGAGTCTAAATAATTATAGGAATAAGAGCCTTCTTTTTTCAAGTCCCCGCCGCCATTTTTTCCAGGGCAGCTATCCTCTCCTCTACAGGAGGGTGAGTCATAAAAAGACGACTAAGCCTTCCTCGCCAGTCTTTAAGGGGATTAACGATATAAAGGTGAGCCGTTGCCTTGTTGGCCACCTCCAGGGGTTCCTGGTCTGCCGCTATCTTGCGTAAAGCCGCCGCTAACCCTGGCGGATAACGCGTCAACCGGACGCCTTCGGCATCGGCCAAAAATTCTCGGCGACGGGAAATTGCCAGCCGGATCAGCTGGGCGATGAGGGGGGAAAGAATCGCTAAAAACAAACCCAGGATAAAAATAACGCTTGCCCCCCGATTGTCTCCTGAGCGGCGACGGTCGGAGCGGTGCGGCTTGCCCCAGAAAAAAGACCGCCTCAACCAATCACTAAGTAAAACAACCGTTCCCGCCATCACTGCCGTTAAAGTCTGAACCAGCATATCGTAATTCTTGATGTGAGCCATTTCATGACCTATAACTCCCTCGAGTTCTAACCGACTGAGCTTCTCTAAAAGCCCCCGGGTGACAGCTATCACGGCGTGACGGGGTGAGCGACCGGTAGCGAAGGCGTTGGGAGAGCTATCATCAATTATATAGCATTGCGGAGTGGGTAGGCCCGCTGCTATAGCTAAACCTTCTACGGTGTGATAAAGAAAGGGATATTCTTTTCTATCCAAAGGTCGCGCCCGGCTTATGGCCAAGACAATCCGGTCGCTCCAATAATAGCCTCCCCACGTCATGGCGATAGTTATAAGTGCGGCCAATATTAAGCCTTCCTTGCCCCAGCCCATCAAAGTTTCCAGAACCCAGGCTAAAAGAAAAACAAAGCTGGCGAAAAAAAGGATAAGAAGGAACGATTTCCATTTGTTCCGGGCGATATTTTCATACATTAATCATTTCCTCAGGGCTGACCTACTTACGAGCAATCAAGATAAGCCTTTCTTGAGAATAGCCGCCATCGGTGATATCTTTATGGCTTGATTCTCTTCGAGATTTATCTGGTCAAGACGGCAAATAATATTATCTTTTAAAGCTCACTTGGACTGGTCCTCGCGCCTCGGCTTCTTCAATTTCAAAATATTCTTTGGGCTGAAAACTGAACCCACGAGCAATCAGTTTAGCCGGGAAAACCTGGAGCCGGATGTTATACTTCATCACGGAGTCATTATAAAACTGGCGAGCAAAAGCTATCTTACTTTCCGTGCCGGCTAATTCTTCTTGAAGCAACAGAAAATTCTGATTAGCTTTAAGCTCGGGGTAATTTTCAACCACCGCGAAGAGCGATTTAAGCGCGCCAGAAAGTAAATTTTCAGCTTGGCCCTGTTCGGGCACGGAGGAAGCATTAATCGCCCGTGTCCTGGCCTCAGTGACCCGCTCAAACACCTCTCTTTCATGCTGAGCATAGCCCTTAACAGTCTCCACCAGGTTAGGAATTAAATCATAACGGCGCCTTAGCTGGACATCAACCTGGGCCCAGGCGTTTTCACAGCGATTCCTCAGCCTTACCAAACTGTTATAGATGGCTATCCCGAATAAAATCAGAACGATACCCAGGACAAGAATAACGGCCAAAATTCCCATTCTTCTCTCCTTTTCTTGGTCAAAAGACCTGGTTTGCCTTTTACGCTTCGCTTGACTTTACCATAAAGGGGAAACAGGAAAAAATCAAGTCAAATAATTTGTTGACACTCATTTCTAAGTAATGATATATTAATGCATCAAAAAATATTTTTAAGCAAAGGAGGCCTCTTATAATGGCTACATTAAAGGAAAAATTCGCTGCCCAGATTCCCCCGATGCGCGAGCGCGTCCAGAGGATTCTTAAAGAGCATGGCGACCTCAAGATTTCAGAGGTAACCGTGGCTCAAGCTTATGGCGGCATGCGCGGGGTGAAATGCATGGTTTGGGAAACCTCGGAGCTGGACCCCTTTGAGGGAATCCGTTTCCGCGGTTTTACCATTCCTGAACTCAGGGAAAAATTGCCTAAGGCCCCAGGCGGAGAAGAACCTCTTCCTGAGGGTATTTTTTATCTTCTGCTGACCGGCGAATTACCAACTGAGGATGACGTCCGGATGATCAGCTCAGAATGGCAAAAACGCAGCGCCTTGCCAGGCTATCTTATCGACATCATGAAGGCTGTCCCCAAGGATACTCATCCGATGACGCAATTCTCCTTGGCCATTCTGGCTCTGCAGAAAGAATCAATCTTTGCTCAAAAGTATCGCGCTGGGCTCCACAAGCTTGAATACTGGGACCCGATGTTTGAAGACGTGATGAACCTGTTAGCCAAGCTCCCGCTGATCGCTGCTTATATTTATCGCCGTAGCTATAAAGATGATGTCCACATCCCACCTGACCCGAATTTAGATTGGGGCGGCAATTTTGCCCACATGATTGGAGTCGAGGACCCGGCGTTTAAAGACCTAATGCGTCTTTACTTGGTCATTCATAGCGACCACGAAGGGGGTAACGTCAGCGCCCATACTTGCCATTTAGTCGGCTCAGCCCTTTCTGATGCCTATTATTGCCTGAGTGCGGCAATGAACGGCCTAGCAGGGCCGCTTCATGGTCTGGCCAATCAGGAAGTCTTGCGGTGGATCATGGACCTGATGCAAGAGCTGGGCGGGATTCCAACCAAAGAACAGATGGAAAAGTACATTTGGGATACTCTTAACGCGGGTAAAGTCGTGCCCGGTTATGGCCATGCTGTCCTCCGTAAGACAGACCCCCGTTACACCGCTCAAAGAGAATTCGCCCTTAAGCACCTGCCCGATGACCCGATTTTCCGCGTCGTTAGCTTGGTCTATGAAGTAGCGCCTGATATCTTGATGAAGCACGGCAAGGCCAAGAACCCCTGGCCTAACGTTGATGCCCATTCTGGCTGTCTCCTTTATCATTACGGCGTAACCGAATATGACTTTTACACCGTCTTCTTCGGCGTTTCCCGAGCCATCGGCGTTCTGTCTCAACTGACCTGGAGCCGGGCGCTTGGATTACCGATCGAAAGACCGAAGAGCGTGCCCACTGACTGGGTAGAAAAGCAGATTGAGGCGTCAAAAGCGTCGGCAAGTAAATAACCTTAGAAAAGAGAACGGGGCGACTCCTTAAGAGTCGCCCCGTTTTATCTTGAGCCAAATTAATAGCCCGAAAGAAAGAATTTTTTCAGCCTCAGCGGTTAAGAGCTATCTGCGCAAAATTTTTTGCGGCACTAAAGACTGACATCTAACATACTCATCTATTTTTTATTTTGATGTTTTTTTCTCTTCATCTTTTTTGGCCGGGTCAAAGGCTAGGTCCACGATAGCAGAAATGAACATTGATTGTCGATTGGCCATCCTTAAAATTGGTGACCTCCTCATACATTTACCTTTTTCTCTATTCTTTATTTCGATTTTTTCTTTTCTATTTTTGAGCGAAATTGAGGGATAAGCCGGCGATGTCAGTAACTATCATGAGAGCTTTCAGCTTCAAAATAGGTAACGCCTTATATGTTTACCCTTTTTTATTGTGAGGAATAAGCGGCTAAAGCGGCATATGTTTTCGGCTTCTTTTGAAATTAAGCCCAAAAATTTTCTTGGCTGGTGACTTTTTCCTTTGATTATGTTAAATATATAATACCTTGATGATGGAGGCCAAAAAATGGAATACAGAATAGGCTTAATCGGTTGTGGTACAGTCGGTGAAGGTTTCCTGCAAATTCTTCGGGACAAGGCTGACTGGCTGAAGAGGCATCATGATTTTGAAGCCCGGGTCGTGGCCATTTGCGATAAGCTAAAGGGAAGCTTGATAATCCCTGAGGGAATAGACCTCAACCAGATGCTGCTGCTTCTGGGGCGCCGTCAGAGAATCGACGATTATGACCCGGCCCAAAAAGATAACCTTCTTGACCCGCTGGATATGATTGAAAACGTCGAGGTAGATATCATCTGCGAATTAACGCCTACTGATATCAAGACCGGAGAGCCCGCTACCACTTATATCCGGAAGGCGCTGCGTACTGGAAAACATGTTGTTACCTCCAACAAGGGGCCAGCTGCCCTCCATTACCATGAGCTAATTAAATTGGCCCGTCAGAATCATCTTTTCTTTAGAGTTGAAGGAACGGTGATGAGTGGAACACCGGTTTTTAGCCTTTTCGAGGCCGGCCTCTCTGGCAACACTGTCTTAGCAATGAGAGGCATTCTGAATGGCACGACCAATTACATTCTCAGCCGCATGGAAGAAGAAAAAATATCTTATGACCAAGCCTTAGCCGAGGCGCAACAGCTTGGCTATGCCGAGACCGACCCAACAGCTGATGTCGAGGGTTATGATGTTTTGGCTAAGGTACTTATTCTTGCTAACATCATTTTTGGCCATCAACTCCGACCCGAAGAAGTAGACCGGCAGGGAATATCAGGAATAAGTTTCGAAACGATAGAAAAGGCTTTAGCCCAGAATCAGCGAATCAAATTAATTGGGCAAGCCTGGCTGGAATCTGACCAGGTTAAGGCAAAAGTTGGTTTAGAAAGCCTGCCCTTTTCTGACCCCCTTTCCCGGGTTAAAGGCGTCCAGAATGCCCTTGCCTTCGACTTAGACCCCTTAGGAAAAGTAATGATTCAGGGACCGGGTGCCGGCAAGAAAGAAACCGGCTATGCTATCCTGAACGATATCCTTTTCATCCATAGCAACCTAAGCCGGCATAAAGCCCATTGAAGGCTAAAGAAGGTTTAAACAAAGAGGATAAATTACGCCGATATTTGGGAGGCGTGGAGCTTTTTAACCAATTGTTTGATATGCGGCTCCTTTGGACAACAGCAACTTAATTAAATATTTTTAAGCCCGGCCATGCTCTTCCGTGACTCTTCCCTCGTTTCTCTTTCGTTGGCTTATTTCCTTCGGTCCGGGGCTGCTTTCCTCAGTTCAACAGGTTTTTATGGTCAAAAACAAGAGAATAATTCGAATTAAAAAGCCTGGACTTTTGGCCTGCTTTTTGACTCCGAATTTCTTTCTGTTTGACTTTTTAGTTATTAAGGTATTAATAAAAAATTCATGAGCTTTAATAACATTCTTTGGTATCAACAGGGGAGGTATTATGAGTGATGATTCCAATTATAGCCCAGGGGTCCAGAAATACATCAAACAAGCCCAACAATGGCTGGCCGAGCAAGCCGCCCTGAAAGCCCGCGTTAAGGGTTATCGCTTCGATACCATTGCTGTCCATGGGCTTTACTCAGTGGAAGAGGCGCTGAACCGCAATCAGGGGGCAATTATTGAGCCCCTTTACCTGGCTACCTCTCAGGCTTATCGAGACTCCGACGAATTAGAAGCCGCCTTAGCCTACCTTATTCCCACTTGGTGCTACACGCGTATTGCCAATCCAACGACTTATTATTTGGAATGGGTTCTGGCCCTTCTGGAAGGTTATCAAACTGGGTCTGATACTTCCTGTTTGGTCACCGCTTCCGGAATGTCGGCTATTGCCATGGCGGTCGACCCCTTCTTGGTTAAACAGAAGTCGGGACCGGAAAGAATTAACTTCGTCTCGTCTGTCCAGCTCTATGGCGGTACCTACCAGCATTTTTCAGTCCGCAAAGGCCAGGAAAGGGGAATAGAAGTAAGGTGGGTGTCAAACCCTGATGACTTAGAGGAATGGCGGGCTAAAATTGACGAGGAGACACGCTTTCTCTACGTGGAAGCGCCCAGTAATCCCCAGCAGGCCTTTGCTGACATCAAAGCTTTAGCCGATTTAGCCCATTCCTGGGAAATCCCGCTGATTATAGACGCCACTTGCGCCACCCCCGCTTTGATGCGACCAATTGCTTATGGAGCTGATATCGTCGTCCATTCTTTGACCAAATCCATCACAGCTGGCGGGTTAGCCATTGGCGGGGCCTTAATCAGCCGAAAGCCCATAATAACTAAGGTGAAAAACGACCACCCTCTTTTCAAAGAAAGCTTTGCCGAATACGTCAAATTTCTTCCCTGTCGGGACCACGGCCCTTCACCTTCCCCTTTCAATGCCATGATGGCGCTCCAAGAGGTCCGCACTCTCCGCCAGCGAATGGATATCCTCAGTCGCAATTCGCTTCAAGTGGCTGAGTTTCTGAAAAAACAGCCCCAGGTTTACCAGGTAGACTACCTCGGTTTGCCTGATTTTAGGTATCATCCTCTGGCCCAAAAATACCTGCGGCTGGTTGATTCTGACGATGGCAGCGGGCAGGGAATCAATCGCTATGGCCATCTGATGAGCTTTCGAGTTGAGGGTCCACCAGAGAGGGCCAGGCAAGTTTTCGACCGCCTGCGGCTAATCTTTCGAGCCACTGACCTGGGCCGGCTGAAAAGCGTAGCGACGATACCGGCCATCTCCACCCATCAACAGCAGGGAGAGGAGGCTCGCCAAAAAGCGGACATTCCGCCGCAACTCATTCGCCTCTGTGTCGGAGCAGAAGACCCGGCGGATATTATAGCTGACTTAGAACAAGCTTTAAAATCGCTCTGAATCAGTTGTCGGAAACGGACCTTTCTACACCAATTTGACTCTAATCTCTATAAATCACCAATTACTTTGCTCTTCTGAACAATCTTTTCAGCCGTAGCAGAAAAAGCTGCAAGTCCCCCCAAACAAATCGCTCCTAATTAGACCTCCTTGAATTCCTGAGGGGTCTGCATTAAAATGAGGCCAAAGAAAGCAGTTAGAATCTATGGAAAAAATAAGGATAGTGGGGACGCCGGAGAGACCTCTGCGGGGTGAAGTGACGATTAGCGGAGCAAAGAACGCGGTCCTGCCAGCGATCGTCGCTTCTTTATTAACCCAAGAAACGATCCATTTGCGAAATGTTCCCTTGGTTAAGGATGTTTTTACTATTCTCACTCTGATGTCAGAGCTGGGCGCTGAATATAAAATCGAAGGCAATACTTTAAACATAACCACCCCCAAAATTGCTTGTCATGAGGCGGCTTACGAATTGGTTCGGTCGATGAGAGCCTCTATCTTGGTGTTAGGGCCGCTTTTAGCTCGCTACGGCCGGGCGGTAGTCGCTCTCCCCGGAGGTTGTGCCATCGGGTCCCGGCCCATTGACCTTCATCTGCACGGTCTGGAGAAACTCGGGGCTAATTTTTTTCTCGAACATGGATATATTAAAGCCGAAGCCAGAAGGTTGCGGGGAAGCACTATTGAATTTGAAAAAAAGACCGTTGGCGGAACCGAAAATCTCGTTATGGCGGCCACCCTGGCTGAAGGAGAAACGCTGTTGAAGAACTGCGCTCAGGAGCCTGAAATCACTAATCTCTGTGAGCTGTTAATAAAGATGGGGGCTAAAATTGACGGGGTCGGTGAGGAAACGATCCGCATCAAGGGGGTGGATGAGCTGGGCGGCGCCTTCCACGAAATCATTCCTGACCGGATTGAAGCTGGCACCTTCCTGATTGCTGGCGCCCTGACCAAGGGTGACATTTATTTGCGTCAGGTGAGGTCAGACCACATGACGACGACTATCGAAAAACTCCGCTACTCTGGAGCTCGAATAGAAGAGGCAAATCACGGTTCCCTCCGCGTCCAGGGTAGCGAAGAAATTCGACCTCAGGATATCATCACCTCTCCCTATCCTGGTTTTCCCACCGATATGCAAGCTCAATTCATGGTCTTGATGACTCAGGCCAACGGAACTTCGATCATCACCGAGACCATTTTTGACCGCCGTTTCCTTCACGTTAACGAGCTCCTGCGTCTGGGAGCCAACATCGAAGTCCACGGCGATAAAGCTATTATCAAAGGGAAAACGCCTCTTTCCGGAGCGGAAACCACGGCCACTGATTTAAGGGCCTCGGCTTGCTTGGTTCTAGCTGGTTTGATCGCTAAAGGAGAAACAATTATCAACGAAGTTGAACATTTAGACAGAGGTTATGAACGAATTGAAGAAAAACTGAAACTCCTGGGCGCGTCCATCGAAAGAATTTCGACAGAAAAAGAAGCGCTCCGATGACGCCAGCTTGTATCTTCTGTCGAGTACGAGACCAAAAAGAGCCAGCCCGGCTGGTCTATGAAGATGAGGCCGTTTTGGCCTTTGAAGATATTAACCCTCAAGCCCCGGTGCATCTTCTAATCATCCCCAAGGAGCATTACGCTTCGCTCGCTCATGTTCCCGAAAACAAAGAGTCGCTTCTCGGCCGATTGTTGACAATCGCCGCTAAATTAGCTAAGGAGAAAGCAATCGATAGAACCGGCTATCGTCTGGTTATAAATACCGGCCCAGATTCCGGGCAGGCAATCTTTCATCTCCATGTCCATTTGCTGGGCGGTCGACGCTTTTCCTGGCCGCCCGGATAAGGCCGGATATTTTCTGAAGGAGGCGAAAATGGAATTAACTTGGCTCGGCCACGCAGCCGTCAAAGTCAAAGGGTCAAGAACAGTTATTATCGACCCCTTTCTCACAGGCAATCCGGCAGCTGCAGTCAAAGCAGAAGAGATAGACCAGGCTGATATCGTTATTGTTACTCATGACCATGGTGACCACCGCGGGGATGCCTTTGAAATCGCCCGCCGCACTGGCGCCACGGTTGTCGCCATCCACGAAATCGCCGTTGAGGCCATAGCTCAAGGTCTTCTGGCCGAAGGGATGAATATCGGTGGAACCGTTGAAGTTAAGGGGGTTAAAGTTCATATGGTACCAGCTCTCCATTCTGCCGAAAGAGGCACGGCCGCCGGTGTGGTGGTCGAAATGGATGGGCGAAGGGTTTATCATGCTGGCGACACTGGCTTAACATATGATATGACGATTATCGGCGAATTCTTTGAGCCGGACCTTTCCTTTCTTCCCATAGGTGACCGCTACACGATGGGCGTGCCCTCAGCCGCCAAGGCCGTGGAATTTCTCAAGACAAAACGAGTAATTCCTATTCATTATGGCACTTTCCCCATTGTTAACGCTGACCCTGAAGAGTTGCGGCGACTCGTCGGTTCCCGGGCAGAAGTGATCATCCTTCGGCCGGGCGAAGTTTACCGTCTTTAATTGCCGGGGCCTTAATGCCCTTTCTCATCGACGGTAATAATCTCAGCGGCGTTATTTCCAGCTTCGGCCAGAAGGACCCGCGCAGTCGCTTCGAGCTCCTGGGACAGCTCTGGCTCTTTCAACGAGCCACTCGCCAGCGGCTCTGGATTGTCTTTGACGGCCCACCTGACTCTGACCTAGCTGCTCAATGTTGTCGCTGGTCAAAATTCAAAGTTTTTTTCCCTGAAGAAGGGGTTAAAGCCGACCAATTAATTCTTAAAATAATCGAGCAGAGCCCTCAACCTTCGACTATAACCTTAGTGACTTCAGACCGGGAGCTCCGCGTAGCGGGTCGGCTTTCGGGCGCGAAAACCATGAGTTCACAGGATTTTGGAAGCCGGTTGAAAAGAGTTCTCAAAGAAACAAGGAAGCAAAAAGAACTCCGCAAACCTTCCTTCCAAACATCCGCCTTAGAAACAAGACTATGGTTAGAAACCTTAACCAAAAAGTAAAAACTGTGGCCATTGTAGGTGCTGGCCGGTTGGGCACTTCCTTGGGTCTGGCCTTAAAAGAAGCCGGATTTTCTCTGCGCGCTCTCTCCTCAGAGCACTCAGAATCGGCGGAGGAAAGCGCTCGCCTCCTTGGGTTGGACTCAATAGTTTTCGCTCCAGTGAAAGCTGTTTCCAGAGCCAGAATTATTTTTCTTTGCGTTCCGGAGCGGAAACTGCCCCCGCTGGTTAAGGATTTGGCTCAGGCCAAGCTTAATTGGAAAAACAAAATAATTTACCATACCAGCGGCCTGCTTAGCTCGAACAGTCTTCGGCCTTTGCGACAAAGGGGAGCCAAAATAGCCTCTTTTCATCCTGTTCAATCCTTTGCAGCCAAAAACATGCCGCCGGCCCGCTGGCGAAACATTTTTATTAGCCTCGAAGGAGATAAGCCAGCAGTGGAGCTGGCCAAGATAATAATAAAAAAACTTGGGGCGCAGCCTCTCTTAATTAGCCAGAAGAAAAAACCTCTTTACCACGCTGCCTGCAGCCTTGCTTCCAACCATTTCGTCGCCCTTTTTTCCTTAGCTGTCAACCTTTTAAAAGAAGCTGGTCTGGATGAAGCCAAGGCGATTCAAGCTCTTCGGCCCCTGGTCGCAGGAACGGGTGAAAACTTAAACTCAGCCAGCCCCGCGGAAGCTTTGACAGGACCAATCTCTCGGGCTGACTGGCCCGCTGTCCGCCGCCACCTCCAAGCTCTCCGCTCCTATCCCTTAGCCGAAAAAATCTATCGGCAACTGGGGTTGGAGGCAGTTAATTTGGCTCAGAAAAAAGGACTTAGGCCAGCTCAGGCAAAAGCATGGAAGCGTCAGCTTCAAGATAAATAACCTCTTCTTGCAACTCCAGGCCGAATTTTTCCTTTACTCTTTGCTTCATTTCCTGAGCCAGTTCCAGGACGTCTCTAGCTTTGGCTTGGCCAACGTTGAGGACAAAATTAGCGTGACCCGAATAAACAACGGCATCGCCCCTTCTAAGACCTTTTACGCCCGCTTGGTCAAGAAGAAGACCCGCGGCGATTTTCTGACCATCGGGCAAGAGGACATTCTTAAAAAAACTGCCGGCACAGGCCGTTCCTTCTGGGGGATGCTTAACCCGTCTCAGGGCCAGGAGGTCATTTATTCTTTTCTGAATAAGCTCAGGTTTATCCCTTTCCAGAGCTAGACGAGCCGAAAGAACAAGATGCTTTTTCTCTTTCAGACGGGAGCTCCGGTAGGCAAAGGAGAAAAACTCCCGTTGAACGCTTTGTACGCCGCCTTCTCCCCAGATTTGAGCGGAAACAAGAGCATCGCCAATACTCTGACCAAAGGCACCCGAATTGCCCCAGATGGCGCCGCCCACTGTCCCTGGAATACCAGCTAAGAATTCGAGGCCGGCCAAACCTACTTGCTGAGCCGCTTGAATTACCTCTTGGAGCTGGGTGCCGGAATTTACCTCCACCACTGGCGGGTCCAAAGAAAGCCTGATGCCCTTAGCCAAGTTTTTAATGAGCAGCCCTCGATAACCTTCGTCAGCAAAAAGAATATTGCTCCCAGCGCCAATGACATAGAAACGTAAACCTTGTTCCCGAGCAAAACTGACTGCCCGTCGAAGAGCCTCCAAACTCCGAGCCTGAAAGAAAAAATCCGCCTTGCCGCCAATTCTGAAGGTCGAGTGTTCTTTTAAGGCTACATTCTTTTCTACAGGGAGGCCAACAGCCTTCCGGAAAAGCTCGGCAATAGCCAGGTTAGAATTTGGCATTCTTGATGTCATTTTAGATTATAATAAGCTAAAAGCAAACAAGTTGCTTCCTTAAGTGGCTTCTTTTTTTTGGCGGGTTTTGGTATACTTTATAATTAGCTTAAGCATGATAAGCCGATTCATGAAAAAAATAGGGCGTTGACAACGAGAGTTAACCTGGCTATCATTCAAAAAACCTTTTTGCGAGGTAAGTAAAATGAGGAAAACTTTGGTTCTGACAACCCTTCTTATTCCTCTCCTCTTTCTCCCTCAGCTGGTGATATCCCAGACCAGCGAGGCTGACGAAGCCTATATTAAGGCGATGACGGCCCAAACACCGGCGCAACGGGCTCAACTGCTGAAGGATTACCTGGCGAAGTACGCAGGTAAAGGAACTAATTACGAAAATTTTGCTTATGCTAACCTTTGTCTTCTGGCCTATCCGGGGAAAACGGAAAAGGAAACCATTGACTACGGCGAGAAAGCGTTGGCCGTCGGCGGACTCGATGACCTGACTAAAACCCAAGTTCTGCTTGTCCTCTCCGGCCTTTATAGCAAATTAGGACAAAATTTGGACCGGGCTAAGTCTTATGCCAACCAGGCGGTGGAAATCGGCAAAGCGAATAAAGATAAGGGGTCTGCCGAGTCAACTGGGGCCGAGTGGAATAAAATCATTGGCGCCGCCTATTTTACTCTTGGTCAGGCCCAGGAGAAAAACAAGGAGTCGGCCGCCGCCATCGACTCGTATGTTGCTTCTTACAGCCTCCTCAAAAACCCTCAAATCCTCCAAACCCTAAAAAAATTAGCCAAAAATCAGTATGACAACAAGAAATTCACCGAGGCAGAAAAGACCGGCCGGGCTATTTATAACTTGACCAAAGACTTTGAAAGCTCGGTTTTCTTGGCCAAATGCCTTTATCGTAACGGAAGAAATGAAGAAGCTTTGAAATACTTTAAAGAAGCCTATGCCAAACAGCGGTCTGGCGAAGTCGCTTATAACATTGGACTCATCCTGGCTAAGGAAGCTCAAACTAACCCCGCCGCAGTTATGGAAGCTATTACTTACCTGATTGAGGCCAGTTTTACTTATCCCAGTCAGGCTCAACAGGCCATGAGCATGGCGGAAAGCCTGTTCTTCACCGCCAACAAGAGCCTTAAATATAACGAAACTGTCCAGCAGCTTCAGGAGCTCGGCAAAAAGATTGAAGAACTAACCAACACTTATAATTCTAAATTTGGCAATAAAGAAGAGGAAAATTTGAGCGAAGCCGAGAAAAAAGAAATGAAAAATCTCTTAAGCCAAATTGAAGAAGCGAAAAAATCTATCGAAAAACTTCAGGCCGAACAAAACATGGCGATCGCTCAATTCAACAAACTCCTCGAAGAAACGAAGAAAAAACTCGGTATTAAATAATCTGGGGTTAAAAGCTACTTCTTTTTAAAAAAAGAGAAAAGACTTTTGGCCGGAACTTTTTTCCCCTCAAGAAGCTCGAGCTCCTGACGGGCAACTTTATGTTCGGGGTCGATCTCCAAAGCTTTCCGCAACTGTTTAGTAGCTTTAACCAATAACCCTTCTTGTTTATAAAGAAGCCCCAGCCCAACGAAGCTTTCGGCATTCCAGGGCTCAAGCTCTTGAACGCGAAGAAAATCAGCTTCCGCTTTTTTATGAAGAGCTGGAATTTTCGACTCAGCCATGGCTAAAAGAAGCCAATAATCGGCTTTGTGGCGATTTAAGCGCGTGCATTCTTCTAAAAAGATGACTGCCTCTTCATAGCGACCCTGGTTAAAAAGCGTTCGGCCTTGACGAAACTTAGTTTCCGCCCTGACAGTCAAGCTTTTTTCCTCTTCCCGGGGCGCGCTGAAAAGGGAAATATCATAAGAACGACGGAGGTCGCTGTTGATTAGCGTTTTATAAGCCTTGGTTATTTGGTCAAAAACTTGATTGACCTTATCACGAAAACCAAAAGGCACTTCCCGACCGAACCGGTCCGGATGAAAACGCCGGGCCAAATGAAAATAGGCTTTCTTCACCTCTTCTTCGGAGGCACTACGGCTCACTCCCAAGATTTCATAATAATTCAGGCTGGCCAGCCGGGTTGCGAAAGACAGGACATCGTTTAAAGAGGCCTGAAGCTCAGCCTCCTCAGCTTTTCCTTCTGCCTCCCAGGTTTCTGTCTCTCCTTTGAACTCAATCAGTCCCAAACAATAGAAAAGATAAAGACTTCGCCAGAAAAATTCGGGCGGCTGGCCACTCATTTTAAAAAGTGCCCTGGCGCTGGCTTGGCCATTGATTTTTGTCAGCAACTCTCGCTCCTCATCGGTTAAAACATGAAGGAAGGTTTTGCTTTTAAGAAAGGGAATTTTGTCTTCGAAAAAGGAAGTCAAGGAGGGATGCAACTTCATCAGGCGGATGCCATCTTCAATTAACTGGGGCGAAGCAATCCTAATCGCCTCACCCACCGGGCTCGTCACGCCTTTTTTTTCGATAAAGGTAAAGGAAGCTTCAAACACGTGGAAGAGATTCAGGGTTATTTCCTTCATTTGATAAACAAGGCCTTCTTGCAAATTTCTTTCGGAAATCAGGCCTCGCCGCAGCAAAATCTTGCCTAAGTTTTGTTGTGGGTCGAGATAATTTTCAATCTTTAAGAAGGTCTCTTCAGAAATCTTACCCAACTTAAATAGAATCTCACCCAACCTTTCGCCAGGTTGATTAGTCTTAGCGAAGATGAGGTCGCCCTGGTCGAAATAAAGATGCTTTTCGATGCGGCCAAAAATAGCCGCTAATTCACCGGACCGACGGTTAAAGTAAATCCGCCGCAGATGAAGGCCGAGATGTTCCATCCCACCACCTTGTCCTATTTTATAAAATAAATCGGCTATTTTTGCAAGAAGAAGAGACTGAATTTTAGCTTGCCCAGTCTGACTTCTCCAAGGTCTGCCAACTTTCGCGGCTCTTTTTTTTCTCCGTTAATTGTGATAATTTGATAGACATGAAAGTGGCCATTGTCCAGCTTTCACCTCATCTTGGGTTACTGGAGAAAAATTTACTTCTTCATCAAAATTATGCCGAAGAAGCGTTAAAGGCCGGAGCCGAACTCCTTGTTTTTCCCGAACTCAGCCTGACTGGCTATACTCTAAAGGACTTAACGGCAGAGGTGGCTATTAACCCTTGGAAAGACCTTCGCTTCAACCCGCTTAAAGATTTAAGCCGAAAAATAGACCTGGTCCTGGGGTTGGTTGAAGAAAATGGCCGAGGGCTTTACTTCAATAGTGCCCTTTATCTTTCCCAAGGAAAAATTCTTCATCGCCATCGCAAAGTCTTTCTTCCGACTTTCGGACTTTTTGAAGAAGGAAAGTTCTTTGCTACTGGCCGGTCTTTTCAGACTTTCCCGACGCGCTTTGGTCGAGTCGGCCTCCTCATCTGTCGCGATTTTCTCCATTATGGCGCCAGCTACCTGCTTTTTGCCGGCAAAGCTGATTTGATCATCGTCATTAGCGCTGCTCCTGGCCGAGGAATGTCGGCTCAGCCAGGGTTTGCTTCCAGCCAGATGTGGGAGTTGATGGGGGAGGCTATTTCCCGATTCTCAACAGCCTTTGTTATCTACTGCAATCGGGTCGGTTTTGAAGATGGGGTGGTCTTTGCCGGGGGCTCTTTTATTTATGACCCCTGGGGAAAACAAATCTGGCGAGCTCCTGACATCGAGGCCAACCTTTGGCTAATTGACCTCGACTTGGAAGAACTGCGCCAAGCCAGGAAAACGTGGTCTTTTCTCCGCGACGATAAACCTGAAGTCATCCTTCACAGCCTCGAACGGACCATAGCCAAAGATGAAGATTAACCCTGAGTTCATCACTCGAATCATAACCGCCTTTATTCGCGAAGAGCTGAAAAAACTTGGGTTTGACCAGGCTATTCTCGGACTATCCGGGGGCTTAGACTCCTCAGTCGTAGCTTTCTTAGCCACCCGGGCTTTGGGACCGCAAGGAGTAATAAGCCTTATCCTGCCTTACGGGAATACCTTCGCTCAAGACACGGAGGATGCCCAGAGTGTCGCTTCCTTAGTTGGTTGTCGGTCGAGATTAATTGATATCAAACCGCTGATTGATGCCTATTTTTCTCTTCACCCGACTGATAACTTGATTCAAAAAGGCAACAAAATGGCCCGGGAGAGGATGTCGATTCTTTATGATTATTCGGTGCGAGAAAAAGCTCTGATCTTAGGAACGAGTAATAAATCGGAGCTGCTCATCGGCTATGGAACCATCCACGGCGACATGGCCTGCGCCCTTAATCCCTTAGGTGACCTCTATAAGACTCAGGTCCGAGAGCTCGGAGCTTGGTTGGGTGTGCCCAAAAAAATTCTTCAGAAAAAGCCCACCGCGGGGCTTTGGCCCGGTCAGACTGACGAGGCCGAAATCGGCCTCAGCTATGAGGAGCTGGACCGAATTCTTTATGAGCTCGTCGATTTGAGAAGAAGCCGACAGGACTTAATAGCTAACGGCTTTGACCAGGCCAAGGTTAACAGGGTTTGGGAATTAATGAAACGAAACGAATTCAAGCGGCGAATGCCGCCCATCGTTAAGGTTTCGGCCCGGACAGTGGGCCATGACTTCCTTTATCCCTATGACTGGGACCGCTGAAATATGGCACTGAGCGGGCCAAAGCCTGGGAAGGGAGCTCTTTTTATCGTCGCCACTCCTATCGGCAACTTAGAAGATATAACGCTTCGCAGTCTGAGGGTCTTAGAAGAAGTAGATGTTATTGCCTGCGAAGATACGCGCGTGACTCTTAAACTGTTGAACCGCTATGGCCTGAAAAAAAGACTAATAAGCTATTTCCAACCAAAGGAATTAGCCCGCTTGCCTCAAATCATCCAGCTCCTGAGACAGGGCAAAAGAGTAGCTCTTGTCTCTGATTCTGGCACCCCTGGGATTTCCGACCCCGGATATCGGCTGATTCAAGCCGCTATTGAAGCCAGTATTCCTGTTATTCCTATCCCTGGCCCCTCCGCCCTTACCGCCTCTCTTTGTGCCGCCGGCCTGCCGCTAAATCGAGTCCTGTTCTTAGGCTTCCCCCCGGCTAAAAAGGGGAAGCTTAGCCGGCTGCTTTCTGCTTTAAAACAAGAAGCTGCCACTTTGGTTTTCTACCTCCCAAGTCGGAACCTAAGGGCATTTCTGGAGTTAGTCCTCTCGATACTCGGAAACAGAAGAATCGTTATCGCCCGGGAACTAACCAAAATCCATGAAGAGTTTAAGCGGGGGAAAATAGAAGAGTTATTAAAACAGCTTCAGGGAAAGCAATTAAGGGGAGAAATCACGCTTTTAATCGAGGGTAAAAAATAATTGCTCCGCTTTCTCCGCGGCGCCAGCGCTTAACCCAGGAATATAAAAGAAACAGGCGGGGAATCGCCGCCAAAACAGGCTTTTAGCTATTTTAAGGCCCGCATAAAGGACAAACACCTCGGCTCTTCTGGATGACCTGAATTTTTTTTTAATTAAATTGATTCTCTTCCATCACTTGATATGAGGCCATAACGCCCAGGAACGGGCTCGCCCCGATTCAGGTTATTCAGGCCTTTGGCTCTTTTCCCTTGCCGCGTCAGCCAATCACGCCTCTCTGGTCATAGACGCCAAAGCATCCTTTGCGTCCTTTTGCCCTTTACCTTTGACAATTTTACGCTCAGAAATCCTCTATGACCTAAGGTTCCCGGGAAAAGCGGTTCAAGGCGGCCAATCCTTCTCTGCCCTCTTTCACCAGATGTTTTGTGCCATGACCCCTGGTATCAAAATAAAATTGCAAAAAATTTAATTATTTTTATCAAAAAAACTTGACAAAATGACGCTAAAGAATTATATATATAAATGGAAAAAATAATTGACAAGGAGGTGAAAAGATGGCCATTATCAGATGGGACCCCTTTAAAGACCTGATGACTCTCAGGGAAAGAATGAATCGCCTTTTCGAAGAAACTTTCCCCTTCCGGGCTGAGGAAAAGGAGTTCATCGGCACCACTTGGGTTCCGGCAGTTGACATCTACGAAAAGGATAACGAGCTCATCCTAACCGCAGAAATCCCAGGCATTAAAGAGGAGGACGTGGAAATCAAGATCGAAGACAATACCCTCATCCTGAAGGGCGAAAGAAAATTCGAAAAGGAGACGAAGGAAGAAAATTATCATCGGATCGAGCGGTCCTATGGCAGCTTCTATCGTTCCTTCACTCTGCCCGATTATGTTGACCAGGATAAGATTCGGGCCGAGTATGAGAATGGGGTGCTGCGAGTGGTTATGCCTAAACGGGAAGAGCTGAAGCCCCGCAAAATAAAGGTGCTGAAGCCCTCTGCCCCAGAAAAGGCTAACAAAAAATAAGCCTGAAAAAGCTTCCAGCCCGGCTCACCGAGCCGGGCTTTTTTCTTTTAAGCACGGTTTAAGCCTGGGCTAGGGTAAGAGCCCTGACCTCTTGGGCACCGGCCTGCTTCAGAACTCGGCTACATTCCTCGATGGTTGACCCCGTGGTAAAAACATCGTCGACGAGCAATACCACTTTGCCTTTTATTTTTTCTGTTTTTCTAACTTGATAAGCGCCCTTGACATTCGCCCGACGATCTTCGGCTTCTAAGGAAGCTTGAGGCGGATTATTCCTAATTTTTATTAGGGCTTTATCTTCTACCTCTAATCCCCTAGCTCGGCCAACGACTCGAGCGATTTCTAATGACTGGTTAAAACCGCGTTCCCTTTGCTTCTTAGGATGAAGAGGAACGGGAACCACTACTTCCAGCCCTGCCCAGAATTCTTCTTCTCTTACAAAACCAAGAGCCAAATTAGCCAGGCGCTGCCCAACCACTTTGAGTTTAGCGTATTTATAGAGGAGGATTAGTTCTTTCATTACCCCTTCATACCGGGCGCAGGAGCGATGAAGGGAAAAGGGAGGGAGCTGCACTTGACATTGAAGACATAGATAAGGCTCACCCACAACAGCAAAAAACCGACCACACCGCCAGCAATAGGCCGCTGACGGCAGCCGAATGGAATCATAACATTCCTGGCAAACAACCCTTTCCTTAGGCTTATCGAGAAGCCTCTGGCAAAGGCGACAAAAAGAGGGGAAAAAGATGAGTTCAACCAGTCTGGCCGCCCTAAGCCAGAAGGGCCAAAATTTATCCTTCACGGCATTTCTTTTTCTCGTTCGATTTCCTTCTGTTCCTGCTCTTCTTTTTCTTTTCTCTGTTGACATTCAATACAAAGCGGCGCCCAGGGTACTATCTCTAATCTTTTCTTGCTGATCGGCTGGCCACAGCTAAGACAAAGTCCATAACCGCCTCGTTCCAGTCGTTTCAAGGCTTCATTGATTAAAGCAAGCTGCTCTCTTTCGGCATCGGTAAGACTCAACAAAAACTCTTTGGTATAAGAGCTTTCCGCTCGGTCAACGGCATCCTGGGCGATGTTGGCCTCCACTTCCTGACTCTCTCGATAATACTGATGCATTTTCCTCAGGATAGCTTCTTTTCTTTCCAGAAGCCGCTTTTTACAATCCTGAAGTTCCTTTTGGCTCAGAAGTCCTCCCTTACTTGGCATAGGGCCATCCTTTCATTTGAGTTAAAGCACGATAAACCTGTTCCAGCAGGACCAGACGACTAAGCTCGTGACTCAAGGTCATCCGGCTCAAAGATAAGACCTCGTCAGCCTGCCGAAGAAGCCTGTCGTCAATTCCCGCATAGCCACCTATAAAAAACGTTAGCGGCCGAGAATTGGTTTCCAAGCGCCGCCGCAACCACTGAGCAAATTCTTCCGACGTCATCTCCTTGCCCTGGTCACTAAGGCAAACCAGAAAATCATTTTTTAACCGGGTCTTCAAATCGCTGGCTTCTTTCACCTTTATCCTTTCGGCCGCTTCTTCCCTTAATCCTCTGACCCCCTTAGTTTCTATCAGCTCCAAATTGGACAGCCGGGTAATCCGCTGAACATAATCCGCAATCAGCCTTCTTAATTCCGGATTCTTTGTTTTTCCGGGCCAAAGAAACCTAATCATCTTATCTCCAAAAAGTTTGAATCCCCGGCCTCTTTGTTTTAAGGCCAATAATAAATAGCGACAGTTGGCCCAAATGTCAATAGCCTTTC
>Ga0209102_1000132_pt1 | contig 50826 bp, 47 predicted proteins | sample ConPoolayeHmetaG_FD_185483 | JGI IMG/M metagenome (GOLD analysis project Ga0209102, IMG submission 185483) | Hot spring microbial mat communities from California, USA to study Microbial Dark Matter (Phase II) - Cone Pool mat layer H metaG... ...
CATTTCTGGAACACTTATTGCGTCATCTTGCCAGCCATCATATCAGAGAAATTGTACTGGCTATGGGTTATAAACCAGACTCTATTAAAAGCTATTTCAGTCATGCTGACCAGCTCCAAACTAAACTTATTTACAGTATCGAGTCCGAGCCCTTAGGCACTGCTGGCGCGGTAAAACATGCCGAGCGGTATTTAAATGATACTTTCTTCGTCTTCAACGGCGATGTCTTCACCGACCTCGACTTGACCGCAATGCTGCACTTTCATAAGAAAAACAAGGCTAAAATCACCATCGCCCTGACACCGGTAGAAGACCCAACACGTTTTGGCATCGTAGAGACCGACGCTCAATTGAGAATAAGGCGGTTTATCGAAAAACCGAGCCGTGATCAGGTGACCACCAACAACATAAATGCTGGCGTTTACATCTTGGAAAAAGAGGTGTTGGAGCATATCCCCGCTGGAAAGCGCTTCATGTTTGAACACGATGTCTTCCCATCGCTTTTAGCCGCTGGTGAGCCTGTCTTTGCCTACCCCACCACTGCCTACTGGATAGACATCGGTACCCTGGAGAAATACCGCCAGCTGAACTGGGATCTGCTCGCTGGGAAATGTTCCCTCTCCGGTTTCGAAGCTTCAGACTTCCAGATATACAAGCATTGCTTTACTCATCCACAAGTCAGAACTTATGGGACGGTCCTAATAGGCGAAGGGTGCAAAATTGGTAGAGGAGTCGAACTCAAGGGACCAGCCATTATAGGTGTAGGTTGTCAAATAGCCGACTGTGCTATAATAGAAAGGTCTATACTATGGCAACATGTCATAGTAGGGAAGAATGCGACGTTGAAAGAGTGCATTGCAACAAGCAACAGTTACATTCCAGACAACAATACACTCGAAGGAGTGGTTGTTACGCCTAACACACCAGTTCCTGAATAACATCCGCAATTATCCATCGCCGGGAGGAATAAACTATGTCAAACATGATCAACATAGACCAGGGAAGTTTCGACAGCTCTGTACTCCAGTCAAGCAAACCTGTGCTGGTTGATTTCTGGGCACCCTGGTGTGCACCATGCCGTGCTATAGCCCCTGTTCTAGAAGAACTGGCTAAAGAATACGGGGGGCAGATGGAGTTCGCTAAGGTCAATGTAGACGAGAACCCTTTCATAGCCTCTAAATACGGTGTCATGAGCATCCCGACTATTATCGTGTTCAATAGCGGGAAACCAGTACAACATGCCATCGGCTACCAGTCAAAAGAGCAACTGAAGAAAATACTGGACAAGGTGCTGAAAAAGTAATGGCGATGACTGAGATCACCTACGCAGTTGCTTTTACCGGTGGGATACTCTCCTTTTTCTCTCCCTGTATTCTACCTCTTGTACCAGCTTACATCGCCAGCCTGGCGGGCATCACTTCTATCGAACCTAATGTACGCCGGAATTACCTGCCGATAATCTTCCACAGCCTCAGCTTTGTCCTTGGCTTCTCGCTGGTCTTCACCTGCTTTGGCGCTTCGGTGGGGCTTATTGGCACCGCTCTCATTGCTCACTCGGTCTTGCTGCGCCAGATTGCTGGTGCTCTCATTATTGTGTTTGGCGCACTCATTATATCTGCTTATAAACTGTCCTGGCTTAACTACGAAAAGAATTTTATATCCAGCCTGAGAGGTAACCCTGGCTATCTCCGTTCCATAGTGCTTGGAGCCGCCTTCGCACTGGGTTGGACACCGTGTGTAGGTCCTGTGCTCGGCGCCATTCTGACTTTAGCCTGGAGTTCACACACCGCTGTTCAAGGTGTATACCTGCTAGCGACCTATTCCCTGGGCTTGGGTATACCATTTATTCTGCTCGGCGTCGCCTGGGGAGTACTCACGCCACTGTGGAGAGGCATTAACCGGCACCTCGGCGCCATCTCAATAGCCAGCGGCATCCTGCTCATAATAGTCGGTATCCTCATCCTTACCGGCAGCCTGGAATGGTTGAGCAGCTTTGTTAACTGGTAGCTGTCGCCCCGGAGCATAGAAGAATTTTACGGAGAATATAAAAATGAGAGGGATAGCTGCGATTCCTATTATCATGTTGCTGACATGGTTTCTCATCGGGTGCGGTGGTACAACCACCGTCCCGGGGGTGGGCGATAAAGCACCCGACTTCACACTCGAAGACCTCAACGGGGCAAAAATAAGCCTCAGCCAGTTTCAGGGCAAAACAGTGCTCCTTGTATTCGCCAGCATCAATTGTAAAGGCTGTGAAGACCAAATGCCCCACCTTATCACTATATCGCAGCAAAAAGGACAAGACCTGGTAATCCTGGAAGTCTACCAATTCAACGGCACCAACCTTGTACGGGACTACACCACCAGAAAAGGGTTCACACATTTTCCTGCCCTGCCAGACCCTAAAGGCGAGGTTGCTATAAAGTACGGTGCTGCCCGCAACCCGCCAACAAATTTTGTCATCGACGGGAACGGGATTATCAGACATAAAAAAATCGGGCCTTTCGCAAACCCGGAGGAGATAAGCTCAGCCATCAAGTCGTTATAGACTGCAAACCCACCTGCCACACGACCACACAGGTTTTGCCATGTCCCTGGAAGACGAGAGCAGCATAACTGTCGAAGTTGGTACCATAAGAGACGGCACACCCGGCATTAGCATAACCATGCTTGACAAACTCATAGGGCAACTGCCTGATAGCAAAGCAACTTCTTTAAGTTTGACCGATAGCTTAGCCGTATGTATTTGCGGCGAGCATGGTGAGCAGCGCTACTTGCTCTATGTACCTGGAACACCGACTAGAGGGCAGCAAATATCTGACACAAAGGTAGTCATCTTCGTCCGACCATAGTTCTGTACAAGTTCACCAGGCAACGAGATAGCGGATAATAGTGTCATCTCGCGGCGCCGGGGCAAACCCGTTAATCTGCGAGTAACTCTTGCCCACCACCAGTTTGACCTCACGGTCAAATTGGGGCTCAATAAATATTAATCCTTTATCCGTAGTCTCAAAAGCCACTATGGTATGCCCATAGCCCTCAGGATGGAAAATATCAACAATAGCACACCTGATACCCATTTCCTCTGCATTGTTATTTACCCCGACGGCGAAGTCAACACAAACATACTGGTTTTCTGAATAAGTCTTTGACTCTGTAGCATCTTCGGCTAGAAACTGCTTCATTTCCTGATAGCTGGGATTTCGCAGAGTGACAGTCTTCCCATCACTACTTGACTGTTGCTCCAGTTTATGCTCTATCTGACGCGCCTTATAGCCAGCATCATAACCCACCTGATAGCCCTTCTCCTTACCCTGGTCATAACCCTTGCTGTAGCTAGCTACTTGCCCCACTTTATAACCGTAAGCATAGCCTAAAAACCCGGACACACCGCATAACACAACAAATACCAAAAACAGCCCTAATGCTACAGCAATCCTCCGATTGTCCATCTGAAGCCCCCCTTGTCCTTTCTTAGACGATACTGTTCCCAGTTTAACCTTTTACCACTCCCCTAGCAAGAAACTCATCTTGACGATAAAAGTCAAATAGAGTAGGCTATTATGTTACTAAGAGGGAGACAATAATAGCTTTGTGGTGCCGCGGTATCAGAGGCGCTACCATAGTACCAGACAATACAAAGGAGGCTATCCTGGCTGCAAGTAAAGAATTACTTGAAGCCATGATAAGGGCAAATGAGGTAAGAATTGATGACATCGCCTGCATCTGGTTCACCACTACGCCAGACCTCAACGCAACTTTTCCAGCAGCTGCTGCTCGTGCAATGGGCTGGAACGATGTTGCTTTGCTTTGTGGGCACGAGATGAATGTTCCCGGAGCACTATCACGATGCCTCAGGATTCTAATGCTAATCAACAGCACCAAAAAAAACAATGAGATCGTACACATTTACCTCAAAGGAACAGAGGTGCTCAGAGAAGGTGCCTAGGAGAGAGAAATGATTGTGGTCATGAGGGTCGGCTCAACAGAAAAAGAGATCGCCAGAGTAGTGGACCGCATTGAAAAAGCTGGCTTAAAGGCACATCTTTCCAAAGGCGCCGAACGCACCATCGTCGGTGTCATCGGTCAAATCTTCACTGAACTGCGGGATATGCTGGAAATACTCCCCGGCGTAGAAGAGGTCATCTCGGTAAGCAAACCATACAAGCTCGCCAGCCGTGAGTTCCATCCCCTTGACACCACCATCGATATCAGTGGTACCACCATCGGAGGCAAAGAGATAGTGGTTATGGCTGGACCATGCGCCATAGAAAGCACAGAGCAACTCATAGAAACAGCCAAGGCAGTGAAGGCTGCCGGTGCCACTATTCTACGCGGCGGCGCTTACAAACCAAGTACTTCTCCTTACCACTTCCGCGGCTTGGGAAAAACTGGACTAGAACTCTTAGCTCAAGCAAGAAAAGAGACCGGACTACCGGTCATCACCGAGGTTATGTCACCGGAAGAGGTCGAACTCGTAGCCAAGTACGCCGACATTCTTCAGATAGGCGCCAGAAATATGCAGAACTTTAACCTTCTTGTGGAAGTGGGTAAGGTGAATAAACCGGTCATGCTGAAACGGGGGCTTTCAGCTACAATCCAAGAATGGCTGCTAGCAGCCGAATACATTCTGGCACAGGGGAATAATCAACTTATGCTCTGTGAGCGAGGTATCAGAACATTCGAAACTTATACCCGCAACACCTTTGACTTAAGCGCTATACCTATCATCGAAAAAGTCAGCCACCTGCCTATCATCGCTGACCCCAGCCACGGCACCGGTAAGTGGTATCTGGTAACCCCTATGGCTCTGGCTGCGGTAGCCGCTGGGGCTGATGGCATAATGGTAGAGGTACACCCCAACCCGGATTCAGCCCTCAAGGATGGTGCCCAGTCTCTCACTTTCGACAATTTCCGCCAGCTAATGACACAATTGGGGAAAATAGCCGAGGCTGTTGGCAGACCACTGGCTAAACCATCCATAAAAACACTCCCACCCACAGGCTAGCATGAAAAAAATTAGTGCACAGATTCAAAAGGAACTGTCCCAAGTTAGACCACAAAAAGAGACTCTGCTGACCGTCGGCGTCTTCGACGGTATACACCTGGGACATCAACACCTGCTATCACACCTTAAAGTGCAAGCCGAAGGCAGAAACTGTCTCAGCGGTGTGGTAACTTTCAAGACTCACCCCGAATCAGTGTTATCATCCGGGACCCTCGTACCATGGCTGACCGGACTTGAGGACAGGATAGCCCTCATCCACGAACTCGGCATAGACCTAGTCATTGTCTTATCGTTTACCTTAGAACTCTCCCGCCTCAGCGCCCGGGAATTCGTTCAACTCTTGAAAGACCGCCTGAAAATGAGCGGGTTGTTAATCGGACCTGACTTCGCCCTAGGCAAAGACCGGGAAGGTGATATAGAAAACCTCCGCTCATTGGGCAATGAAATTGGCTTCACTGTTGAGGTGTTTCCTCCCGTGATGCTCGATGGTATGGTGGTCAGCAGCAGCATCATCCGCCAATTTTTAGTACAGGGAGACATACGAAAGGTGGAAAAGCTGACCGGCCGCCGTTTCAGCATCACAGGAAAAGTTATCAGTGGCGCAAGGCGAGGCAGGACTCTAGGGTTCCCCACCGCCAATCTGAAAACCAGCCCTGACCAAGCGTTGCCTGCCGATGGAGTTTATGCTACCATTGCTTACATTGACCACAAGCCCATGCCGGCGATAACTAATATTGGCATCCGACCCACATTTGGTGGCGGGGCACGCATCATCGAGACACATCTGTTTGATTATACCGGTGACCTTCTGGGACAAAGGCTGAAGATCGAGTTCTTACACCGGATAAGAGAAGAAAGACACTTCACTACTGTGGAGGACTTGAAAACACAAATCGCCAAGGATATCGAGCAAGCAAAAGCAATGTTAGCCAACAAAGAAAAATGACAGACCCGGCATTTAAGCGACTGCTAAAACGCGGTGTAGCTGAAACAATAGTCGAGTCCGAGTTATTGAAGCTCTTAGAGTCTGGCAAGCCGCTGAGACTCAAACAGGGCTTTGACCCCAGTTGCCCGGATATACACCTGGGACATGTGGTCGGCTTAAGAAAATTGCGCCAGTTCCAAGAACTGGGACACAAAGTTATTCTTATCGTGGGAGACTGGACAGCACAAATAGGCGACCCCACTGGCGTCTCAAGCACCCGTCCTATGCTTACAGCAGAAGAAGTACGCGCCAACGCCCAGACTTACATGAAGCAATTCTTCAAGGTGGTGGACAAAAACAAGACCGAGGTTAAATGGCAGAGTGAATGGTTCGGTAAATTCGGGCTTGAGGATGTAATAAAGCTCACCAGCAAGTTTACAGTAGCCCAGTTTCTAGCTAGAGAAGATTTCAGCAAACGGTATACCTCGGGGCGTCCCATCGCCCTTACTGAACTTCTTTACCCGCTACTGCAAGCATATGACTCGGTAGCTATAGAAGCAGATGTTGAATTTGGCGGCACCGACCAGAAATTCAACTGCCTTGTAGGTCGTGAGCTACAACAGATGATGGGGCAGAGACCTCAGCAGATATTACTTGTCCCATTGCTCATCGGCACCGACGGTAGCCAGAAGATGAGCAAAAGCCTGGGCAACTTTATAGGCATAGATGAACCGCCCGACGAAATGTATGGCAAGGTCATGTCCATACCAGATAGCCTTATGATAGATTACTTTGAACTCCTCACTGATGTCAGCGAAGAGGAGATCGCCGCACATAAAGCTGCAATGTCAACCGGGGAGACTAACCCCATGGTCATCAAAAAGCGACTTGCCTTTGAAATAGTGTCCCAGTTCCATGGCACAAAAGCAGCACATCAGGCTGAAGAGTATTTCACCAGAGTATTCCAGAAAAAAGAGACTCCGGACAAGGTGGTCCCACTAATCGAATTCTCAAACACCGAGACCACGCTAACAATCGCCCTGACTAGAGCTGGCTTGACCAAGAGCCGCTCCGAAGCCCGTCGTCTCCTTGCTCAAGGCGCTATAGAGATTGACGGCAAAAAAGTTACCGAAGACCTGGACATATCAAATATCGCTAAAGGTAGTATAATCAAGGTGGGCAAACACCGCTTCGCTTCCATATAAAACGAAAAGGAGGATTAAGAACAATGCAACTAAGAATACCAGGACCAACCCCTTGCCCCTCCCAAGTTTTGAAAGCCGTAGGCAGCCAGATGATAGACCATCGCGGTAATAAATTCGCCCAGATTATCCACGACATTACCGGAAAATTAAAGCAGCTATTCTGCACTAAGAACGATGTCTTCATCCTCACCGGCTCAGGTACTGGTGGCATGGAAGCTGCTGTGGTCAACACGCTGTCACCAGGTGACAAAGTGCTGGCACTCTCCTGTGGGTTCTTCGGCGACCGTTTCGCCGAAATACCAGAATGTTATGGTGCTGAAGTAAAACGACTCAACTTTGAATGGGGCAAACCAGTCGACCCCGATGCTGTCCGCAAAGCCCTTAAAGAAAACCCCGACATTAAAGCTGTGCTGGTAACACATAACGAGACATCCACTGGTCTCACCAATGACCTCAAAGCTATCAGCGCTGCGGTCAAGGAATTCGATAAACTTATCCTTGTAGACGCTATCAGCAGCCTAGGCTCTATTGAATTACCAGTAGACGAGTGGCAATGTGACGTGGTGGTGACTGCCTCCCAGAAAGGTTGGATGGTTCCGCCGGGCTTGGCAATGGTCAGTGTCAGCCAGAAGGCATGGCAAGCCCATGCTAAAGCCAAAATGCCGAGATACTACTGGGACTTCACCAAAGCCAAGAGCTACTTGGAAAGAGGACAGACCCCTTGGACGCCCTGTGTTTCCACCTTTTTTGGCTTGACTGTTGCCCTAGACATGCTGCTGGCTGAAGGTTTGCCTAATGTCATCGCCCGCCACGCCAGACTTGCCGAACTCACCCGCCAGGGCATAAAATCCCTCGGCTTATCCATCTTCCCTGAGGAAAAATATGCTTCCAACACAGTCACTGCAGTTAAGTCCTCAGAAAAACTTGATGTGTCCAAGTTTCTCCAGATACTGAGAGACGAATACAAGGTCATACTTTCCGGTGGGCAAGGCAACCTATCGGGAAAAATTTTCCGCATCGGTCATCTCGGCTGGATCGGAGAAAAAGACATAAAAGAGGTCCTGCAAGCAATAACCAAAGCCATTCCTAAAGCAAGCACCTGACGCCTGAGAGACATTTAATTAAGATAAGGAAAGAGCATGAAAGTTCTCGTCGTCGACCCGGTAGCCGAAGAGGGGATAGAAGCCCTGCGTTCCCATATAGAAGTCGATGTCAAGCTGGGTATAAAACCCGACGAACTCCGGAACATAATCGGTGAGTACGATGCTTTAATAGTACGCAGTGAGACAAAGGTCACTGCTGACATTATAAAAGCCGGTAAAAAACTACAGGTCATTGCCCGTGCTGGTGTCGGTCTGGACAACATCGATGTCGAAGCTGCCACCAGACATGGTATAGTGGTGGTGAACGCTCCCACAGGCAATACCATCGCGGCTGCCGAGCACACCATGGCTTTGATGCTGGCACTCGCCCGCCATATACCACAGGCTAACACCAAGCTGAAATCAGGTATTTGGCAACGAACTGAGTTCATGGGCACTGAACTCAGAAACAAGACTTTGGGCATCGTCGGGCTGGGAAATGTGGGCTCTGAAGTCGCCAGACGTGCCCAGGCTTTCAAAATGCGCCTCATTGGCTACGACCCCTTTGTCTCTCCGGACTACGCCCGCAATCTCGGAGTTGAGTTAGTACCCCTGGAACAACTATTACGAGAGTCTGATTTCATCACCCTTCACCTCCCGCTGACCACAAAGACAAAAGGGCTGATCGGCAACAAGGAACTCGCCAAAATGAAGCCGACAGCACGCATCATAAACTGTGCACGCGGTGGTCTTATCGATGAAGAAGCCCTGCTACATGCAGTGGAATCAGGTAGAATAGCCGGTGCCGCTCTCGATGTTTTCTCCAAAGAACCACTCACTGAAAGTGTGCTCTTCAGCAGCAATAAAATCGTTGTTACCCCCCACCTCGGCGCCTCCACTACCGAAGCCCAAGCCAGCGTTGCCCTAGAGGTCGCCGAACAGGTTCTCGCTGTCCTGAGAGGACAACCAGCTAGATACGCCGTCAATGCACCCCAAATCCCTGCCGAACTCCTCTCTGTGCTGGCTCCGTTCATGCAAGTTGCCTCTACGCTTGGCAGTCTAGCCAGACAGCTTATGGAAGGACAGATAAAGAGTATTCTGATTAAATACAGCGGTGAACTCGCCAACTATGATACCTCTGCCGTGAGAGCCGCAGCCATTGGCGGCTTACTGGAAGGTATAAGCGAAGAAAGGATCAACCTCGTCAATGCCAGCATCATCGCCAGTCAGAGAGGAATAAAAGTACTGGAGCAAAAAGAAAGCACATGCGAGAACTATGCCAGCCTCATCACCATAGAAGTAACAACCGATGCCGGAAAGACCACGGTTGCTGGTACGGTCCTGCGCGGCGAGACCCATATCGTTCGTGTGAATGATTTCTGGCCAGATATCATCCCCACCGGGGGTTACTTCCTCTTCAGCGACCATCGCGACCGTCCCGGTCTTATAGGCGCTGTGGGCACTATAACCGGAAAGGCGGACATAAACATCAGTTCCATGCAACTAGCCCGCCTCCAGCCCAGAGGTCAAGCGCTTATGATTCTCGCTCTGGACGAACCCCTTTCTGAAGAGCACATACAGCAAATCCTAGCTCTGCCCGATGTCCACACCGCCAAGCTAGTAAAACTATAAAAAATTAAACAGCCAAGGCAGGGTAATTCTTAAAGAACCATCTGTTCGCCGGCTAACCAGCTTAGCCCTGCCCTTGACAGTTTTTTAAGGTACTGGTAAAGTCAAAGGCACCTACTCCTTCACCCGAACTTTAAGCCAGTAAGTGGTCCTGCCGATATGTCAGGAGAACTCTTCTCAGATGCAGGCAGGGAACTAAAAACTTTGAGGAGGAAGAAACCATGGCAGTGAAAACCTACCCCGAATACAGCACACGCTATCCCTTGCTTCTGACAGGACTCATGAAAAGACCATTACATTTATATCCCGACGATATCGGAGTCGTTTACCGCAATGAGGCTGGTGAATACTATCGGTTTACCTGGCGCCAGTGGTATAAGCGCACCTGCCAGCTCGCAAATGCGTTGAAACAATTGGGAATACAACCTGGCAAACCAGGGGAGCCCGGCGACCGCATCGGCGCTATGGCTCTGAACAGTCATCGCCATCTGGAGTTGATATACGCTGGCACCTGCCTTGGAGCAATCTCCCATCCCATCAATGTAATGCTTTCTCGAGAACATATGATACATACCATCAACCATGCTGAAGATAAGATCATATTTGTAGATGAGGCTATCTTGCCTTTACTTGAGCTAATATACGACCGCATAAAGCCGACTGTTAAGGCATTTGTCTACATGTCAGACCGTCCAGGAAAGCCTCAGACACGCATTGAGCCCCTCTACGAGTATGAAGAACTGCTCAAGGATCAACCCGAAGAATTCGACTGGCCATTCCTCAACGAGGATACTTATGCCGTGCTGTATTACACCACAGGCACAACCGGGACACCCAAAGGGGTCATGTTCACCCACCGGCAGCTTTATCTCCAGACCATTCACATTCTGGCTGCGCAGTGGATCAATTTTGCCTTTTACATGACCGACATGCTCGAAGGGATCATGATTAGCAAAGCGGAGGAGATTGAAAAGGTGATGGCTACCAGCAGGCGGTGGGAGGACTTGCTTCAGGTGTTAAAAGACGGGGTCCCCATCGTGAATGTGCCCCTGGTAAATGTGCCGCTTTTCCACATTCATGGCTGGGGAGCACCATGGTCAGGCGTTGCTACCGCAAGCAAGATAGTATTCCCCGGCCGGTTCAGCCCGCGGAATTTCTGTGAGATTGTGCAAACAGAAAGAGTAACTTCGGCTGGACTGGTGCCGACCATGTTAGCTATGCTGCTCGAATTTGAGGATTTGAATAAATATGACCTGAGCAGTCTGCGTACCATCGGCACCGGCGGTGGTGCTCTACCATTGGGGTTGAAAGCTAAAGCCGAGAAAATTTTCCCCAATTTCAGGGTGGGGTCAGGCTACGGCATGACCGAGACAGCTGCCGGTTCTATATCAGCAAGCTTGAAACGGTACATGATTAACTGGCCCAAGGAGAAGCAGGACCAGGTAAGGGTCAAGACTGGCTTACCGATATTGGGCATCGACGCACAGGTAGTCGGTGAGGACGGAAAACCAGTACCCCAGGACAATGCCACTTTAGGAGAGATAGTGCTCCGAGGTCACTGGATATTACAGCAGTACTACAAAGACCCCGAGAAAACAGAGATTGCCTGGCGGGACGGCTGGTTCCATACCGGCGATATGGCTAAGGTAGATGAAGAGGGCTATATTACTATCGCCGACAGGATTACCGATGTCATCAGAAGCGGTTCTGAAATGGTACCTACAGTGCTTCTGGAGAATCTAGCGGCAAGCTGCGACCATGTCCTGGAGGCGACATTTGTAGGCGTGCCCGACGGAATATGGGGAGAGCGACCGATGGCACTGGTAAAACTTGTGCCAGGCGCCTCAGTGACAGAGGAGGATATCTACCACTTCCTCGAATCGGAGGGCGTGGAGAAAGGGAAAATCACTAAGTGGATGCTGCCAGACTACATAGCATTCTGCCAGGATATCCCTAAAACAAGCGTGGGCAAGTATGACAAGATAACTATCCGCAAGAGGCTGGACGAATTTCTTGCCACAGCAAAAAAGATGCGCAAAGCTAAATAATGGGGACAACTAGCGCCCTGAAGTTCGCTTTTGCCTAGTACCGGCACCGCAGAACAACAGCGCCCCCTCACCTTAGTCGTCTCTCCCCTTGCGGGAGAGAGTTAGAGTGAGGGGGCAGTCCCTCTCCCATCAAGGGCGAGGAAAGATAGAGAAGTCCCTCTCCCCTTGCAGGAGAGATTAGATGAGGACAATCCCTCTCCCCTTGCGAAAGAGAGTCACCCTCACCTTTTTCCTCTCCCATCAAGGGAGAGAAAAAAGAAAGTCCCTCTCCCCTTGCGGGAGAGGTTAGGTGAGGGTAATCTACTGGACGAGTACACTCCCTTGACACTATCGGAAGGAAGGGCTAAAATGAGTCTTCGTCAACTTGTCCTCCCTCCATAAGGGGATAAGTATCTAGCGAATATAGAAAGGGAAGTGATTTGCGTGCCTGAGGTCAAACTCGAACCGGGAGAAAGTTTTGAGAGCCTGCTGAGGCGTTTCACCAAGAAAGTACAGCAAGAGGGTATAATCAGTGAGGTACGGCGGCGCAGCTTCTACGAGAAACCCAGCGTGAAACGAAAGCGCAAAGAGGCAGCAAAGCGGCGCAAGAGCAGCAGGAGCAGCGTAAGATAAAGATGTCCTCCTTGAGCCAGAGAATTAAAGACGACCTGGAACAATCAATCAGAAACCGCGATAATCTCAGGTCAACAGTGTTGCGGTCAGTAATGGCTGCCATAAGAAACGCTGAAATCGCCCAGCAAAAGACACTGGATGACAGCGGCATCATTGGCGTACTGGAGAAAGAAGCTAAAATGCGCCGCGAAAGCATAGAGGCATTCGAAAAGGGCAATCGTGAAGACCTGGTAACCAAAGAAAAGACAGAGTTAGACATAATCCTTTCATATCTACCCGAGCCGATGAGTCATGATGAGATCGTAGCTGCAGCCCGCCGTGTAATCCAAGAACTTGGGGCAAAAGGACCTAAAGATAAGGGCAGGGTAATGTCACAGCTCATGCCCCAACTCAAGGGGCGAGCACAAGGACAGGAAGTGAGCGCCATCGTCTCTGAGCTCCTGAGCATGGTGTGAACAGCAGTGACACTGTCAGCCCACCCTGAGACCCGAGCACAGGCAAACATTGAACACTATCACCTACCACGTATGGTAAAACGCATATGAGGTTTGGCATAATCATCTTCCCCGGCACATGGAGTGACAGAGATTGTTATTACGCCATCAACGACATAATAGGTCACGATGCCAGTTATGTTTGGCACAAGGAGACTGACCTCTCACAATATGACTGCATCGTGTTGCCCGGAGGTTTTTCTTACGGCGATTACCTGAGACCCGGGGCCATTGCTCGCTTCTCTCCAGTTATGGCTGCAGTGGAGCAATTTGCCGCTCAAGGTAAGCTGGTTATCGGCATCTGTAACGGATTTCAAGTCCTCTGTGAGTCAGGGCTACTACCTGGGGTCTTACTACCCAATGAGCACCTAGAGTACCGTTGCCAGTGGACTCATCTCCGGGTAGAAAACGAGTCCACACCCTTTACTTCGCTACTTCAAAAGGGACAGGTACTGAAAATCCCTATTTCCCATTACGATGGCAGATACTACGCTGATGAGGTCACTCTCAAAGAACTCGAAGCCAATGGACAGGTCGTTTTCCGCTATGCTACCCCAGCAGGCAGGGTGACCGCTGCCGCCAACCCAAATGGCTCAGTAAACAACATCGCCGGAATCATGAATAAAAAGAGGAATGTGCTGGGGATGATGCCGCACCCAGAACGCGCTTGCGAACTGCTGCTAGGCAGTGCTGATGGTAATACTATCTGGGAGTCCATAGTTGCCAGTATCCAAGGAAACGCTTGATACAATCGCTCTGAGTGAAAAGGAATACCAGCTTATAGTTGAGCTACTGGGCAGAGAACCCAACGAAGTAGAGCTGGGGATGTTTGGTGCCCTCTGGAGCGAGCACTGCGGTTATAAGCACTCCAAAGCCTTGCTCAAGCAGTTCCCCTCCCGGGCAAGGCATGTACTCGTCAGACCGGGCGAGGAAAATGCTGGCGTAATAGATATCGGCGATGGACTGGCGATAGTCATGAAAATAGAGTCACATAATCACCCCTCGGCAATCGAGCCTTTTCAGGGCGCAGCCACAGGTATAGGTGGCATAGTAAGAGACATCTTCACTATGGGCGCCCGACCTATCGCCCTGATGAATTCGCTCCGTTTCGGTCCTCTGTCAAGTCCTAGAAACCGCTACCTTTTCCACGGTGTAGTCGGTGGTATTGCCGCTTACGGTAATTGCCTGGGGATACCCAACGTCGGAGGCGAAATATTCTTCGCTGACTGCTATTCAGATAATCCTCTGGTCAATGCTCTGTGCCTGGGTATAGCTAAGACTGAAAACCTCACCAGAGCAAGGGCTTACGGGGAAGGTAACCTGCTGATGCTGGTCGGCGCTGATACCGGACGCGATGGACTCCACGGCGCCTCCGGTCTGGCATCACGAACTTTTGAAGAGGACACTGAACTAAGGTCGGCAGTCCAGGTCGGCAACCCTTTTCTGGAGAAACTCCTCATCGAAGCTTGCCTCGAACTTACCACGACCGATTGGATTGTCGGCATGCAAGACCTTGGCGCTGCCGGTCTAACCAGCGCCTGTGTGGAATCAGCTGCCAGAGGAAACTGCGGAGTCGAGATCGATGTTCTTAAAGTACCACGAAGAGAAAAAGGCATGACGCCGTATGAAGTAATGCTCTCCGAATCTCAGGAAAGAATGCTGGTACTGGTTAAAAAAGGCTTCGAGGACCGCGTGAAGGCTCTTTTTGACCGCTGGGAGTTGCGCTCCGATATCATCGGTCAGGTCACTGCCGATGGCACAGCCCGTATAAAGGAAGGCGAAAAGATAGTCGCAGAGGTGCCTGTCGGGCTGCTTACCTCGCCCCCGGTATATAGCCGCCGCGTCAGGGGTCCCCGCTGGTTGGATGAGTTACAGACATTAAACACTGCTTCGATTGCTGATATATCACCACGAAAGGCAAACAGGATACTACTTACCCTCCTAGCGTCCCCGAACATCGCCAGCAAGCACAGCGTGTACCGACAATACGACCATCAGGTGGGCAACAACACAGTAGTCCTCCCTGGAAGCGATGCCGCGGTGCTCCGCATTAAAGGGACAAAGAAAGCAATATCTCTGACTACGGATGGCAACTCCAGATATTGCTATTTGAACCCTTATCTCGGGGGAGTGATCGCGGTGGCTGAAGCCGCCAGAAACCTGGTCTGCAGCGGTGCTAGACCCCTGGCTATAACCGATTGCCTGAACTTCGGCAACCCGGAGAAAGACGATGTCTATTACCAGATGAAAGAATGCATCGCAGGGATGGCGCGTGCTTGTCGAGAACTTAGAATTCCAGTGATAAGCGGCAACGTGAGCCTCTATAACGAGACCAGGGGCAAAGCGATATACCCTACGCCAGTGGTAGGTATGGTAGGACTCATTGAAGACGTAAACAAGCACTGTACCGCCGGTTTCAAACATGAAGGGGACTGCGTCTACCTTCTGGGATGCACCCGTGTCATCGACAGCAGCATCGGTGGCAGTGAGTACTTACAGATTATACACGGCATGGCAAAGGGTAATCCCTACATCGACCTCGGGCTTGAGAAACGGTTGCAGCGTTGTTGTCTCGAAGCGATAAAGAAGGACATCCTCACCTCAGCACACGATTGCTCCGAAGGTGGGCTGGCTGTAGCCCTGGCAGAAAGTTGCCTGCTCGGCGGCATGGGTTTCATAAGCGTCGACCTTGACTTTGAAGGTAGGCTGGATGCAGCTCTCTTCGGCGAGGCGCAATCAAGAATTATAGTCTCCGTATCCCCCGAGTACGCTTGGAAATTGGACAGACTGGCAGACCGCTGGGGAGTAGGAATGATGAGGCTGGGCACAGTCAGCGGTAAACGTCTGGTCATCCAGGGGCTCATAGACCTGGCAATTAACGACCTGGCTAAGTCCTGGCATAATGGCTTGGCAAATTCTCTAAAGTGGAGGAGATAATTTGGCTGAGATCAGTGCTTTCTACGGAGTACGCTATAACCCGGAGGTTGTGAAAGACCTGGCATCGGTGGTCTGCCCGCCTTATGACGTTATTTCCAAGGATGACCAGAAAGCTTATTACGACAAAAGCGAGTACAACATCATACGGCTCGAATATGGGATGGAATTGCCCAATGACTCAGCAAGCGATAATAAACATGTCCGTGCCAGTGCCACCTTTGACCGGTGGCTCAAGGAAGGCATACTGATCACCGACCAGGTACCATCTATCTATATCCACGAACATAGTTTCACCTACCAGAATACCAGACGGCGACGCCTCGGATTTACGGCTTGCGTCAGACTGGAACCATGGGAAAAGAAAACCGTGCTCCCCCACGAAAATACTGTCGCCGGGATTAAGAGCGACCGTCTGGACTTGATGCGTGCCTGCGCCGCTAATTTCAGCCCGCTGCTCGGTCTTTACGAAGACCCGGGGCAGAAAATCGTCAGACTACTAACCACCCAGACCAGTCGCAAACCGGTAGCAGAGTTCACAGCAGACGGAGAAACACACAAACTCTGGGTAGCCAACGAGCCAGAGTTCATCCAACGGATAAGCCACTTTTTGACCCCCAAGCCGATTTACATCGCCGATGGTCACCACCGCTACGAGACAGCTCTGGCTTATCAAGCTGAGAGACTCCAAAGCATGTCCTTCATTAGCGGGCACGAGGCTTTCAATTTCGTCATGATGACACTGGTATCTTTCTCCGACCCCGGGCTCATGGTATTGCCAGTCCACCGCCTGGTAAAGGGTATCTCTGATGACGATATGAAGTGCTTCGTGGAGGAGTTGCATACTCTGTTCCATCTGGAACCAGCACCTTTAGAGGACATGACCGGGATACCCGATATGAGGGGTGTAATAGCAAGGGTGATAGGCTTAAAAGAAGGGCATGTAGTTGGACTGAGACCACAGCACGGTATACACTTGAGAGCAGCTATGCCTGAAGGTCGCTCCGATGCCTATAAAAAACTGGAGGTAAGCATCCTCCATCACCTCGTCATCGATAAGCTGGCAGCCATCAATAAAAATATCACAGTGGCTTATACACCGAATACAGAGGCTGCAATGAAAATGGTAAAAACTGGCGATTACCAGCTAGCCTTCATACTAAACCCTATCCCGCTTAGCGCCATTAAAAGCATAGCTGATGCCAGAGACAGAATGCCAGGAAAATCGACCTATTTCCATCCCAAACTGCCTACAGGACTGGTCGTCAACCGCCTGGAAGGAGTGCTATGAGAGCCTCTGGCGCTTCAAAAAGCCCTCGCTAAGTTCTGGTGAATAAAGCTTGTACCTTGCTCGCCCTTCTTCCTTGGCGTGGTACATGGCAGTGTCAGCGTTAGTCAGCAGCATCTCCGCCCGGTCACCGCTCTCCGGGTAGATGGCAATGCCAATGCTTGTAGTTATATTGAGCTTATAGCCATTGATTGCGAACGGCTCGTTAAAAGAGTCAAGTAATTTCTGGGCTACCCTGGTAGCATCATCTATAGCCCCTATCTGCGGCAGTAGCAGCACAAACTCGTCCCCACCAAACCGCCCCACAGTATCACTTTTACGCAGGTTATTGGCAAGCCGCTGGGCTACAAGCTTGAGAAGCTCATCGCCAACACCATGTCCGTATGTATCATTAACGCGCTTGAACCAGTCTAAATCGAGCATCATCACTGCCAGCCTGCTGCCATTGCGCTGCGCCTGAGCCAGTCCCACATTCAACCGGTCATCAAACAAAATACGGTTAGGCAAGCCAGTCAGCGGGTCATGGGTAGCCATCTCTGCCAGCCGCTGTTCCAGCACTTTGCGCTCGGTAACATCACGGCTAAGCCCGCGGAAGCCTATAATCTCCCCCCTCTCATCACGCAAAGGCAGGACGGAGTTCTCAACAAATATCGTCCTCCCGTCCTTTGTAAGCTGTGTCATTGGATACCATCTCAGCGTGGTGCCGGTACGGTATACCGAGTTATACGCCCGGTAAACATTGTCCCAGTCCTCTTTAGGAGTGTAAGCGCGGTAGTTCAGCCCCATAAGCTCTTCCCGGGAATAACCCAGAAGCCGGCACAGTGCATCATTACAGAATGTGAAATTGCCGCGCAGGTCTACCTCATAATAAGCCTCGTCCATCTCCTCAAGGAGAGTCCGGTACCTTTCCTCAGACTTCCTCAGTGCCTCTTCCGCCTTGACGCGCTCCGTAATGTCCTCACCCACCCCGCGGAAACCGATGGTCTCCCCTTTCTCATTCCGAATCGGGAACGCCGACAGCTCGACCCACCTGATCTCTCCCCCTTTGGCAATATACCTGTTACACAAGCCTTTCACCGGTTCCCCGGTCCGATACATCTCATTGAAAACTTTGAACGTCTTCTCTACATCTTCTGCGAAAGTAGTCATCCTGAAACTGTTGCCTATCAACTGCTCTCGGGAATAGCCTGTGTTCCGACAAATGGCATCATTGACAAAAATATAATGCCCTCGAAGGTCAGTCTCAAAATAAGTCTCGTCCATCTCTTCCAGAATGGAACGGTACCGCTCCTCAGAGCGTTTTAGCTCCTCTTCCAGCCGCTTGTACTCAGTGATATCCATGAAGCTACCTACAGTGGCTGGTTTCCCATGGTACATTATGGAAGTCACCTGCTCCACAATCCACATCACTTCGCCATTCTTTTTCATGAACCGGTATTGGTAAGGTGCTGAAATCTTACCTTTAAGGTTTTCCACAGCCTTTGCCCTGACGAACTCCCTGTCATCGGGATGAACAAAGTCCAGCGAGTACTTGCCTATAAGCTCGTCTTCAGCATAGGCAGTCAAACTCACAACTGTGGGGCTGGCATATACGAACTTTCTGTCCTGGACGATGTAAATACCGACGCCGATGCGCTCTATTAAGTCACGCGCCAACTCCAGGGATGCGTCCGATTTAGCACGGCTCCTATGTCTCTGTTGGTACTCTCCGTTCACCATGTCTCGCCAGCCTTCCCTGTCACGGGATTAAGCAATTTTAATATGTCGTATATAATGGAGTCAATAGGGTTAGGCACTTTAGCCTAGTACTTTACAGATAGTAATAAAGTACTACCCCACCCCCAGAGTACAGTATAGCACCGCCACACAACAGTAAAGCCCCGGAGACATCTCAATTTTAGCACGATATCAGCACGCCGGTCGACCCCTCATACAAAGTGCGATATATCTCCCCGTTGTTGAGAGGTCAAGCACGCTATTGATTTCGAGCCAGCAACAGGAATAAAATGCAGACCTGTAGCCGCCATATCGGGAGGCGAGCAACAAAGGTCCAGGATATCATGCATCGGGGTACCGGAATGGGAGCTGGTTTCGGTGTTGGTATAGACATCGAGGGCGTCTATCGCTTCCGCAAATTGAGCATGGACAGCGCTTTTCTGCACCGTGTGTTTACACAAAAGGAGCAGGACTACTGCCTTGCGCACAGGTCACCTGCACCCCATCTCGCCGTCAGGTTCGCCGCAAAAGAAGCTGTGGTAAAAGCCCTGTCTTCTCTTAAAAAAACGCCCCCCAATTACAAAGACATCGAAGTAATAAACGACGAAAATGGTATCCCCCTCGTCCACATACACAAACAAGGCTTTGAACGGCTGCGAATAACCGTAAGCCTGTCGCACTCCAAAAGCCAGGCTGTAGCCCTCGCCGTAATCACCGAAACACCATCAGTAGACAGCTAAACTGCAAATCAAAAGCTTTTCCAAGAATTCGGTCAAATTTGTATCACAAACGCATCACCAGCTATGCTCAATAGCACTTTTCTGGCACACACTGTGGCAGTTTACTAGATTCCTTTTGCTACACACATTAAAGCCCGGGCACAGCAGTGCTAGCTTTTTTCTCGCCCCGTCCTTTACCGCAACCTTGTCCCCAGCCTCTCTTCCAATAGCGAAAACCTGTGCCGGGCATGCCTCTACACACCTGCCACAGCCATCGCATTTCTGCATATCTATAGTGATGTAGTACTCGCCGGTACCGTCGGCATACCCATATTGCGCTTTCAAAGCCTGAATACTCTTCCCCTGCAAGCGCTCCCGGGCAAAAAGCGCTGCCCCTATCGCACCTACCAATTGAGGGTCATCACAGAGCAATGGCTCCAGCCCCACCTTCTCCGCCAGCCGTCTGACCATCCCCTTATTTTTGGCGATACCACCAGTGATAGTAAAGTCCTTCATAATAGAAATCCGGTTTAATAAGTTCACAGACCGTGTGGCTATAGCATCGTGAAGACCAGCCAGTATATCGCTCTTAGCCATCCCCTTTCTCAAATAGGTAATAGCCTCCGACTTGGCAAACACGGCACATACCGTGTTGAACGGGATCGCGCTCTTGGCTGTCAAAGACATCTCTCCAATCTCCTCCAACCGTACACCCAGCACGTCGGCTATCAGTTCAAGAAATCTCCCGGTGCCACCAGCACATTTGTCGTTCATCACAAAATTGGTGACCACGCCGTTTCCATCGCAGTTGATCGCCTTGCAGTCCTGCCCTCCCATGTCCAGGATAGTCCTTACTGAGGGGAAATACCAGGTGATCCCCCTGGCATGACAACTTATCTCTGAGATATTTTCGTTAGCAAAAGGGACAAGTACTCTTCCATAACCAGTCGCCACAGTGTACTCAATGTCTTCCAAAGTAAGCCCGGTGCCATCGAGAGCCATTCCTATCGCTGCATAAGCTGTCTTTATGCTCTCGGGTCCCGTATCTGTAATCGTCGATGACAGAATAGCCCCATCCTTCATCACCACCACCTTGGCTGCCCGTGAACCGATGTCTATCCCGGCAACTATCATTGGCTCACCCCTCTCTTAGCAGTCTCACCAGCAATCAAAGCAGCCCCCACCGCCCCCACAATCTGCGGCTCGTCAGGTACAAGCACGCCAAAACCTAACTCCCTTTCCAGCACCTTAACAAGTCCCTCGCCTAACGCCACACCACCAGTCACCACCACATCTTTAGCTATGCCCACCCTTTTAATGAGCGACATCAACCTTCCCACCACTGACTGGTACACGCCAGCGACTATCTCTTCCTTTGGAGTCGGAGGCACCCGGTGAATATGGGATATTATCTCAGACTCAGCGAACACGGCACAGGTGCTGGTGATCTCAGCCGCTTTTTCTGGTATGGGCAACTTACCCATCTCGGATATCGGCATCTGCATCAGCTTCGCCACCTGCTGCAAAAACAGTCCTGTCCCCGAGGCACACTTGTCCTGATTAGCCCAATCGATAAGCCGCCCCCTCTCATTGACTTTAACCACAGTGCTCGTCTCCGCCCCAAGGTCTATAACCACCCTGACCGATGGGAAAAAGTAAGAGGCACCGCGCGCTAAACAGGTGGCTACCGCCTTCTGCCCCTGACCAAACTGTAGACCTCTACTGCCGATACCAGTAGAGATTATGTAAAGTTCGTCCTGGGTGTAAATGCCTGCTTTATTTAGAGCCTCTTCCAATGCCCGTCTCGCCGCCTGTTCCGCCTCATCCCCTGTCTGGTTGACCACATAAGATATGACTCTGCTGTCATCCATAATGACTGCTTTAGTGGTCAAGCTGCCTATGTCAATGCCTGCTGCTTTCATGAATGTCACCCTTTTGCTACCGGTCTTCAAGTAGTTCGAAAAACTGCTGTAATTTTTCGCTTACCTCCTCCTCTGAGGTAACCGTGGCGTCCACCACATCACAGTCCACCACCAGCATCGGCACACCTATATCAGCTAAAGTGTCTTTAAAAAGCTTTATCGTGGCACAGCTATGTCGACATCCAACATCGGCATAGTAGATAGCGCCATCTACTTTATACTCCTCAGCACAATTGACGATAGCACCAAGCGCCCGGTCGTCCAGAGGACCATACATCCGCATCTCCGGTATCATATAGGACTTTCTGGCAACGCTTTCCAGAGGACGCGATGGGTCCAGCCTGCCTTCCCCCCAGAAAGTGAAGAAGGGCTCGATCACACTCACTGCCCCATATTCCCGCGATATCCTGTCGAGGAACCCCATCAAGTACATCGGCGGGATAAAAAGGGTCATCAAACGGAAGCGCTCTTGCTTCACCGCACCTTTCCCCATTCCGACAGCTTCATTTAATTCCCGGTACAGAGTTTCCAGATATTCCAATGCCTCAGGTTGCCCCGGAAAAAGGTAATCGACGGTAAGGAGTTCCAGAAATCCCTGAGGGCGGAACGGCGTCGGCACGTTTTTTCTCAGCTCGTTTATTCGCCGCACCAGCTCGATCTGTCTGTCCATCCGAGCCACAATCTCAGACAGCTTGTCCCAGTCCATTTTCTTCCCTGACTTCTCTTCAAGAAAATGGATCATGTCCTCCAGCTCACTGACCAGATAGGCTATCTCGTGCTGGCTGCGCTTAAACGGGCGGTCGAGAAAGAAACCGGGACAATTACAGACCTCCATGATCAACTCGCCGCTTTTGGCGGTGTTATCGCAGACCATGTTGGACCACAGCATTACTTCAGGATGAGGCAAAGCACCGCTGGCGAAGGCGCCGGTCAGACCCCGATGCGGCGTACATATTTCCTGAGCCATCCCCAACCGAGCCCCGGAAGCCAGAATGTCACTACAGTCACCAGTAAATAACGCCATCGTCCAGGTAGCAGTCTCCGTATGCATTGGCACCAGTCCCATAGCATAGATGATCTCGGCGGGGAAAAAGACGGTGTGCCCCACCACAAAACCGTCCCCTTCTTTAGCCCTGACCACCCGGGTAAAGTAGTCCTCCAGCATCTGGTAATACATAAACTGGCTTTGTCTTGCTTCAGGATCAGCCCGAAGCATCCGCCGGATCAGTCGGCACGCTCTGATAACCGAGCCTAGCTTATTCCCGCTACCTATAGAATTCACCTTCTCCTCGCCTCCACCATTTCGATGAAAGCCTGCACCCTGGTCTTTATCTGCCCAGAGCCTGATGTCCCGTACTCCACATCAAGAGCCAACATTGGAATCCCATGCTCTCCCAGTCTTTTCTCCAGCAACGGGAGGTCATGGGCATAGGGCACGCAATACCTTATCGTCTCGCTGATCACACCGTCCACCTTGAAGTCCAAAGCAGCCTTTACGATCCGGCTGAACCGCTCCTCCGATGGAAACATCCGCGCACAAGGAAAGTTATTTAAATAGCGGCGAGAGATAGCTTCAAGGGGCGAATTTGTGCCTTCAAAGGTTACTAAATCGCCCCAATATCGGGTACTGGTGCACAGCTCATCAGTTACCACCAGCCCACCTTGTTCCTCAATAAACTTCACAAATTCGGCATTGGTGAGCACGCTACCTACCAGCATCAGTCTGACCCGTCCGCTGTAAAAACTACCCGACGACTTTAGCTCATTAAGTAATTCCTTTAACCAATTGTTGAACATCTCCTTCGGCATCCGGAAACTGGCATTCGATACTTCCATCGTCTCTGCCCCTGATATAGGTGGCTTCTCGCGTTCACGCAACTCATAAAGTTTTCTTAGCAACTCCCTCGACTCATTGTAAAGCTGAATGGAATCATGCAGCGCTTCGTCAGTTATCTTTGTATTCAAATGTTCCTCTAGATGCCTCTTAAAATCGAGCACTTCCTGGTAATAGAGAGCGTGCGCACGCTCGGTGTACTTACGAGGTACAGTGAGCACATGATGAAAAGGTGTCTTTATATAGCTACGCCAGAGGTCGAAAAGACGCCGGGCACCATCGCAGGTAGAACCACCAACCGCACCGTCGAGGAAATCATATTCACCCCTTAGACCCATCTGCAGGCAACTTCGGGCAAATGAGCAGTTATTAACATACATATAAGCATTGCCATCATCGAGGTCAACTTCACGAGAGTAGCCCACAATGCGCACGGGCAAAATACCAGCAGCATGCATTATCTCTTCGGGTACATAAGTGCACAGCCAGCCGAAGACCTTCCTTCCACTCTCCCTCCACTCCATAATTTCCTTAGTCTTCGGAAAGCTCCTGTTTACTTGCCTAAACCGCTCCAACACCACCAGCTTTCTAGCCTGGTCATGTTGCTCAGTCATCTTTTAGCGCCTACCAGTCCCTAAACTATTAAAACTATAAAGCCACTTCTGGATGGAAACCCACAAAGATAACCCCCGGACCTGCCCCATAGCCCATCACTGGACTGAACTCGCCTATCAGCATGCTTAGACACTCGAAGCGACTTTTGAGTTGCTCAGCAAAACTCACCGCTTGCTCAGGTACAGCAGCATGGGTGACCATAAAATGGAGCTTTTTGCTTGCAGCCTCGCGCTCAATCATATCCATGATTTTATTAAGCCCTTCAGCCTTTTTTCGCACTCTGTCGACAAACTCCACCTTGCCCTCGCTGGTCAATTTATTTATCGGTCTGATATTAAGCAATGAAGCTATCTGCGAGGCAGCTTTGGAAATGCGCCCGGTCCGATAAGCGTAACGCAGTGTATCCAGTAGCATCAGACCCCCCGCAACCGACCTGATGCGCTGAACAAGCCTTTCCACCTCCTCAAGACCCCTCCCCATAGCTGCTGCCTTAGCCGCCGCCATCACTAAGAGCCCTTGAGTAGAGGCGCAAGCCTTCGAGTCCCACACTCTTATAATTATGTCTGGCTTCCGCTCGCGCAGGAGTTCTGCTGCTATAGTAGCTGTCCGCGAGACCGCACTCAACGCCGAGGAAATAGTGATAAAAAATATCTCCTTATAGTCCTCAGCCAGCTCCAAATACACTCTGAGCAAATAGTCCGGTGAGATGGCAGAGGTGACAAACCTGTCAGGGTCCTCCACTATAAGGCGATATGCTTCCTCTGTCTTTAAAGTGACACCTTCGATGTAAGTCTGTCCATTCACGATTATATTAGCCGCCGGTACGGTCTTGATATTGTATTCCTTAGCCAGTCCCTCTGGTATACAGGCTACAGTATCTGTCATCACCAGTACCTTTGACATCTCTCACCTCCTACCACCACGAGATAAATCCACACCTGCCACTAGCACACCAGGTAGCCGCCATCGACCACGATCATCTCACCGGTAACATAACTGGACAGTTCAGATGCCAGAAACAAAGCCACTCTGGCTACTTCGTCAGCCTCACCCATTCTTCCCAACACCATCCGAGACATGAATGCCTTAAGTTCTTTTAACCCCTCTCGAGCTTCTTCGGAAGAACTCGGCTTTCCTAAATGCCAGGACGTCCAGCGGGTCTTAACCGCCCCTGGTGCAATCGCATTCACCCTTATCCCATATGGACCAAGTTCCCGTGCCAGACTTTTGGTCAGTGCCCAGACCCCACCCTTGGAAGCATCGTAAGCGGACATACCACTTGCCGAAGGACGCAGGGCTTCTATAGATGCGATATTTATAATGCAGCCACCCCGTCCCTGTTTTACCATCTCAGCACCGGCATAACGGCTGCAAAGGAAAGTCCCTCTAAGATTCACTGCCATCACTTTATCAAAGTCCTCGCCGCTCATTGAATCCAGTGACTTACGCGGATAAACGCCAGCATTGTTCACCAGTATGTCCACCCCGCCGAGCCTCTCTGCACAGACATTCACCATCCTTTGCACGTCCGCCTCGTTGCTGACGTCACATTCCACACAATGAACAGCATGCCCTGAAGCTGCCAGTTCCTTTATCGCCTGTCCGGTCTCTGCAACATCTAAATCAGCTATCAATACTGAGGCACCAGCCTCAGCCAGACGGGAACAAATAGCAGACCCGATACCTCTCGCCCCACCGGTCACAATAGCAACTTTCCCACCAAGGTCAATAAGCTCCCGCAAAGGCTTTTCTGACATCAGTCCCTGCCTACAAACAGACCCGTCCAGCTATAATACCTAGTATAGCTAGGTATTATAGGTTCAAGTCCCATTCGTGTCAAGGTTAAAAGGGACAGCAACGTCCCCTGCCGGCTACTGGACATTGTCAGTAACAAAAGCCAGACCCCCTCAGCTTCCGTCGACTATTTTGCAATCCGACCTATTGACAAACATACACGCTCCCTTTAGAATCCATACTACCTAGCATTACTAGGTATCCAGTAAATAACTCCAACTGGTTGGTGGCAGGCTGCAACCAAGATGGCGGTACAGAGGACTGATTTCAGCACCCTGGATATCGGCTTCCAATTCCCGGTATCAACATACTCTATCGGTGAAGATTGGCGCTCGGCTTATATCCAGGCGGTAAGGGACGACAGCGAATTATACAATCAAACAAACCTGGTCCCCCACATCTCTGTGCTGGCTCTGGCAATGGCTGAGATGTCAAAAAATATTTCACTGCCTGAAGGAGCCATCCTGGTATCTCAGACGCTGGAATTCTACCGTCCCGTTCACCTGAACGACTCTATCACCACCGCCGCCACAGTGACCGAAAAATTACAGTCCAGAAGGCTTGACCTTCTTGCTATCGGACTTCGTCTGTTCAATCAGAACAATGAGGAAATAGCTTTCGCTGAAACAAGATTTATACTCAACTATAGCCAGAGAATTTAAGGTAGAGAGATGGATAGACCACCAGTTATAGGAACAACCTTACCACTGGTAAAAAAGACCATCACCCAGCAGGACATAGACCGCTACGCTAAAGTGAGCGGTGATTTTAATCCTATACACATCGACCCCGAATATGCCCGAAAGACTCCGCTCGGTGGCACAGTGGCACATGGAATGCTGCTTTTAGCTTATGTGTCACAAGCAATGACAAAAGCCTTCGGCAAAGCCTGGCTGGAAAACGGCAAGATACATGCTAGATTCAAAGCACCAGCCCGTCCCGGTGACCAGCTCACCATCTCCGGGGCAGTCACCAGGGTCGATACTGACCATGGAACAACTTCAGTATGTTGCGATATTTTTTGCAGAAACCAGAACGGTGAAGAGCTGATATTAGCCGAAACGGAGGTGAAGATAAGACAATGAGGATAGCAGTCGATGGCATGGGAGGCGACTTCGCGCCTTCAGAAATAGTTAAAGGGGCTGTTGATGCTGCCAGGACCTATCAAGTGGATATCGTTCTCGTTGGACCTAAAGACCGTATGGAGGCGGAGCTATCGAAACACGATTGCACCGGTCTGACCATTGAAGTTGTGCACACCGACCAGTACCTGATAGAAGGCGAGCCACCAGCGTTTGCTCTGCGTAGAAAACCCCAGGCATCCGTCTTTGTGGCCACAAAATTGGTGAAGGATGGACAGGCAGACGCCGTAATAAGTGCCGGTCCCACAGGGGGAGTTGTCGCCGCTGCACTCTATTTACTCGGCACCGTTAGTGGCTTCACCCGCCCCGTGGTCGGCGGGGCTTTCCTTGGCTTTGCCCCAAAAACCGTGGTGCTGGACCTGGGCAGCAACGTGGACTGCAAACCAGAGGAACTGCTGGACTTTGCCATTGTGGGTACCGTCTACGCAAAGAAGATGCTGGGCATAGAGAACCCCACCGTCGCCCTGCTCAGCGTCGGAGCAGAAGAAGGTAAAGGCAACGAGCAGGTCAAGCAAGCTTACTCGCTGTTCAAACAGAGCGGACTCAACTTCATAGGCAATGTAGAGGGCAACGATATCCCCGCAGGCAAAGCAAATGTTGTCATCTGCGATGGATTTGTAGGTAACATCCTGGTCAAGTTTAGCGAGGAGCTGGGCAAAGTCCTCTGCAAATGGCTTGAGGAGAAACTGAAGAATGACATCTCCAAGGACAAAGTCTCTGCTATGACCTCAGAACTCCTCTCGGCAACCAATGTCGCCGATGTCGCTGGCGGCGGACCTTTATGGGCAGTAAACGGGGTCGCCTGTGTAGCCCACGGACGCTGCAAGGCACCGGAAATCTGCAAGACCATTGGTCAGGCTAAGCTTGCAGTGGAACAGGACTGGGTAGGAACGCTAAAGCGCGAACTAGCCTTAGCTAGAAGTAAACTGGGAATCGAATAGTTTCAACAATATGAGCTGGAGGTGACAAAGTGACAATGTCAACATCTTCTGTCGAAGCGGTAATAACTGAAATCGCCTCAAAAATATTGCGCAAAGACGTTGATCTAACCACAGTCAACAATTTCAAGGAGCTGGGAGCTGACTCTTTAGACATCATTCAGATCATCGTAAAGGTCGAGGACAGGTTCGACATAGAGCTTTTAGAAGAAGACCTGCAGAACATAAAAGGTATTAAGGACTTCGTCGCCTACGTAGAACGCCGCATCGCAGAGAAAAACAGCCAATAAATGGCAGCACCGAATATGTCACTCGCTGGTAAAGTAGCACTTGTCACAGGCGGATCGAGGGGGATAGGTAAAGCGATATCCCTCAAATTAGCCAGCCAAGGCGCTGATGTCATTATAAACTTCCTCCGCCGCCGTAGTGTCGCTGAAGCCACTGCAAACGAGGTCCGCGCTAAAGGGGTTAAAGTCCACCTGATCAAAGCAAATGTCGGTGAACCAGAGGAAATAGACCGCATGTTTCAGGAAATCGAGCGCGAATTCGGCAGGCTGGATATTTTCATAAACAACGCCGCTTCCGGAGTGGCTAAAGCCGCCCTTGAACTGGACACACGTGGCTGGGACTGGACGATGGACATTAATGCCCGAGCCTTTCTGCTCTGCACACAAAGAGCAGTCAAGCTGATGCCCAGAGGCGGCAAGATCATCGCCATATCCAGCCTCGGAGCACGCCTGGTCTGGCCAGCTTACTCAGCAGTAGGAGTGTCCAAAGCTGCCCTGGAAGCTCTCACCAGATACTTAGCTATTGAATGCGCGCCCCTGGGTATAACCGTTAACTGCATCGCAGCCGGGGCAGTGGAAAGCGAAGCCCTGAAGCTTTACGCCGGTGATGAAAACCTGAATAAGTCCGTGTGGCAGAAGACACCAGCCGGCAGAATGGTGTCACCCGAAGATATCGCCAACCTTGTCTCCTTTCTCTGTAGCGAACAAGCTAGCATGATCGTGGGACAGGTCATCGTGATAGATGGCGGAGTCACTTTAGCCCCGATCAACTTTTGAGGAGAGCGCCCTTGATGCCAGACACGAATACAAAGCGAAGGGTGGTGGTGACTGGACTGGGTGCAGTCACGCCACTGGGACTAACTGTGGAACATTTCTGGAACGGGCTGGTCAACGGCAAGTCAGGCATCGATTACATCACTCTTTTCGATGCCACAAACTACCCGGTGAAAATCGCCGCCGAAGTAAAGGGTTTCGACCCTGCTCTATATATGGATGGGAAAAGGGCTGACCGCACCGGGCGCTGCACACAGTTTGCCATCGCTGCGACAAAGATGGCAATGAACGCTGCCAAACTTGACATGACCAAAGAGGCATCAGACAGGGTTGGCGTCATAATCGCCACCAGCGGCATGGTGTCTACGCTCATCGACCATGCAGACACCATAAAGTCCAGACCCAAGCGCATCGACCCGCTGTTCATCCCCAGAATGGCACCCAGCATGGTCGCCTCCCAGCTTGCATTGGACATCGGCGCCCGAGGTCCCAATACAAGCATCAACAGCGCCTGCGCCAGCGGCAGCGATGCCATCGGGCTAGCTATGAACCACATACTCCTGGGAAACGCCGATGTCATCATCGCCGGAGGGACTGAAGCCAATATCAACCCAGTCGCTATCGCCACCATGGCACGCGTCGGTGCGCTGTCACTCGAGCCCGATCCCCAAAAAGCCAGCCGTCCCTTTGACCTCAACCGTAGCGGCTTCGTCTACGGCGAGGGGGCTGGCATCCTCATTCTAGAAAGTCTGGAGCACGCCCTAAACAGAAATGCCCCGATATTAGCCGAACTGGCTGGAGCGGGCTGGTCCTTCGATGCCTATAATGATACCGCCCCCGACCCCAATATCGAGGCTTTAGCCATCAAAGCAGCGCTCGACAATGCCAGGCTCCTACCTCAGCATATCGACTACATAAATGCGCACGGCACCGGTACTAAGCTGAATGATGCCGCTGAGACCCAAGCCATTAAAATGGTATTCGGCGATCACGCTTACCGTATACCGGTAAGCTCCAACAAGTCCATGATAGGGCACCTCGCCTGTGCTGCCGGAGCAATAGAAGCAGTGGCAGCCGTCATGACCATAAGAGAAGGCATTATCCCACCCACCATAAACCTCGAGACACCTGACCCCGAATGCGACCTAGATTATGTGCCCAACAAAGCGCGTCGCCAGACTGTCAACACCTGCCTCTCCAACTCCTTCGGCATGGGCGGGCAGAACTGCTGCCTAGTGTTTAAAAAATTCAGCAGGTGACTAGAAATGACAAAAGAATTTGAAAGCAAAGTGGCACTGGTGACAGGCGCCTCGCGGGGCATCGGCAGGGGGATCGCCATCAAACTTGCCAGCCTGGGGGCAAAAGTCATCGTTAATTACGTGCATCACGATGAGGAAGCACGGCAAGTGCTCTCTCAAATCTTAGAATTGGGAGGAGAGGCTGAACTGAAAAAAGCCGATGTGTCCGATAACACAGCCGTCAAGACCATGTTCAATGAAATCAAGTCCCGCTGGGGCAAAGTCGATATCCTGGTCAACAACGCCGGCATCACCAGAGACACCTTCCTCCTCAGAATGCCTGACAATGACTGGGACGCCGTCATCAATACCAACCTCCGCGGTACCTATCTGTGCACCAAGATGGCTTTGCGGTCAATGATCGAGCAGTCCTGGGGGCGTATCATCAACATAACATCCCTGGCTGGACTGGTGGGCAACGCCGGGCAATCAAACTACTCTGCTGCCAAAGCGGGCATAATCGCATTTACCAAAAGTGTCGCCCGCGAGGTCGGCCCTTTGAACATCACCGTAAATGCCATAGCACCGGGATTCATCCTCACCGACATGACCGACGGACTGCCTCAAGAGACTAAAGACTTCATACTCACGCGCATCCCGCTAAAGCGGTTCGGCACTCCCGAGGATGTAGCTAACCTGGCGGCTTTCTTAGCTAGCGAACAGGCTTCATACATAACCGCTCAGGTGATCGGCGTGGACGGAGGCGTTATTTAGTCCAGATGCAGATGAGTTGTAAAAAGCACAGGGACCCAGGTGGACTACAAAGTAGAAGACAGGAGGAAAACTCATGAAAAAAGTGCGTGTCATCACAGATACCATATGTTGCTTGCCAGACGACAAAATCAGACAGTATAACATCAGGCTTATTCCCCTCTCGCTTGTCATCAATGGTAAGCCCTACCGCGACCTCATAGAAATAACCCCGGACGAATTCTGGAAAATGTTCCACAATGTCAGGGAATTCACCACCGGCGCCCCAGCACTCGCTGAATTTACCGACGCCTTCAGCGAACTGAGCAAAGACACAGACGGCATCGCCTGCGTCTTCGTGTCCAGAGCGCTCAGCGGTACTTACGAAGCAGCCTGCCAGGCGAAAGAACTGTTCCTGCGCGACCACCCCAACGTAAACATCGAGATCATCGATAGCCGCACCGCAGCCGGAGCACAGGGCTTTATCGCCCTGGAAATGGCACGCGCCGCCGAAGCAGGAAAATCTCTCGCCGAAGTGGTAAAGATCGCCGAAGACATGGTCACACGAGTCAAATTCGCCTGTGCCCTGGAAACATTGAAATACCTGATCAAAAGCGGTCGGGCTCCGAAAACAGCCTACCTGGGCGAACTTATGCAGGTGAGACCCATCATCGGCATGGTCAATAACACCGGGGTGGTCGAGAACCTGGGAAGGGCGAGGGGCAAGGAAAAGTCTATGGAAAAGCTCCTGGACCTGGTCTCTGAATATGTCAGACCAGAGCAGCTTGCCCATATCATTGTCCACTACACCGACTCCATAGAAGATGGTCAGCAGCTACTGCAAATGGCAAGAAGCCGGTTCAACTGTATAGAAGAATACCTGACCCCGTATACCCCGGTAATGTCAGGGCATACCGGACCGGTATTTGCAGTCTCATTTTACGTTTAACACACCCATTCGCTACCCGACCGGACAAAGGAGACAAAGATAAGCCAGATGTTGACCAAGGACTACCTCGACGGAAACGATATCCTGTCTTTGACTATTGCCGGTACCAAATGGCTGGAAAAGGTGGTGCCTGAGATCAACGCCATGAATGTCTACCCCGTGCCCGATGGCGACTGCGGCACCAACATGTTTCTCACCTTAAGCTCCAGCATCGAGGAAGCTTCCAAACTGCCAGATACCAGCCAGACTTCTGCCGTAGCTACTGCCATAGCTAAAGGCGCCTTGATGGGCGCCAGAGGCAATAGTGGAGTCATCCTCTCCCAGATATGGAGAGGGTTCGCCGAGGCTTTAAAAGAAAAAAGTGCCATCAGCGCCGCCGACCTGGCACACGCCTTGCAGAAGGCAGCTGATGTCGCCTATAAAGCGCTAAGCAACCCTGTTGAAGGCACCATCCTCACCGTGATTAAAGATGCTGCAAAAGCCGCTATTTCTCGAGCCTCGACCGCTGATCCCAGCCCCATATCTGTCCTGGAAGCTGCCGTACTGGCTGCGCGTGAGTCTGTGGTCAACACCCCCAACTTACTGAAAGAGCTTAGAGAAGCCGGCGTGCTGGATGCCGGAGGGCATGGACTCTATACCTTCCTCGAAGGAGCCCTGCTGTCCATAAAGGGAGGACTCGACCATCAGTCCCCGTTGCTCCTTTCCACACAACTGCCCAGGATTATACAGAGCACAGAGACCCCGACCGAAGAGGCATATGGCTACTGCACACAATTTATCATCAAAGACTGCCGCATAGGGTTAGAAGAAGTCCAAACGGCATTGGAAAGCCTCGGCACATCCCTGCTGGTGGTAGGAGAACCAGCTACTACTCGTGTCCACATACATACACTTGAACCACAAAAGGTGCTCGATGCCGTTTCAAAATTTGGTGAGCTGACCAACATAGACATCAATAACATGGATGAGCAGCACCAGTCTTTTCTGCTATTGCACCGCGAAAAAATGAGTGCCTTCGATTGTGTTGTGGTTGCCATAACTACCAGTAAGGGACTGAGCAAAATCTTTTCCGACCTCGGTGCCGCCGCTGTAATCCAGCAGGAACGAGTAACCGAACTCACCGCCCTTGAGGTCCTGCGCATGATTGAGCAATTACCAGCAGATAAGATTATCCTGCTTCCCAACCACAGACAAATGTTGGAGACAGCCCTGACTGTGCCATCGCTGACCAAAAAACAAGTCGCTGTGGTACCAACAAAAAGCATTCCACAGGGCATAGCTGCGATGATAGCCTTTGTGCCGGAAAGCGCATTTGAGACCAATGTTACAGAAATGCTACAGGCACTGACCGGTGTGCACACCATAGAGGTCACCAGTTCGATAACAGGCGACAAACATGCTTCGAAGACCGGACAGATAACGGGCTGGCTCGATGGAGAAAAGAAAACAAAAGGAAACAGCTTCGAAGAGGTCGTCCTTGACCTCCTTAACTCAACGGATATATGTCAGGCATCGTTGCTTACCATCTACTGTGGCAAAGCCATCACAGAGACCGAAGCAGACTTATTGAAGTTACAGATCACAGCCCATCATCCCCGTCTGGACATTGAAGTTGTAAATAGCGGGCAGACCGATTACGACTACATAATATCTGTGGAATAGCCCGGGCTCACCAAAACCCACAGCCCCCTAGACCTCAGCCAATTACATCTGAAAAGCTGACATTATCAGTAAGCAATCTCATCACGACACTTGAAATAGCGCCTTACCCCACCCCGGGTGTATCATATTATGCCATGAAAACATACGAATTACCCCTATCCTGGTCACCTGCGGCATCAATGCTCATCGCCGCATTTACCAACTGCGCCATCGAGACCTCCGTAATCTTTCTGCCCCTGTTCGCCCAGGATATCGGTGCCTCCAAACTGCAGATAGGGATAATCGGCGGCACTTACGGTGTTACCTACGCTGCCTCATCATGGCTTTTCGGGCGCCAGTCAGACAAAACGGGGAGAGTATTCTTCATCCGCCTCGGACTGGGGCTCAGCATACTAGCCCTGGCTGCACAAACGCTGGTGACCAGCCCGGCAATGCTGGTCGGCATCCGGGCTATCGTGGGATTATGTCTCGGCATCTCAGCCGCTGCCCTTATGGCTTACAATTTCGAAGCCGGAGGTCGCACCGGTAGGTTTGCATCATTCGGCTCTCTGGGCTGGCTGCTCGGCGCCATAATCGCCATCTTCGTACCCAGCTACCAAAAACTCTTCCTCATCAGTGCCGCTTGTGCCAGCGCAGCATTCCTTATCGCCTTGTCCCTGAAAGAGCCTGAAGACCGCATTCCCCTGGAACCCATCACCATGGATGTATTCCGCCACAACACCCGGATTTACATCCCGTTCTTCCTGCGGCACATGGGGGCAAATATGGTGTGGGTTGTCCTGCCCCTCTTCTTCGCCAGCCTCGGCGCCAGCAAGCCCTGGATTGCCATCCTCTCAGGGATCAACACCGGCGGTCAGTTCATAGCCATGATGTTTGTAGAAAGATTTAAAGAGTCCCGCCTCTTCGTTGTCGGCTTTGGACTTTCAGCGCTGGTATTCCTCTCCTACGCCCTCGTCAACAATTATCTCCAGCTAGTCCCCGTCCAGATACTTCTTGCCTCCTCGTGGTCCTGCCTCTATGTGGGTGCACTTCTTTTGCTGCTCAAGAACAACGAGGAGCGAGCCACCTCCACTGGCATCCTCTTCTCCACCATCAGCATTTCTGGCGCCGTGGGTCCCTTTCTTGGTGGGTTGGTAGCCCAGCTCTGGGGTTACCAGCCGCTCATGTACTGCGCCACCGGTCTTTCGCTCGCCGGACTGGCGATGACGACTATACGTCCTCGATAGCTTTTCCTACGTTTGTCTCGATGACAAGAGCAGGGGCTTCACGAGCCCGCTGACTTGACCACCATTGCGCCGGCAGTAGTCACGCCGATAGAGATAATGGTCAGCAGGCTACCGACAAAGTATCCCACCGTCTTAATATAACTGCCCACCTGCTTAAATAGTGGACTGAAAATCCCGCCCATGCCCTGGGCGATAGGTGCCGCCTGCGGTGGGAGCGACATGCTGGCTATCTTAGCCGGATAACTTGCTATCCACTCACCCCAGGAGGGTACGGCGATTAAGACCAGAATGCCAGCAGTGAGTAAAATGAGCCCGAAGACCAGAATCGCTATACCTTGCTTTTTGCCCACTTTCATTTCCTGACCTCCTTTCACTCATATTATGCTTGACCATAGTCCGTTGCGGGCATGGCTGACCCGCCAAGCTTTTTCTTGACCGCATCGGGAAAGTCCGTGATGACACCATCTACGCCGGTAGAGACAACTTTACCAATGCACTGTGGCGATGGCAGTCCCCAGACAAAAACAGCCCTGCCTACCATATGGACCGCATCCACCACCTCCTTACTCGCAAAAGGGTACCTGACGACTATAGCATCAGCCTGCACCGACTCCATAACCGCCAGCGGCTCCTTCCCTGGAGAAACGACCAGGGCAGCCCGCGGAATTTCCGGTGCCAGGTATAAAAGCTCTGCCAGCAAAGCCCTGCTGAACGATAGCACCATAATATCGGAAAGCGGTACCACAGACCTTAACAGCGTCACTAACTGCTGAAACGATCCCACCTCTTTCAGTTCAACGAACAGCGCAGTGCGCTTGCTGCACAGGCGGAGTGCCTCTTCCAGGGTGGGGATTTTATATTTCCCCTTCAGCTGCACGCTCTGTATTTGCTCCAGCGTTAGCGCTTTAATCTCGGTACCGTGCAGCTTCGGGTCATGAAACAGGACAAAATCATGGTCGGAGGTCTCCCGGACGTCGAACTCCACACCGTCGACGCCCAGCCCGATAGCTGCGTCCAGGGCTTCCAGAGTGTTGTCTGGAAATACTCTGGTGAACCCTCTATGCGCGATATTGAGTACCCTCTTCACCGCTCTTTAAAACAGCCCTTTGAAACCCATGACCAGCAGACCAAACACCACCATAATCGCCAGATAAACGAGCCAGCCCACAATGCACACCGCCAGGGCGCGCCCTGTAGAGACATCCAGCGCCTGCCTCACCGCCACCACACCAGCAATAAGAAACCAGATAAAAGCAGCGAACGAAATTAGACCACCAAAATAGGGAATAAACGAGAAAATACGTATCACACCGGGGGAATGGGCAAAACCGATCGTCCTCAGCAGTTCACCCCAGGTCGCTGAGGTGTTCGCTCCCTTCAGCACGGTCGTGCCCAGTATATAGGTAAGGTATGACCATACCAGCCACCCGATTAAAGAAGCAACCAGACCACCCACCAGCCCCCATAGAAAACCGAGGATACCTCTAGTACCGAGTGCACCGATACCACTCCCGATCGCCGTTGCCACTGCCACTACCACCACTGCTATCAGCGCTTGCGAAGTAGCCTTAGTATCAACCTCCACCTCCTCATACAGCGCCACCTCCAGCCTGGAAGCCCTTATCATCCTGCTTACCAGAGAACTCGAATCGCTCACCATGCCCTCCTTTCTCAAATTTCCCATAGTATAACACGCATATCGCTAAACGGGAATAGCCTTACAAAACGACCATTCTTATAATCGACGCAGTGCAGGAAAGCGCAAGGCTGCCGCCAGTATAGATACCAAACAGACGAGCCCACCAGCCGCCACCGCCAGCTGCACCCCAGCCCGATCAGCCGCCGCCCCGATGATCAAGCTACCCGGCAGGTACCAGATGATGACGTACAGCCCCATCACCCTGCCGCGAAAATGGTCGGGAATTATGGTCTGGATAAGCGTGTTCGCCACCGCAAAGAAGATGGCGGCGGTAGCAGCGACCAGGACCGCAAGGACCAGAGATAAAAAGAAGGACTTTGACACAGCAAACAGCACCAGGGTGACGCTGAAGGCAAGACCTGTCACAATCAACAGCCACCCTTTCCGCTGAAATCTGCCCAAAGAAGCTACAGTCAAGGCTCCAGCTATGGCTCCGGCGCCGGTTGCCATCATCAATTGACTGTAACCGCCTACGTCTCGACCCAGAACATCCCTGGCAAACACTGGCATCATCCAGGCATAAGGCAAGGCAAAGAGGCAGGCTACTGTTACCAGCAGCATGATCATCAGTAGTGCCCTGTTCCTAACCACATAACCGACGCCTTCGCTCAGATTCTCCAGAACGGTTGCCTGCTGTGCCACCGAGTGCGCTGGTAGCGACCGCATGAGCAGCACCAGAAGCAATGCCAGCACATAGCTGACTCCAGCAAAATAAAAGCAGCCGCCGATGCTTATCGCACCGATAAGAGCCCCTGCTATAGCCGGCCCGATGAAACGGCTTACCTGCCATGAGGTAGAACTCAAGGCAACGGCATTCATCAGGTCTTCCATCGCTACCACGCGCGGCACGATAGCCATTACGGTCGGGTCCCCAACAGCCCAGATTATACCGGCAAGAATGGAGATGATGATGATATGCCACACCGTGACCAGTCCCATGATAGTAATAGTCGCCAGCGCCATAATGAGGAACACCGACCCCACTCGACAAAAAATCAACAGATTGCGCTGGTCGAATCTGTCAGCAAAAACCCCACCGAAAGGTGCCAGAAAAAGCGGTGGGATGCCAGCGCAAAAGACCACCATACCTACCCAGAAAGCAGAATCGGTCAACTCCAGCACCAGCCATCCCTGGGCAGTTACCAGTATCCAGTAGCCCGAGCCGCCGAGGAGCAGGCTTGTCCACAATAAACGGTAGTCCCGGTGACGGAAAGCACGGAAGACCGTAGTAACTAATGAAAAAGGCGAAACTTTCAGACGCACACCAATCTTCCTTGCCGGCAGCCCATTGTACCTGAGAAAGTGTAGCACACAAAAAGTGCGTGCACCAATTTCCTGGTTGTATTGACAGGGGTGATAGTTTGAGCCACTATCTTGCAACCGGGACCTCTAACAACCTCGTCAATTTCCTTCTGGCGATTTAGAGCCGGGTTTGACAAACGCAGGAGAGACATCTACTATTTCTATTTACAGCACAGGTTGTCCGGAGACAGACTAACTACCACACAATAGCGTCTTATATTAAGGAGGCGACGATGGCACGAAAAGCAAGACTCACCGTAAAATCTGTCGCTGGTTACTGCAGCGCCGGGCATAAAGTTGGAGACTCGTTCATCACCGATGGCGTGACCATCAAAGGCGAACAGGGGCAGGGTATCTGCATCTTCGCCGTCCCCTCTCTCGCGCCCTACATCACCGCTTACTGCCGTGAGACTCCCCAATCAGACTGGATCAACCAGCTACGTGAACTGCAGTGCCCCGACAGCAAGAACACCGTCAAGTTCTCCATAGAACGGGTCGCGGATTAACCCGGTATCCCTCCCCACTTTTCAGTTTGGATAACCAATACCGTACCATCCGTAGAACCCCCGGACGATTTACAGTGGAGTGGGGGTATCAATAACCAGAACTTTTCCACTCCTTTTGACCTCGCCTGATCTAGTTCGAATACATTGTGGTGGGCCAGTGTGGACAGTTCCTGCACTCATGTTTGAGAAGAAGCAACTCATTCCGGCGGTGCAACAGTTGCTTGTATCATTCAACGACAAGTTATAACCCTGGATAGTTCTCAGTAACGGCCATCCTTCGCCCCATCGTTAAATCATGTACAGTGCATTCCTTGGTATCCGTAAATTATAGATGCTATAATGTTTACATAATGAAAGCCGAGAAACAGGATGAGGTTACGCAAGCCGTGCGTGTCTACGACTCCACTACTGGAGCTGTGCGCAGCCATTCTACTGATGACATAGCCTGCTGGTACATTGACACGGATTACAATGAGGAGGGCTTCTTCGTCCACCACGCCTATTACCTTGGTGATGACGACCCCTATGAGAAGCTCAAAAGATCGCTAAAAGCTGAAATCGATGAGGCTGCCTGGTCATCTCTCTATTCCGCAGAGAGCCGCGCCTTCGACCCACCCAGCACCGGCAAAATCGCCATCAAAGTCATCAACCACTACGGCGACGGAGTTCTCAAAGTTTACGAGGTGAGATAGGCTGATTAGTTAATTCATTCAAAGTAAATAAGAGAAATGTGGCAAGCAGATTCAATCATTGCAATTGTTATAGGAGGCATTAATCTTCTAGCTCTCGCTTTTGTAGGTTGGCAGACATTTCTAACAAGAAAATCTTTGGTTTTAATGCAAACAAGTAGCAAAGAAGCTCAAAGGGCTCGTGAGCTTACTCAGTTGCCAAATTCAGACTGTATTATACATGTCATTATCTATTTGGATCGATGGCGAAAGGAGCTTGATAATATAGTACACGATGAACAAATCATCAAAAAAAGGATCATAGCCGGTGATAAAAACATAGGGAAAGAGTACGGATTAAGCACACCAAAAGGGATGATCCCGAAAGCTATATACGATAGACTCCCAGTGTGGCTGCAATATATCTTGATGGCTGCTGCCAAGTATTACTATGATGGCAAATCGTTTGCACATGTTTTATCAGAATGTGAAACCAAAATGGCTCTGAGTATGCTTCGGGAAACGATAGACCGCTGCAAAACTGGCATTCGCCAAATTGACGAGATGAAATCATATATCGAATACATTGTTCCAGAGTGGTATTTGAATAGCCCAGCCTCTGTAAGCGACTCCAAATTCTTTGATTGAATTATCTGGCCACGTTTTTCACCAATTTTTGCTAACGAACTTTTCAGCAGTCATCACTATTAAATCCCTGACCTAAGGCCTGCTGAACAATGCTGACGAATGTTCATTTGCCACCGTGAAAGAGCCACGACTCTGTTTTACACTGTAGCGCTGTGACAAGGTCGGAGTTGGGCAGGCAGAGGGTACCCCTTTCTATCTACTGTACGTTTGGCAGCGCATTCTGAGCTATTCGCTGTGAGAGGCCTAAAACCTGCCTGTTGTCAGCTTTGTCTACTACTTCTAGGACATGTTAAAATGTAATTGTTCTACACCCGGCTCAGCCAGCACCAATGGAGCACAGATGATAGATGCAGAAGTGTATTCTTGGCTATTCGTCCACAAGGAATGGGATAAGTTAAGGCGAATGCCCGTCCCGGACAAAGGTTTTGAAGATCAGTTTCGAGATTATCTTTGTCGGAATGTGAATTTCGATGTAGTGTCTGATAAGAGAGACATGGGATTAGGTTTGGCATATCACGGTCTATCCGACAATCCTCATGAGTTAGATGTAGTTTGCTCAAAGGGCAGAGAAATGTTCGTTTTCGAATTGAAGCATTACGAAGTGAGCAATCTGACAAAGGAAATCGTTTTTACGTTGCTCGGGAAGGTTATGGATTTCTATCTGAAAAATGTCAGTGTGCTGTCAAACTATCGAATCACTCCTCTTCTAGTTACGGTTAACAAGAATGTAGACGATTCTATCCGAAAGCTGTGCATCGCTTACGGAGTGAGATTGATAGAACCAGCTATGATGACTCTTGGAGTGTTAGATTATTTTGCAAGAGATCTCTATCAGAAGATACCTAGGCAGGATGTCACATTCGTGAGTCAAGTAGAGCAATTGGTAGAAACCGTCAGCAAGTTGAGAGAACAATGCGACTACTGTTTGTCTGACATCCTCGCGTATGACAAGACCAATGGCATTGTCAGCATCGACCTGCCACTATTGGAGCGGGCGACGCCGGGCGAAACGTTAATCAAAATCAAGGAATGCTATAATTCATTTGAGGAAGCACGGCGAAAATGGAGCATACGAGCACAAGGAAGTTGAGCATGCCGTCAGGAAACGTGCATGACCATAGATATCTCTACGCGGTGATAGCTGCCTTAAGACAGAGGGGTGGCTATGCCGAAAGTGATCCTGGAATCCTTGACTATTTTAGGAAAGCCATAAACGAGTACAACTATGCAAAGGCTAGCAGGTACGGACTTTCATTTAAGCCCCGTGAGGTGAATATTGACGTCGTAAAGCACATCGTAGGTGAACTCAGAGATTTGAACCTTATGAAAAGCGAAAATGGACGTTTGGCATTGACGAACGAGGGGGAAAATATAGCATCCATGATTGAAAGGAGGGACTCCGACGGGTTGAGAAAAGCTTTCGCAAGATTGATGTTGGAAAAGTATAGCGTTTTCGAAAGTTTCCTAAAACGCTTGAAGGAGGTATCAGGTAGCAACGGAATACCCATCCCGTCTGTCAGTTCTTCCGTTTTCGACAGATGCGAAGGGGACCCACTAAGGATTGCAGACAGTTATCTAAGTATCCTAAGGGAGTCCTGCAGTGGCCTTATCCTGAATACTAGGAAGTTGTATAGTGCATTACAAGAAGCCAATATAGCCTCAATCGAAAAGAGAACCGAGAAGATTGAGAAACTTCAGTCAATTATTGAAAGGTATGTTATCGAAGAGGCGTTTTCGCCAAGTATCAAGAGCCGGCGTGTTTACGATTTTGTTCGCTCCCGAACTTCATTTTTGGAGCTTACAAATTACGCTGTCTTCGACTTCGAAGGGTTCCCAGCAGAGGTCGCCTACCTCATCTCCGATTTCAGCCCCGTCTTTCCACATAGTGTTAAAACGTTACAATATGCCTCCGGATGCATCTACATCAATTACCCATCCTTCGAGGAGATATTGGAGCAATTCAAGAATGCGATTATCAGAGCTTACAATGCCAAGAAGGATGAGTTTGGGTACGCAAAAATAGCCGACGTCCGAGATCAAGTCTGTAGACAGTTGAGGGTATCTGACAACTTGTTTGATACATATTTTAAAAGGCTGTATCAAGAAGAACCACATTGGTTATCTCTAACATATTCTGGCGCAGCGGACATCGTAACCGAAAAACGCTTGCCAATCGTCTTTGAAAAACCTACAAGGGAACTGTTCACATTACTAAGAATCACCCAAGGGAGGTAAAAAATGGGCTACGAGATTTATGGACTGAAAGAAAACCCCTTCCCTCGCGTTCCCATACTTGCACCTGAATCGAAGGATCCTAGAGAAAATGGTTCAATTTTCGCTGCTAAAGCCAGAGAAAAAGAAATAAAAGAATTCGAAGAGAAATATATCGGCACAAAAACAACCTTCGATGATAGATACAGAGGCGGTTTTCTTTGGGCAGAGGGAGGCAGGGCTTATGGGCGTGGCATGGGGAAGACTGCTCTGGCTATCTACATGAAACACCGAGTAAATGATGGATATGGTAAGAATTACTTTGGTGGCAAGGAGAAGTTTTTCTGTAGTTATATCTCATTTCCGACGGTACTTAAGGCAAAAATCGAATTTATTTACCGAGCATTACTAAGGTCGTTCATAAAGGACGGGCTTTTCTCCCATGTAAGCTCGTCTGCAAGCGCAACTGATCTTGTAAATGCTGGTGTTGAAAAAAATTTTGCGAATGCTATAACTAGTGACGAGGTAAAAAATTATCTGGAAAGTTTATCAAGGTATTCGTTAGAGGAGTGGAGGACCGCATGGGATGCAAAATTCCTAGCAAAACTTCCCGATTTATTTTTAAATCAAACGATAAGAGCTTTACAGACAGCTGGCTTTAAAGGTGGAATACTTTTAATAGATGATGTAGAAAACCTCACTGACAAATCTACACCGAGGGAAATAGAAACATTCGTGAAAGATTTTGGCAACGCTTTCTTTAGAGCAGGGTACGAGGCACGGAATTTTTTCACACTAATACTCACAACACATGACGATTCTGCGCGACGGATTAGTCAAGCCTGGACAGTGGCGGGACTGTCAGCCGCCTTTCCACTCAACGAGAGGTCGCACGTGTCTATTCTTGTACCAAAGCCGGAAAAGGAGCATTGCATTGATATAGTGACTCAATATTTGGAACATTACAGAGACGAGTCTTTCGCAACGCTCACCAAGCTGCATCCTTTTAAGAGGGACGCCGTTGAAACGGTTGTCGAAGAATGTGACTACCATCCTAGGCGCTTCTTGTCACGCTTTCATAGAATAATGGTCGAAGCCCTCAGCAAAAAGGTAATGGAGATAACTCCAGAATTTGTAAAAAGTGTGCCAGAAATCGAAGATGAGGAGAAGGCACCCGGAGTAGAGGAACTCTAGCAAAAACGAAGTGCACTGTAGTGTCCTCGGGTTCGCTCCGTCCCAATAGATTATAAATAGAACGTAGTCTACATAACAAAGCCGAGAAGGGATAGTCCAAGTCACACCTTATCTGAATTATTGCACCGCACAATGGGTTGCTTTGTTAGCCTTTCGGCGTTAATCAAACAAAACTCGGAATTGTTGAATTCTAAGGTCTACGAAATCTCTTTCTTAGGGAACCCTAATGTAAACCGCCAGCTTCTGGCTATATCCCAAACGAGGAAGCCAGCCAAGATCATTATGCCCCCTAGTTTGAGGGGTAAGCCGATAGAGCTAGGAATGGCAAAGCCATAAGCCACTGTCAACAGGGCACAGCCTACGATGGCCCCAAAGTTCGCAGTAGCCCAGGTTTTGTAAACCTGAGCGACTCTTGGCTCTGCTTTGTCTCGTTGCCAATCGATCAAGAATTTGGCATTAAACCCTATCCAAGATAGAGCAAGCAAGAAATTTGCACCTGTAAGTATGAAGTAGAGCTTGGGGTTAGCTAACCAAACAGCTACACTTATCCAGAGCGTCCAGCTCGCTACGGCAAACACGGTTTCTATGCCTCGGTGCACTTCAACCGTCGAACGATAAATTCCCTTGTCAACTCGCTCGTAAAACTGCAAGTCATCCAAATATACTTTTATTCTGTATACCACGAAATAGAAGAAGATAAGCCAGTGTACCAATTCCCGGCTTTCCAGCCGGCTAAAAGTTGCTATTGAGGCCATGAGGGCCATGCTCAGAAATACCGTTGTGACCGTTGGTAGCATCAGAAATAATCTCTATCTCTTAATTTTTCGTGCTAACGGCGTTTGCTGATATAATACCACTCATGGTTATTCAGTTAAATAGGCGGGTCCAGTCTAGGTGGTGTTGGAACAATTTTGTGTGAGTGATAGTGCTTCATTTAACAATTACTCACATTGTTCAACCAGTGTTGATAAAGCGCTGGTTTTTTGCTGTTATGGGAGTTTCTGGTAAAGTAACGATAGAGGGTGTTGAAGCGTAGTGGACAGAATCGCTACTAATGTTATATTGAAGAAGACCAAATTAGTCTAGCCAATTACTATGTTCCCTTACTATGAAAGAAGCAATACTCTTGCTTTTACTGACAAAGAATGGCTGAAAGATATCAAGTTCACTACTGGTTTTGCCACACTATATCTCACTGACAGGATGCTACACTGTAGGCTAGTTTTTCCACCTGTCTTGATTCTTGAAGTAGAGTTATCTGACATTACCCATATTTCTAGGTTGAAAGGCAAACATGGAATACTTGAGATTCGGTTCAACAAGGCTAAGAAAGGGCTACTCACAAGATTTGCCCTCTCTGGTGACGCTGCAATTCCAAAGGATAGGGCATTCCTTAATCTAGGCGATGAATCAGAAATCTGGTACCACGAATTGAATAAACGAGTCTCTATCAGACCCGAGTCTGGCATAGCAGCCTCAACACCTGGCGAAAGCTGATTTTGAGATTGCCCTGCAGTTGGCTAGTGAGCTTAATTTCTTTTTTGACACAGGAAACCTCGACGAGCCCCGCCTGCTATGTGAGACTGTGCTCAAGCGCACCTACATAGAAAACGGCAGGAACACTAAGATAGAACTAGACTCGCCCTTCATCTTATCTCCACAAAGGCGAAAGGGCCGGGAACTGTTTAAGTGGTAGGCTTTACTGGACAGTTCCCGAACTTTGGTTTGAAAAGAAGCATCTGATACCGGCGGTGCAACAGTTGCTGGTGACTTATTGCGGATCAGGTTAGCGGCAGTTAACCCACTCTCTCCACGATGCCGATATTGTTCACTTGCCACGGCTGAATAACCGTGGCGCTATCAGCTTACGCAGTTCTTCAACTACCAGAACGCTCGTTGCCATCAAGACCACTACTGCCCAATCCCCGAGGTCCAGAGGTACCGTGTAAAAGACTTTCTGCAGCGGGGGCAAGTAGATAACGGCTGCCTGAAGCAGAATAGCCAGCCCTATGCCGCCGATGAGCAGGCGGTTACTGAATATCCCCAGCTTGAAAAGGGACTGCTGGTCGGAGCGGGCATTAAGAGCATTGAACCACTGGAAAGCTACCAGCATGGCAAAGGCAATGGTACGGGCTTCCTCCAGCCCTACTCTCGGCAACTCCCATTTGAAGACGAAAAAGGTGCCTATCGACATCATCAGGGCAACGAAAGCGATACGCCACAGCATCCCGCTATAGACAATGCCAGCCTTAGCACGGCGCGGCGGTTCAGCCAGTACATTGCTGTGCTTCGGCTCCAGCCCCAAAGGTATAGTGCAAACGCCATCGGTGACCAGATTGATCCACAGGATCTGCACGGCAACCAGAGGTAAAGGAATCCCGGCGATGATTGCTGCTATCCAGGTGAACAGCTCGCCTATGTTAGTGCTTAAGAGATAAAATACGGAACGACGGATATTGCTGAAAATCACTCTTCCTTCCTCAACCGCGGCAACAATGGAGGCAAAGTTATCATCGGTGAGCACCATATCTGAAGCCTCCCTGGCAACATCGGTGCCCTTAATACCCATGGCAATGCCGATATCAGCGCTCCTCAGTGCCGGACCATCATTCACACCATCTCCAGTCATAGCCACAACATATCCCTTTGACTTCAAGGCATTGACTATTTTGAGCTTATGCAATGGCTCAACCCTGGCAAAGACTGAGACGCGGTCTATGCGCTCCTTCAGTTCTTCGTCAGTCAGCTTGTCTAACTCCAGTCCGATAAGCGCCTCTCCTTCGGGGAGCCCGAGTTCCCGGGCAATAGCCACGGCAGTGGGCTTCTGGTCGCCGGTTATCATCACCACCTTGATGCCTGCCCGCTTGCAGTCCTCCACCGCCTTCTTCGCCTCCGCTCGGGGCGGGTCCATCATGCCAACCAGACCGACAAAAGTCAGAGTGCCATCAATGTGCTCGTGGGCAAGTTGTTCCGGTGCAGGAGCACATTCGCCGTAAGCCAGTGCCATTACCCGCAGTGCTCTTGATGCCATTTCCAGATTGACTTTTTCAATCTCCGCAGTCTTCTCGGGCGTCAACTCTGAAATAACACCGTTTTCACGGGTCCAACGGCACATGGCAAGCACCCTGTCCACCGACCCCTTGACGTAGATTACTGCCCTGTCGTCCCGACAGGGATGGAGCGTAGCCATATAGCGTTTTTCGCTGGAGAAGGGTAGTTCGGCGAGACGCGGCTGCTCCCTCTGTAACGCTTCGTGCTCCAGCCCTGCCTTCAATGCCGCAACAAGAAACGCCCCTTCCGTCGGGTCACCGATAACATGGTGTCCCCCATCCTGGGACTTCAGGACGGAATCGTTACACAGGGCACCGATTTTGAGCACCAGCAGCAGGTTTTCATCTGCATCTGCCTCCAGCTTTTTACCGTCTTCAAAGAATTCACCCTCCGGGCGGTAACCTGCACCGGTGACCTCTATGCTCCTACCCGGCAGGTATATCTGGCGCACTGTCATCTCACTCTCAGTCAAGGTTCCCGTCTTGTCCGAGCAGATAACGGTAACCGCTCCCATCGTCTCCACTGCCGGTAGCTTCCTGACGAGGGCATGCCTCTGTGCCATACGCCTCATGCCCAGCGCCAGCACCACCGTCACCATAACCGGCAGACCTTCAGGAATAGCCGAGACAGCGGCTGCCACTGCCAGAGTAAACAACTCCTCCAGACTGTAGCCTTTTACCAGCCCGATAGTTATCAGCACGGCGATGATGCCAAAAACCAGGACGCCGATGTAACGCCCGAGACGGGAAACATTACGCTGAAGAGGTGTCGGCGGTGGCTTGACATCCTGGACCTGGGCGGCTATCCTGCCTATCTCCGTGTTCATGCCAGTGGCGGTCACCACCGCTAACCCCCGTCCATTGACCACGGCACATCCCGTGTGTACCATGTTGCCCATATCGGCTACTGCGGCTTCGCCCTCAATGAGAGCTGTAAATTTCTCCACCGGGACCGATTCCCCGGTAAGAATGGACTCATCTACGGAAAGAGAGGCAGCCTCGATAAGCCTGGCATCGGCGGGCACCCTGTCTCCGGCTTCAAGAGAGATGACATCTCCGGGCACTAAGTGGCTAGCAGCGATTTTAGCGATCGAGCCCCCTCTTAATACCTTGGCTTGCGGGACTGCCAGGCGCTTCAGCGCCTCCATCGCCCGCTCAGCGCGGCTTTCCTGGACAAAGCCGATGATAGAATTGATGAGGAGCACAGCAAATATCACGGCGGCATCAGCAGGTTTGCGAATAACCAGCAGTTCAATAAGAGCAGCGGCAAGCAGTATGTAGATGAGAGGGCTGGCGAACTGACGCAGAAAGACTATAATAGGAGAAACTCTGCCTCTCTCTTTGAGTTCATTGGGTCCGTACTGGCGGAGTCGCTCAGCCGCCTTTTCTACAGAAAGCCCGGAGCGACTGGTGTCCAGCTTCCGCAACGCCTCTTCAACTGTAAGGTTATACCAGTTCACCAGAAAGCACCTTCAGGAGTTTATGGGCTTATAAAAAACCGACTATGTTCATCAAGTATAGCAAATCGGCCTAAGGCGAAGAAACTATATGTTATTAACAGGACAACTGCCAGCAGTGTACCAATAGTCCAGAATGCGGAAGAACATGTTTGACCACAGCGAAAAAGCCAGGGCTGAGCGTTTGGGTCTACTGTCAGCATAGAACAGCCGTAGAAAGTAGGTGCCCGAATATCAGGGGTCGCAGTAAAAGGTGGACTCGCCAACGCCATTATACTGCAGCGATATCCAGGCGGCGGTCAAGATTGCTGCTTGGGTAAACCTACAATTTGCGCCTCTTGGTCACAATTCTGCACAGAGCAACGATTACCAGCAAATAGGCAATTGTCCGGACTGTTATCATTAATGTAGTCAAGCCTGCCGCAAGACCGAGAAAAGTCAAAAGGTGCGCTATAGCAAACAGTAGGAATGCAATGCCAGTATACAGGGGCACATCGCCCCTCTTCTTGCTATAAGCCCAGATGCCTAAGCCAAATATGACGATGCAGAAAATTAAGTTTACTAATGCCACAATATCCATGTGATTGTCTCCTTACTTTAGTTGAGTTGGCGCCTATTATACCACTTCTCGTGCTACCACAATAGCGTGTGCTTAAGAGCGAAATTTGATCACTCGTCACGGTCATGGACAATCTGGCTTTTTTCAACGGAGGCTACTGGTCCTGGTGCTGCTGCCAGTGATTATTGTTGTCGGCAAAGCAGTTCCCCTAAACCCCTTAAAGTCATTGACATGTGCTGCGTGGTTATGTATTATGCGAGAAACCCGTACGATAATAGCAAAGGGCAAACCGGTAGCCATAACCACACGTGTCCCCATAGCAGATATCTAGGGTAGGTTACAGCCAGCTGCCTGTTGAAGCCTGAAGCCAAAGGAGGGAGTGATGCGGCACAAGATGGTGCTAGGCTCGATGATTTTTCTCCTGTTGACGCTGGTGGTTTTTCCGTTAGCCGACCCAGTGCCCCGGCAAAGAAGTAACCCAGACACCGCTGATTTACCCACACAAGAGAGTACCCTTGAGGCTTACAGTAAGCTGCCTCTCTTGTTCATACAGAACCAGGGGCAGATAGATAGCCAGGTGGCATATTACGTCAAGACCTCAGGGCAAACGCTTTATCTCACCACAGAGGGCATCGTCTTCGACCTCATCCGCTATGAAAAGACAGGAGCGGATGACAGGGCTGAAAGAAAAGCAGAAAGACTGGCATTCAGCCTCAATTTCACAGGCGCTAGCAGCCAGCCTGCCATAGAGGGCAGGACTAAAGACAGCGCCGTGGTCAACTACTTTATCGGCAACGACCCTGCAAAGTGGCGCACCGATATCCCCACCTACCGCGAGCTGGTGTACCACGACATCTACCCCAATATAGACCTCCGCCTCTACGGCAGTGGCGGCATCCTCCGCTATGACTTCATCGTTAATCCCGGCGCAAGCCCGCAGGACATATCGCTGGTCTGCAGCGGCGTGGACGGGCTGAAGGTAGAGGACGGCGAGCTGGTTATCAGCACCGCCCTCGGTGAGCTGAGACAGAGCCAGCCTTACATCTACCAGCAGATTAACGGCAAAAGAGTAGAGGTGACGGGCGGCTTCAGGCTGGACGCCGACAACACCTATGGCTTCTATGTTGCAGCCTATAACAGAAGCCACCCACTCATCATAGACCCGGCGCTTGCCTACTCCACCTACCTCGGCGGCACGGGTGCCGATTACGGAGGTAACATAGCTGTGGACGCATCGGGCTGTGCCTACGTGACCGGAGAAACGGAGTCCGTCAACTTTCCCATCCTGAACCCCTTCCAAGCAACAAACGCCGGGCTTCGCGATATCTTTATAGCCAAGCTGTCGGCAACGGGGAGTGCGCTTATTTACTCCACCTACCTCGGGGGCACGGGTGATGATTATGAACAGGGCATAGCGGTAGACGCATCGGGCTGCGCCTACGTCGGCGGATATACCTGGTCTACCGACTTTCCCACCCAGAACCCCTTCCAGGCGGCGAATGCCGGCAACGCAGACGTCTTCCTCGCCAAGCTGTCGGCAACGGGCAGTGCGCTTATTTACTCCACCTACCTCGGAGACATAGCTTCTGATTACGGCTACGGCATAGCCGTAGACACCTCAGGCTACGCCTATGTCACTGGCTATACATATTCTGAGAACTTTCCCACCAAGAACGGGTACCAGGGATATCCGGGAGATGTTTGGTATGCCAATGCCTTTGTCGCCAAGATAGACACTGCCAGTTCAGGAAATGACAGCCTGGTCTACTCCACTTATCTTGGCGGTGAAAAGAGCGATTGCGCATATGGCATAGCCGTAGACGCCTCGGGCTGCGCCTATGTCGGCGGATATACCGAGTCTACCCACTTTCCTACCCAGAACCCCTTCCAGGCAACAAATGCCGGTAGCAAGGATGTCTTCCTTGCCAAGCTGTCGGCAACAGGCAATGCGCTTGTCTACTCCACCTATCTCGGGGGCACAGGTGATGATTATGCATTTGGCATAGCCGTAGACGCATCGGGCTGCGCCTACGTCGGCGGATATACCGAGTCTACCGACTTTCCCACCCAGAACCCCTTCCAGGCGGTGAATGCCGGTAGCAGGGATGTCTTCCTTGCCAAGCTGTCGGCAGCGGGCAATGCGCTTGTCTACTCCACCTATCTCGGGGGCACAGCTTCTGATTACGGCTACAGCATAGCCGTAGATGCCTCGGGCTGCGCCTATATCACCGGGGTTACCTACTCTGTGGACTTTCCCACCCTGAACGCTTTCCAGACAGACCAAGGGGGTATTGACCCCTTCGTCACCAAGCTGGACACCACGAAGTCCGGTGTTGACAGCCTAATCTACTCCACCTACCTAGGTGGCTCAAGTGCGGATCGGGGCTATGGCATCGCCGTGGACGCATCGGGCTGTGCCTATGTCATCGGCAATACGGGGTCCAGCGACTTTCCTACCCAGAACCCCTTCCAGGCGGCGAATGCCGGTAATGGAGACGCCTTCCTTGCCAAGCTCTGTATGATTGCACCCACGGTTACCACGCAATCAGCCACAGGGGTCGGTACTAGCTCAGCCACCCTGAACATGAGCTTTACCCTGGGAGAATACGCGTCGGTGGAGGTCCGCTTCGCCTACAAGAAGACCGCAGATGCTAACTGGAGCTACACCAACTGGGTCGCTAAATCGCAAGCCGGCAGCCATCAGGAGACGGTGAGCGGGCTTGTGTCCGGCACCCGGTATG
>Ga0209102_1000133_pt1 | contig 50750 bp, 33 predicted proteins | sample ConPoolayeHmetaG_FD_185483 | JGI IMG/M metagenome (GOLD analysis project Ga0209102, IMG submission 185483) | Hot spring microbial mat communities from California, USA to study Microbial Dark Matter (Phase II) - Cone Pool mat layer H metaG... ...
CAGTGGTCCAGAATTCCCTACCACTGTAGCCACAGGGTCTTAGCAAACTTTTTTTCTCAACTGATGATTAACCCTCTCTGCCAGGGTACACCATTCCTCAATTGCCTTCTCATCCCACGTTCAGGATCGGTAACTCAAGATGTGTTTGAGCTCACCTTTGAGGCTCACCACCATATTGATGACTTTGTTCAACTGGAGCAATTCTCCTAGCTACTCCCCCTCTTTAAGCTTAAGGCTATTCCAGCGGTTTTCAGCAGAAGATATTTGGTCCCTTTGAATACTTGCTTATTGGCTTTGGGGGCTTTACGGTATTCGCTGTTACGCACTTTATCGACGAAAACGATCTTGAGATGAGGCACCTCGGTCCCAATGGCCAAGATATAGGGCGCCCACATGTCCATCACCATGGCTTCCAGCTGCTTTCCCTGTTTGGTAGTCATCCCCGCAAAGAATCTCCCAAGGGTGCGCGCTTTGCGCTCTTGGCCTACCCAAACCACACGCCCGCTCTCGTAGTCCAGGACCACTGTCAGATAGCGCTGACCTCTGCGAATGGACACTTCGTCGATGGCCAGGATACGAAGCCCTTGATGAGCGCTCTTCCCATAGTCTCCCTCCAGGAACTTCTGATCCATAGCCTTGACTGTTTTCCAGTCCAGTCCCAGATGAGGAGCGACTTCCATAACGGTCATGATTTTGCAGAGATCGAACCCATAGCGCGCCAATCTCTTGGTGGCTCTCAGATAAGGGTCGAAAAGATCTAGCTCTTCGATAGGAATCTTTTGACAGTGGGGACAAACAATCTTCCGAGAATGGCATTGAATCCAGACTCTCGCCGTTTAAAAGTCCGGGTCTCGAATCTATCGTTTTTCCTGGCTGTGGATTCCAGTGGCTTACCTTCCGCAGATTTGGCAGAGAGGCTTGAATCGCTTGTTGGGGACTGCCTTCAAGTAAGCCTTCTGGCTTTTTGAGATACTCGCTCTCAGAGGATAAGGACTCATGGAAAGGGGAAATAGTGTCCTACACTCAGTGAGGACATCGTCGGTCTGCTTTTGATGTAGATTGAGAGATGAGACGTCTCTCCAATCCATGGGAAAGACCGGATGTCCGCTTTCTTTTTCAAGCATTTTTTACTCTCCATCTTTCAACTAATCGGAAGATTATCCAAAAAATTTTAGGGTTATCTTTAAGAGTGAAACTTTTTTCATAAATAAATGTTCTAAAATATGATTGAATCTTCATTACGAGGATAACTCATGAGGTCTAAAATCAATTCTTTGATTATCGTCTTCTTATCATCCCTTTTTCTTCATATTTCCTCTTGTCTTTTTGCTGAGAAGAATCTAGAAGAGACAAAAATAACCGAAGGAAAGAAAGGTGAAAGAATTAAAGCGACAATAGAGGCCATAACTTCTCACCATCCTGAACAGGTCAAACGATTCTTCATCGAAAATTGTAGCGAAAAATTAGGAAAGATGCTCTCACTGGATGAGCAAATAAAAAAATTTCTTCTTTTAGGAAGACAGACAGGAAAACTGTATTTACAATTCAATAGGCAACCTTCCTGGGGAAAAAGATGCGACTCTTATTATCCTCAGGGATGACAATTTCGAAAACTTGTGAGGGATAAACCTAAAATTCGATGAAACTGAGAATTATCTTATTGATGGCCTTGAATTTAACGACTATCAATTTCCCCAGAATTTAACCGAACAAAAAATAGACCAAGAGCAGTTTTTAAAAAAGATTGAAAAACTTATGGAAAAATTGTGTATCAAGGATATTTTTTCCGCTACACTCCTTATCGCGAAGGGAGAAAAGATTCTCATGGAACATGCTTGTGGGGAAGCAAATAAGAGTTTTCATGTGCCAATAACAATCGATACAAAATTTAACCTTGGCTCAATGAACAAAATGTTCACAGCAATTGCCATTGCCCAGCTTAAAGAAAAGAGTTTACTTTCTTTTGACGACTCAATAGATAAGTATGTGGATGAAACCTGGTTACCTAAAGAAATAACTTCGAAAATAACTATTCACCACCTTCTGCCCCATACATCTGGACTAGGAAGTTATTTCAATGAAATATACTGGAAGTCATCTCGTGAGCTATACAGAAAACTCGAAGATTATAAACCTCTTCTTAAAGACGAAAAACCTGCTTTCGAGCCCCGAAAAAAAATTTCTTTATAGCAACAGCGGAATTTTTCTCCTTGGAGTTGTGATAGAAAGCTTAACTGGAGAGAGCTATTTTGATTACATCAGAAAAAATATCTATGAACTTGCAGGAATGAAAAATAGTGAGAGCTATGAGATGGATTATCCGCTTGAAAATCTTGCCGTAGGATATGACCCTGACTGGAAATGTCCTTATGGCTGGAAGAGCAACCTCTTTATGCATGTCATCAAAGGAAGTCCGGCAGGAGGAGGGTTTTCTACTGTAAGAGACCTCCATAAATTCGCTCGTTCACTTCTTGAGGGAAAGCTTGTTTCAAAGAATTTGCTTGACTCTATATGGAAAGATTACTCAGGGGGAAATTATGGTTATGGCTTCCAAGTAAGCTGGGGGCAAAATGGAAAAGTGGTTGGCCACAGTGGCGGTTTTCCAGGAATAAGTTCCAAACTTGATATTTTATCTTGATAAAAGATATATAGTAACAATTTTTTCTAATTACACTTTACGTGCAATTCCCATGGCAAGAAAGTCAATTGCCTCCTCTCTCTCGTTGAAGAAAATAAAGTCAATAGCTTAACAATCAAAATGAGATAAAATTTTGGGCTTTAGCTTACTACATCCTTCAAAGATAACCTTCTCATCTCTCATTGACATCTTGATTGCTCATAAGACCCAAAAAAGCTCAGCGTGCCCTGAGAAAAACCTTCTTCTTTATCAAACCTTCGATAAAGTCCGTACCCACATAACCAATACCAATTATAGTAAAAAGGAAATCTACAGTAATTTCCTCTCCTAAATGACTAATGACGCCCAGAATACCAGCTATCGCTCCTACCAGAAAGGCAATCACAAAACTGAGCCAGAGCTCCCTGTAATCAAAGATCTCTTTTAAATCCCTACCCGAAGCCGATGATTCATCATATTTCTTTTTCAACCCCACAATAAATCTCAAACCTTGCCCCACTGCTCCCAGCAAACCACCAAGGAGTAAGTAAGATAAAACTCCCCACGCATTCATTTTTTTCCCCTTTCTTTAAAATAAGCCCTCGTAGGCATTTTCTGCTACCAATCTGTTTAATCCTTCCCTGAAAGTTAATTTTAAAACTAGAATGTTTAGAAAATCCAATTCACCCTTCCCACTTCCTTGATACTTTCTTAATAGAAAATATTGATATTCAATTCTCATTTCAGTCACGATTTATTCTGAGAATTAAAGAAACTTAAAAAAGAAGCCTTCAATTTTTCTTATTTAACTCCTTCTCCAAAGAATACTTAATGATTTCAAAAACCTCATAATAATGTTATCATATTATCGATTTTCTTTATTTAAAAGGAAAAAATTATGAACATTCTTTTACTCTATCCAAAATATCCCGATACTTTCTGGAGTTTTAAACACGCTCTTAGATTTATCTCTAAAAAGGCCTCATTTCCACCTCTTGGACTATTGACCTTAGCTTCAATGCTGCCTAGAGGCTGGAAGAAAAAGTTAGTTGACATGAACGTAACTGAACTCCTTGATTCAGACCTTAAGTGGGCTGATTATGTCTTTTTGAGCGCAATGAACGTACAAAAAAAATCTGTTAGAGAGGTAATTGCAAAATGTCAAAAATTAGATGTTCCTATTGTTGCTGGTGGTCCTCTTTTCACCATGAACTATGAGGAATTTTCTGGAATCGAGCATTTCGTCCTTAACGAAGCTGAGATTACACTTCCCTTTTTTCTAGACGACCTCAGAAAGGAAAGGCCTCAAAGAATTTACTCTTCTCCTGAAAGGCCTGAGTTGAGCACTTCGCCCTGTCCTGAATGGGAATTAATCAATCTGGAAAAATATGCAGTAATGAGCATCCAATACTCAAGAGGATGCCCTTACAACTGTGAATTCTGCGATATAATAATCCTCAACGGACGTACACCAAGGACAAAGAGCAAGGAACAGATTCTTAAAGAACTTGAATCTCTCTATTTTAATGGCTGGAAAGGAGGAGTCTTCTTTGTAGATGACAATTTCATTGCAAACAAAAGAAAGTTAAAGAAAGAAATCCTTCCCTCTTTAATAGAATGGATGAGAAAGAATAAATACCCCTTCCATTTTTTAACCGAGGCTTCTATTAATCTCTCCGATGATGTAGAGCTCATAGAGATGATGGTGGAGGCTGGATTCCGCCGAGTATTCATCGGGATCGAAACTCCAAATGAAGAAAGCCTTACTGAGTGTCACAAATACCTAAATAAAAATCGGAACCTTCTAGCCAACATAAAGAAGATTCAAAACCTAGGTCTTGAAGTCCAGGGTGGATTTATCGTCGGGTTTGATAGCGACACTACTTCTATCTTTGAAAGACAGATAAAATTTATCCAGAAAAGTGGGATCGTGACTGCTATGGTGGGTTTGTTGAATGCACCTAAAGGGACAAGGCTTTATAAACGCCTAAAAAAAGAAGGCAGGCTGCTCGGCGACATCTCCGGAGATAATACAGATTTCTCAATCAATTTCATCCCTAAAATGAGTAGAGAAATCCTTCTCGAGGGTTATGAAAAGATAGTTAACACCATTTACCTTCCTGAATATTATTATCAGAGAGTAAAAACTTTTCTTAATAATTATAGGCCAAAAAAGCTAAGAAAGGGCCACATTAACTTAACCTATTTGAACGCTTTTTTGAAATCAATCTGGCTTCAAGGAATAAAAGGAAGAGAAAGACTTCATTACTGGAAGCTTATTTTCTGGACACTATTGAAGCGGCCTTACCTACTAGGGATTTCAATCTCTTTTGCCATTTTTGGATTTCATTTCCGTAAGGTTTTTTTGAAAGAGACAAAATAAAAATCAGCCTCTTTTCCTTTCGTTTATTTTTTTATCATATAGTCGTAGAGGGTATCTGCTAATATCTTATGCCCGAGGACATTTGGATGACATGTATCACTCGTCACATAAAGCATTTTCCTCTTTTCGATGTTTTCAATGCCATAAAGCTCACGATAATGTTTAGCAAGATTAGGATAGAGCTTCCCTTCAATGATGGAAGGAATGCTTTCGAGAAGAACCTTCATGCCGTTTATTCTATCAACATTCATTCTTCTCGAGATTCTTGTCATTGCATTCAAATAATCAAGCGGGCAACAAAGAGCAAGAAGTAATGTTTCAATTCCTCTTTCTCTTGCAGTTTTGATGATAGACCCCAAGTTTTCTTGATATTCTTTAGGAGTTACAAATGCTTCCATATCGAGGTTGGCTCCCTTCTTTTCCTGAATTTTCTTGAAAGGATTATGCCTTGCATACAATAGCCTTCGCATAAATCTATAGGTTTTAAGATTAAGCAGAAAATAATTAATCCCTTGAAATTTCCTTCCTCGCTCTAAAATCTTTTTTGCCTTTTTGGGAATAGGTCTCCCATCATTTCCTCCAAAACTCAGAATTAGCATATCAGGCGAATACTTCAAAGCAAAATGTTCAAAGACAGCTTTTCCATGATAACTTGTATAGCCAGGAATTGCGAGGTTAAGAACTTCAAATCTTCTTTGAGCAGAATTAGAATTAAGCTTATCCTCTAGAAATTTTGAAAATGTCTCCTCTTGATTCACTCCCCAACCAAAAGTGGCTGAATCCCCAAGGCAAATTATTCTGAAAACTCCCTTCTCCTTTTTTCGAGAGATTTCTTTTGTTCGAAATCCATCTGAATTTGATTTGAAAAGAACCTTTTTCCCTTTTAAAATTTCCATTTGATTTACTGTATTGAAGACAAAAGCTCGAACATTTGGTTTCATCTTATATTGGAGATATTTAGCTTCTTCAAAACATTTCATCCACTCTGCAGATTCAGCTGGAACCGTATTTTTAATGATGCGCCCATAAATATCTTCTGCTGCTGAATAATTAAGGTCATTAAATGTCCAGATGGGAACTTGAATGTTGAATTCTTTACTCTTCACTACCTCTGTCTCCACACCAGAAAGACGGATTATAATTTCTAAAAGAGTAATTAAACAAAAAGGGATGAAGAGAATCAAAAAAAGATGTCTAGCTCCCTCAACAAATATTTTTTTTATCATTTTTTCAAAATCTCCTCATCTTTTTGAAATCGCTTCTTGAGATTTCTTTTTTTGATAATCCTCATTATATGTCTTTCAGCTTGATAAAGGTCTGAAGCGATAAAATCAGCGAGACTAAAACTCTGTCCCTGACTATACCTTGAAGGTACAGCAATAACGTAACAACCGGCTCTTTTCCCGGCTATCACTCCATTTTCAGAATCCTCAAGAACACAACATATTTCAGGAGAAAGACCGAGCTTTCTGCAGGTAACTAAGAAAATTTCTGGATCAGGCTTACCATTTACTATTTCATCTGAAGCCTGAAGCACATCAAACATATTCCTTATACCGAGCTTATCTATAGCTATCTCCAGAAACTCTCTCTGAGCCCCAGTCGAAACGGCAAGCTTAAGCTTCCCGTAGAATGAATTCAGGATATGTTTTAGGCCTGGCATGGACCTTAGATTTTTTATCATTTTCTCCCTCATTATCTCTGTCCTCATTTCAAGCGCCTTATCCGCTGAAAGAGGAAGTTTTAATTCACTTACGAATATCCTCATGCTTTCAATCGGCTTCCTCCCCATCATTCTCCATAAAACTCTTTCATCAACTATTTTGTCAAACTTTTTTGCTATTTCTCGTTCTGTCTCAAAATATAAACTTTCACTATCAATCATCAATCCATCCATATCAAAAATTAATGCCTTCAACTTAACCTCCACGCAACCTCTTGATTTTTATTCTAACAGATTTAAATTTACCCAAAAACAGTTAATTTCTAATTCTTTATACATTTGCTCAAAATTCAAGAAATGAAAATAATAAATGCCTTCAAGGAAATAAAGGGGCTATGATTTTTAAAAAAAAGAGATATATAAAATATTTTAATATTAAAATTATAGAATATTTTAAAATTTAATTTTGTTTATTTTTAAAAAAATTAAAAAAAATATTGATTATTATCTATCAATTTAAATAAAATAATAATGGGTAGTATAAATTCTTTCTGATCATTCAGAAAGGAAAGTAAAAGGAGGAATAAAAATGGCAAAAAAAGGAACAAAAAAAGCAGCAGCAAAGCCGAAGAAAAAAGCAGCAGCAAAGCCTAAGTGCAGTAAGCCAAAGAAGTAAAAGAAAAATTTAAACTCTTATTTCATTTTTGGTAGAAGAGTAAATTTTCATCTTCTACCTCCGAAAATATACTTATTTAAAATGATTAAAAAGAGGAGTCACCCAATATCTTCTAATTTTTAAAATCGACATTGAAGCAATGCAATAAGAAATAACTCCTATCCAGAAAGTAATTTCAATGCTTGCAGCCAATGAAATTGCAGTTACAAGAACTGATGCATAGATCGAAGTTTCCTAATTAATTCCCCAAAGCCAAGCTACTAGCGTCGGAAAGTATCTTAATTTCCAAAAGAGATGCCACTCCCATGAAAATTCCGAGAGGAAAGATTGCTGCTATGGCAATTAAAATACAAATTGTAGTTGTTGTTGCTTGAAAAGAATAAATGATACGGGACGTATCAAGCCAAAAATTATTAAGACTATGATCAAGGAAAGCAAACGCAAGAAAATATTTGCTTTTTTAAAATTTTATTTTGATGTGTAAAATAACTTCCCATCCCTCCCGAGATTAGAAGTGCTAAAAGAATAACCGATAGTCCAAAAACAGGACGTCCTAAAAAAGTATTTAAACTTTGTCATGAATCCAAACCCAATTGCCTAGAAATAAATGAAAGCAGAGAATGATCCCTTACTCTTACCTTAACTACGGAAGGAAGAATGATACAAAGCAGAGCCAGCATAAATACAGTTATCATCAAAATCCCAATAACCACAACTGCCTTCATATTAAACGACATAATTCCCATCTTCCACATCTTTTGATTAAAAATATCTTTGAATCTAAGCATGTTGAAAAAAATGGCTTATCATCAGTAGGGGCACTGATGTCTATAGGAAAATTCCTCACTAGAGACTCCTCCCCTTCATTCGAAACTAAGGCGCTTAAGATTGGATCAAGGGAAACTCTTGCGGAGTAATCATAATTTCGAATTTCATTTCCGATGCAACATCTTTAATCTGATTAAGATCATTGTTATCTAGGGGATCTCTGCAGACAAGAATAGTCTCAATTCCATCAGGCATTTCCTCATTCTCTATTCTATAAACACTTCTAAGAACGGCAATATGACGCTATGGATCTTTCAATCCAAGTTTACTAAGGGAGACGATCGCCACAGCCATGAGTCTATATATTTCTCCTGACCTAGGGATGAAATACCATAGAGAAAAACTGAGAATACCTCTTGGAGGTAAATGCTCTAGGTAGGAGTGTCTATCACGCCTCTACCGTGTAAAGAGAATTTTCAGAAAGCACAAAAGCACCAGCTGCTGTGGCTGTCCAAGTATCCACGAGAGAGGCTTGAGTAATATCAAATTTTTGTTTGGAACGGGAAATTAAGCTACGAGCTTCATCTTTGGGTGAATATGACCCTTGGCTTAAGCTCTAAATGTCCAACGAATCCCCAAATACTCTGTTGACAATATCAATAATTTTCCTCTTCATTTTAACAGCAACAATCGACCCCTGATCAAAATATAATGCAGCAAGGATATCACTTCCTTCCCTTGCTCTGATTATCATAACCTTGGAGTTTCGCCTCAAAAAGTGGTCAAAATTTGTGATATCATATTTTAAAATTTCTAGTTCTTCTTTTTTTCCCTTCAAAATATGTCATAGGAGAATAGGCATGACCATCTATCCACATCCCAAACTGTTTGATTTTAATATCTTCGGGTAACTTTTCGCTCTTTCCCCAGCCGAATGGTGTTGTGGGCAAATAAGGATTTCCCCAAATTGAAACTCGAGAAAAAAGTTCCATTTCTCATCCAAAGGCTTTTGCTTCCTCTCGCTCTTTGCCTAGATAGGGTGAAATAAAGACTTTTGGTCATAGACCAAAAACAGTTTGACCTAAACTAAAAAAAAGAAAAATTATAATAACAATTCCAGCTTTAACCATGCTTCTTAAATTTCCGTCATCTGCAAAAAATACTCCCCCACACAAGCGAATAAACTTACCACCAATGCTCCGCTTGGTGCATCTATGAAATTGAGCACCTTCAAAAGTAAAACACAGCCTAACCCTGCTTCGCATAAGTCAAAGCCATAAAGAGTGCTTATCTGATTCGGAAATCTTGTCAAAGCAAGTGAGACACAAATTCTGCTAAATATAAAGGGATTGAAACTATAATTATAATTTAAAACAAGAGAATATATTCATAAAATAGTTCCTTAATCCATCACAGGGATCACAAAATGAGAAAGAAGAGTAAAGATAAGTGTCACTGAAAATAAGAAGGCATTCCTTGTGAGCTGAATCTTTGTCTTTTCCAAACTAAAAAGCTTCGGGGATAGGTAGTCTATTAAAGCTCCAACAGTCATCCCAAACATCGCAATCGAGATGGCCATAAAAACAAATTGATTCCACACGGTAACGCTAAGAACCCGCAACAAAAGAATTTCACACGTTAGGGTAGCAACAGAAATGAAGAATAGATCAATTATAAGTTGCATTTAAATTAGCCATATTACCCTTGCTCCTTTTCTACATCAAAACCAATGTTAGAGGTGAGAAAAATTAAGAAAAAGATTCCATTTATTTTATCAAATAATCATTTGCTCACTTTTCCTTAATGATAACTCACTTTAACGTTTTTTGAAGGATAAGCTCTTTGGAGATGAAAAAAGACCGAAAATCTAGCTTTACAATTATGAATAATTAAGGAAGAATTTCAATTCTCATTCTTGCTTATTTTATTTACACTATCTGAAATTTTTTTTAAAAAATAAGTTTACTCTTTCTCCTCTCTCGGCTGGATGTCTGAAAAAAGCAATTTATTTTTGGCTTTGGAGAAAAAGATTAATTTTCTTTTTCTGAATTTAACCGATTAATAATAAAGGCGCAAAGAAATCTGAACTCTTCGAGGAGCCACTATAGCATCCGGCTTCATGAAGCCTTCGGCTGTCCCAATTGTAGATTGAGTCTGGGTCATGGCATCTGAGTTAAGGAGGTTATAAACATCTGCAGCGATTTTCATATAGAATTTGCCAACTATGTCAATCTTCTTCTCCACTCTAAAATCAAGAAGATAGGTTGGGTCAAGTCTCCAGTTTGACCCTCTCGGTTCAGCGAGGATCGAAAAAGCGCCTTGATTCATCCCTAGCACGGGGAGTGTGCGTGCAATCGGCTTTCCTGTTTGAGCTGTAAAATTTACGCTGACGCTAAAGTCATAAGGTAAGAAATAAGAACCCTGCATCTTAAACATATATGTTCTATCGCTCTGAAGGAGGCCTCCCCAGCCTTTGTTGTTTATGAGGTCATTAGGATTCTGAATTCCGTAGCGGTTTCCTTGGCGAAGCTGGTCCCGAGTGGAGACTCCGTATGCTTTTGACCAGACAAAAGATGAACTGAGCTGCCATTTATTTGAAAATCTTTTCTGCAATCCTATTATCAGCCCTCTATACCTCTGTTTATAATCGGGGGGATTGAGGAGCGTCAGAAAATCTTCTTCGACTGGCGTAATTTGATTGTAGACCTTAATCCATTTGCCTGCATATTCATCATAATAATCTACCTCTTCATACTCCGCAGATGTATTCCACCATGAATAAAAATTATCGGTATGTTTGAAGATGTAAGTCAGTTCCAGTGACACATCTGTAATAACTTCCCGAGTTATGCCGATTGAGAACTGTCTACAGAGACTGTTCTTGACATCACTACCAATTCCTACTCCTTCAAGAGGATTCCATGTCCAGAAGGGAATATCATATTTTCCTGTATCCCAGTTATAGAGATAGGCATACACAGTCTGGGCGCTCTGTGTCATTTGAGCAAAAGTCATCAGAGTCATGCCTTCATAATAATGCCCGTAATTTACTCTGAGTGTTGTCTTTTTATCAGGTGTCAATTGATAGACCAGCCCCAGCCGCGGTGACCAATCATTCCACGTCAAAACATTATCAATGCCTGGTATTTTTCTTCCGGTCTCGTTTCTCTGAGCATCAATTTCATCCACTTCAAGAATGTTTCCATCCTGATGGTCAAATCTTAAGCCGAGGTTAAGCGTTAAACGACTTGTGATTGACCAAGCATCATCGAAGAATACGCCGATTTTGTTGACTGAAGAGCCATAGTTATATGGATTTTGAAAATAGGCAGCGTAAGGCTCCCCACCATAATCATAATAAACTACTCCACCAGAATAGGAAGTAATCCCTGTTGAACTCCCCCTTGTAAACTGAACCCCAACCTTGAATTCATGATTTCCTTCGATAAAATCATCCGCAAAGTGAGAGAGTGTAGCGTTTACCTGGAGCTTGGTATAGGTAGACTTACTCCACGCCCAGATCCCGTTTGAATATTGTCCTGTTGCACCATCGTAATGGCAGGGTTCATCAAGGTTCCCATCCATGGGGACCCAGTTATCATGGACAAGCCAGCCCCCTACTTTAAACTCAAAAATTGTGTTTGCGCCAAGGATTGAAGTTAGCATCAAGTTGGGAACCCCGTATTCACCAGGCTCTTTGGCACAAGCATCAAAGGGCTGAGAAGGAGTGATTACATCGGGAAGGTCTGACCATTCATGTTGGTAAGAAGCGACAAGCTTGTTATTCTTATTCAGCTGAAAAGTAAACTTGCCAAAAATCCTGTCATAAGCTGATTTTGTCGGCCACTCAGGAGGCGTTCCTAGCTGGGAATAATCGTACCTCTTGTACTGAAGGTTTCCGTAAAACCAGATTTTATCCTTTTTGAAAGGACCAGAGAGATCAAAGCTGATATCCCAAGATCTCTTAACATGAAAGGGATATTCTGCTCCAGGAACATTATTATCAACAAATGAAGAAGGGATGTTATAGGCATAAAGACCGGTCTGGAATGTGTTCCCTCCTGACTTGGTGACAACATTGACTACTGCTCCCTGAAAATCTCCGTATTCAGCAGGGGCTCCAATCGTCAAAACTTCTCCTTCTTGGTAGATATCAGGATTGTTCCATACCCATGTTGTGCCGTTCCAGTCAAAGGAAGTATCAATTCCGTCGACAAGATAATTATCCGACCAGTATGGGGAACCGAGCGAGGAATGCCATTCCTCTGTGTTAGTTTCGTTCATTGAGACTCCTGGCGCCCAGAACATGATGTCTATGTAAGTGAAACGAGTCTTAGGAAGATTTTCAAGGAGTTGCTGGTCATAGGTGGTCGAAATCCCGGACTTTGTGACATCAACTATTGGAGCTTCGCCTACCACAGTTATACTTTCCTCGACAGTGGTAGGCTTTAGAATTACGTCTATCGTAGTTGTCTTACCAACGGAAATGATGACGTTTTCTTGCCTAAACGTCTGAAATCCCTGTAAAGAGCATGTGATCTTGTAGCTTCCTGGAGGAAGAGCCCCAAAAATAAATGTTCCGGTTTCAGTGGTAAGTTCTGACCGAGAGCCACCAATGAGCGCATTGCTTTGAATTTCAATCGTCACACCAGGTAAAGGTTCACCCTCATCATCCTTAACTGTTCCTCTTAGTGTACCCGTCAATCTTTGTGCCTCAACAAAAGAGCAAACAATAATAAGGAGAAAAACAAAGAAGAGGAATCTCTGATATTTTTTCATTTTCCCTCCTTACTTAATCTTTTTCATCCTCTATTTCTTTATTTTTAAATTTAATAACTTTGGAATTCTGTTGTCAAGTGAAAATCTCGTGTGTGTCCAGTTTAGAATATCCGTCTCAAAGAAAGAAAAAGATAATACCCTTAAGGCATGAACTTAATACTTCCTTCAGGGTGGATTTTTCGCTTTAATTGAACAAGGAAACTTTTTAAATTTTGCTTTACCCACATAGCCCACCTCCTCATGAAGCTCAGGAAGAAAAAGGATGGATTCTTAACGCTACTATTTTATATTCTTAATTTAATTTCAATTTTTTCTCCTTACTTTAAGAGGGATGGCATTAAATTAAGAATTAAGCGACTTTTCCTCTGAAATGAGCTCAAAAGAATTTGAAGCTAAAATTTTCTCCGTAAAAAAACTATAGGCTTTCGCTGCAATAATGCCAAGAAATTTTCATTCCAGAATACTTAATTTAAGCTATAAAATTTGAGTAACTTTTAAAGAATTTATTTTAAATATCCCCTCAGGAGCGCAGATATGAAGCGCCATTTACATCAATGATGCATCCCGTTAAGAAATCAACGCCTTCAGAGGCTAGAAAAAGGGCTGTATTGGCAACCTCTGACGGCCAGGCTATTCTTCCCAAAGGACTCTGTTTGCGAATCTGCTCTCCTTTTTCTCCTTGTAAGCATGGTCTCGCCATATCTGTCTCTACAAATCCTGGAGCTATGACATAAACAAAAATATTATGAATTGCCAGTGCCTGGGCGAGAGATTGACTCATGGCGTTAAGCCCTGCTTTACTCGCTCCGTAGCATGGAGCATCTGGTTCCCCACGAAATGCCCCTCGAGATGAGATATTAATTATTTTCCCCCCTCCTCTTGAAATCATATGTCTGGCGATAAGAAAGGTTATATTAGAGGGGCCTATAAGGTTAGTTTTGATTGTTCGCATCCAGATATCCTGCCATTCCTCATAGGTAGATCGAACTAGGGGAATTTCTTCATAGATTCCGGCATTATTAACCAGAATATCAACTTTACCTGCTCTTGAAATTACAGTATCTACAATTTTTTTCACAGATTGGGGGTCTGAAATATCACCTTGGACAAGAAAGTGGTCTCCCTTTTTCAAGTTTTTTAGAGTGTTTTCTGCGGCTTTATGGTTTTTACAATAATGGACAACGACATCTGCATTTGCTTCAGCAAATTTCTCAGCTATAACTTTTCCTATGCCTCGAGAAGCTCCAGTTATCAGAGCCGTCTTTTGCGAAAGGTCAATTCTCATCAGAAACCTCTTTTTTATGTTAATTTTATTTTTTTATTGCTCTTCAGACATTCTAGTTGAAAAAATGAGAAGTTTTAGGCTCATCATGATGAGCAAACTTGATATCCTAATTAATAGATTTCCTAACTCTAAGATTTTCATCGCAATAGATTAAGCTCCCTTCTCCATTCTCCTTCCTCTAGTGTTTTTGCTTTGCCTCATCTTCCCCCTAAAAGCAAAAAGGGATGAAGATAATTTCACTACACTAAAATCGTTTAACGAATCCTCCTGCGGATATACAGGGTAAGCGCAATTATTATGATTACTATAAACAAAATGATAGATACCATTGCAAGAGGGAACTCTTCCTCTCCCACAAAACGAGCTTCTTCCTCGCTGATTAAAGGAAGGATAATGTAAGAAGAAAGTTTCTTGTTCCTATAAATGCTCACTATCGGTGGAGGGGATTCCTCATGAACCTCTGCATTATCTTTGTCAGCGCAGGTAATCGTTACCCTTATCCTATTTCCGGCATTGAAGACATTTGAAGTCGGCTGTAAATCGAAAACAAGCTCAACCGGCTCAAGGGAAATAAGAGGTTTATAATCTTCTTCATGACTGCGGTGGAAAGGAAGGTTTAAATTATCGTAGTAGGGCTGATGGAGAGCTCGGTGAGAAGCTCTAATTGCTCCTTCAGTTACATAATGAGAGAAACCATCCGGGTCTATTTCCTCAAGATAAAGAAATACATCTAAGTCTGAAGTTGTTGTGCTAAGCCATAAATGGGCTACGGGATGCCCGGTAACTTCAACATCTTGAGACAAAGGCTCTGTAGTGTAGGTGAGTCCCTTCTCATCATTTGCTCTCAAATCAGGATATTCAAAACTCCCTCCAACTGCATTATCCCAGCGGGTTGCTTGGCCTGTGGTGGCTGTGTAATCAACAGCATAATCGTCATTCCCCTTTTTTTTATTGGGATAGCGTGGAGATAAAAGCCCATCATTCACAGAATCAACACTTCCACTCTTGCCTTGATGGAAAAAGTATTTGATTCTTTTTTCTTGGGGAAGAGGCCATTCCCTTGCAGTTCTCCACTCATTCTCCTTTTTAGCCTTCATCAACTGATAACGAATAGGAGGCTCATCCATAATTCCATTCTCAATTTCCTTCAACCAGTAATCGAACCAGCGCAGGGCTTCTGTGACGGCAAGAGAGAATTCCTCCTTAGCAATCTCAGGATCACGAGGAGAATGGGACCAGGCACCGATGACTATCTTCTTGGGATTCGAAAAATTGCGATATAAGAGAAAGCCATCCTTAGTGAAAGAATCAAACCAGCCGCACCAGAGATAAATCGGTACGCCAGATTCATTAATCTCCCTCACAAAGGCTGCTGGGTGCCATTTGTAGTAAGGTTGCTCTCCACTAATCTCATCCAAGCTGTCGCGGAATTTAAGTGGAGCAAAAATTTCATATAAAGACCTATTCGATTTATGTTCTTCGATTGCAGCTTTAAGAAGCTTTCCCTCAGGGTCCGAATCTACACCTACAGCCACCACTTCGGTATCTAATATTTTAGTGAGCTCACTCCAAGTTCTCAATAAATCATCATAGAAAACTCCATTATGATAACCCACTGTATAAATATCAAACAGTGAAACCATAGGAAAAATAGCCTTTAAATTAGGAGGTTTTGTCGAGGCACACATGAGCTGGGTGATTCCCAGATAGGAGCCTCCAAACATACCTATATTTCCATCGGACCAAGGCTGAGATGCCAGCCATTCTGTTATTTCGAATGAATCTTGAGTCTCAGCCGGAGTGAAAATTCCCTGCCAGCTCCCGAAAGAAGCACCCGACCCTCTGACATCCACATTAACCAACACATATCCATATTTCAGGAAAGATTGGTAAAGCGGGAAATCGGCTGCAGAGATGAGCCTACCTTCCTGAATAAACGCACGTCTATAGCGATTATGTATCCAGATTACAGGAAGCGGTTCTTCATTTGGCTTTCCTTGTTTAGCGGGACGGATGATATCTACTGCAAGTCTTACTCCGTCCCTCATCGTCAGATATTGGGAAACTCTCACCCATGAATCATAAAGTTCGGTTGAATATCCTTTGTACTCTCCAAATTTAGAGATTTTTTCTTGTTGCGGGAAAATTGAACTCGAACAAGTTGAAAAGATTACTAATCCAAGCAAAACATAAAAGCCTAAAGAAAAAAGTCTTCTCTTTCTAATCCTTATGCTTAATTTCATTCAAGCCTCCCTGGGAAATCATAAACCTAACCTCTCTCTACTTTACAAAATTGAAAATAAAAATGTCCAATAATTTTCTCTCTCTTTCTCATTTTCTTTAATCTTGCATCTTTGACTTTACAACCTAATCAATTTTTATTATTTTTACTAATATCTTTTTTTGCCTAAACACGTATTTTAGAATAAAAAAATGAATTTCTTTTTAAAAAAATTCTATTTCTATTTTAGCTTATTTTTTGGAGGAATTAATGAATAAAATGAGCAGGCGCTCCTTTTTATCAATTGCAGCCACGACCGCGGCTGCAACCCTTTATTCTCCCTTCTGGAAGAGAGGTTTATACAGTCTTTCAAATGCTAATGAGCCAAGGTATTTTGAGAGGGAATTTGGGATTTCAGAAAAACTCTGTGAGAAGGTGCTTGCCAAAGCTCTCTCAAATGGTGGAGATTTCGCCGACCTTTATTTCGAACACACAGTAAGTAACTGGATTGGTCTTGAGGATGGAAAAGTAAACCGCGCCTATTCGAACATTTCTCTTGGAGTAGGAATTAGAACAGTAAAAGGGGAGCAAGTTGGTTATGGATTTACTCAGGACCTAAACGAAAAATCCATGCTTGAAGCCGCTGTAACAGCGGCCACGATTTCAAATTTTACAGGGAAAAAACCCGAAATTAGATATTCCTGGGTCCAAACAAAAAACTACTATCCTTTGAAAACATTACTCACGGAGATCCCCATTGAGTCACGTCTGCCACTTGTCCAAGGTGTGAATGACAGATGCTTTTCACTCTCTCCCTCGGTAGTTAAAGTCAATGCAGGTTTTAGCGATGAACAGAAACGAATCTTTATCATTTCCAGCGAAGGGATAAAAGCAGAAGACCTCCAGCCGAGGAACTTTCTCTATGCCAATGTTGTACTTGAAAAAAATGGGAAGAGGGAGAGAGCGAGCTGGAATATTGGCGGTCGTAGGGATTTCTCTTTTTATACCGACGAAGTGGTTTCAGAAGTAGCAAGAACAGCCGTGGAGAGAGCCAAGATACTTTTCGAAGCTATCCAGCCCCCAGCAGGAGAAATGCCTGTTGTCCTTGGTCCAGGAGTGACAGGTGTTCTCCTCCATGAAGCGATTGGTCATGGAATGGAAGCAGACTTTAATCGTAAGAAAATTTCAACTTATTCTTCCCTACTCGGGAAAAAAGTAGCGGAGCCATTTGTAACCATTGTTGATGATGGCACAATTCCTGGTCTTGCAGGCTCTATCAATGTCGATGATGAAGGAACTCCGGGACAAAAGACAATCCTTGTCCACAGAGGAATTCTAACTAGTTACATGCATGATAAAATCTCAGCTCGCCATTACAAAGTGAACCCAACAGGAAATGGAAGGCGGGAAAGTTATCAACACTATGTCCTTCCTCGCATGCGGAACACATATATGGAGGTCGGTCCTGAAACACCCGGAGATATCATTAAATCAGTGAAGAGAGGCATTTATGTTCAGGATGTTAGCAACGGCCAGGTGAGGATTGGAGAGGGTGATTTTGCTTTCTATGTTTCTCAGGGAAGAATGATTGAGGAAGGAAAGCTTACGGCCCCTATCAAAGACATCAACATCATGGGCAATGGGCCTAAAATGCTCATGAATATCAGCATGGTTGGAAACGACCTTGAAATGACAAAGGGTGGTGGGGGGATGTGTGGCAAGGGAGGTCAGGGCGTACCCTGTGCATTTGGTCAACCGACATGTTTAGTTAAGACAATGACCGTAGGGGGAGTAAAAAATGCTTGAAAGGAGATAAACAATGAAAGAAGAGATGTTAAACCTGGCTGATTGGGTGACAAAGACTGCAAGAGCTTCGGGCGCTGATGATTCGCGGGTAACAATAAACAGTGAAAGATTCATCGAGATAAGTTACAGGGAGCGAAAGCCAGAAAATATAAGAGAAGCTTCTACAAGGGGTCTTAATCTTGAAATTTATGTTACAGGTCGTTATTCAAGCCAGAGTACTTCTGATTTAAGGAAAGAATCTCTGAAAAAATTCATAACTAACGCCCTCACCACTACTAAGCTCCTGGCTGAAGACCCTTACAGAAGCCTCCCCGACCCAAAATATTATGAGGGTCGGGAGAAATTTAATTTAGAGCTCACAGACCCTGAATATTTAAACTTCTCCGTAGAAAACCGTCATAATCTGGTTAAGACAATAGAAGAAGCTTGCCTTTCTAGAGGTGGAGAGAGGGTCATCTCTGTCTCAGCCATGACATATGATACACATCTAAGCCTTGTGCAGATGACAAGCAATGGCTTTGAAGGTTCTTCAGAAAGCACGGTCTATTATGCAGGGGCTTCCCTCACTGCAAGAGACGAAGGAAATCGTAGACCTTCAGGAAGTGAGAGCGCAATGAGTGTCAAGAGGAAAGACCTCCCTCATCCAGAGCTCATTGGACAAGAAGCAGCAAGGCGTGCTCTTGAAATGCTTGGAGCAAAGAAAATCAAGACTGAAAAAATGCCAGTCATTATCGAAAACCGCATTGTCCCTCGGATCTTGAGTGGGTTCATTTCAGCCATGTTTGGACGAAACATCCAGCAGAGACAGTCTTTTCTTGCTGAAAAAAAGGGGCAAAAAGTTACGAGCGAAAGTCTGACATTGATCGATGATCCTTTCCTAAAAAGTGGCTTGAGCAGCAGACTTTTTGATAGCGATGGTCTCCCGGCAAAAAAAAGAGTATTGATTGAAGAAGGCATTCTCAAGGAATTTTATATAGACTGGTATTACAGTCGAAAACTTAACTGTGAGCCGACTACAGGAAGTCCCTCAAACCTCATCATTCACGAAGGGAAACGCTCCCTCGAAGAAATAATGAAGGATATAGGGAGAGGAATACTTATCACTGGCTTCATAGGCGGAAATTCTAATTCCACCACAGGAGACATGTCTATTGGAATCTTTGGCAAGCTTTTTGAGAATGGAGAATTCGTTCAGCCAGTAGCAGAAATGAATATAGCAGATAACCATTTAATTTTCTGGAAGAAACTGGTTGAAATTGCCAATGATACGTGGATTTATTCTGATTGGCGTACCCCAAGCCTTGTTTTCCAAGATGTAATCGTCTCGGGCGAATAAATAAAGTTGAGTTTTGCAAAGAAACTGCAGGAGGATAAAAATTAAATAAAAAATAAAATTTTTCTCAATTTTAATCACCTAGAGCTAAAAGTATTGATTTAGACCATAATAATTATTATTTTAAACTCGAAATTTTTTGATTATGGTAAGAGAGGAGGTAAATCATGAAGCCCTTTAAAATTACTTTAGCCTTCGCCATCATCATCTTCCTTGCGGGAAAAATCTTTTGTGATGAAAAATCTGAAGAGGTTGATAAACTTTTTGTTAATTGGGATACGACTGTTTCCCCAGGTGCAGCTTTGGCAATCATTAAAGATGGGAAAATTATTTACAAAAGAGGCTATGGAATGGCCAAACTCGAGGACAATATAGTCATGACTCCCTCAAAAATCTTCGATATCGGCTCTGTATCCAAGCAATTTACCGCAGCTTGTATTGCTATTCTTGTTAAAGAAGGAAAAATTTCCCTTGATGATGATATCCGCAAATACATTCCCGAGATGCCCAAGTATCAAAGACCAATCACTATTCGCCATCTTATTCATCATACAAGCGGGCTCAGGGACTACAATGCTCTGCTTTCTTTTGCTGGCTTCCGACCTGATTCAGATTGTCCCACAGTAGAGGAGGCATTGAAAATAATAACAAGTCAGAAGAAGTTAAACTTTGCGCCTGGAGAGGAATACTCGTACTCTAACACTGGATATTTTTTAATGGGACTCATAGTGGAGAGAGTGAGTGGAAAAACGCTCAATGAATTCGCTCAAGAAAATATTTTCAAACCTTTAGGGATGAAAAACACCCTTTTTCAAGATGACCATACTCAAATCATAAAAAACAGAGCTTCAGGTTATTCTCCTAGTGAGGGAGGATATAAATTCAATATGAGCAACTGGGATGAAGTTGGCGATGGAAACGTTTATACTTCAGTCGAAGACCTCTATCTCTGGGATCAAGCTTTTTATAACCATAAACTGGGCAAGGACTTGATGGAAATGCTTCACACTGTAGGAGAGCTTAACAATGGGAAAAAAATAAAATACGCTTTTGGACTAGTAATAGATGAATATAAAGGCCTCAGGGTTGTTCAGCATGGAGGAGCCTGGGCTGGTTTTAGGGCTGGATTTGTCCGCTTTCCAGAAGAAAAATTTTCAGTCATTTGTTTGGCAAACCTAAGCACAATAAATCCCTCAAACCTCTGTTTCAAGATCGCAGACATATACTTAGCTGATAAGATAAGAGTAAATGAAGAGAAAAAAGAAGAGCCAACCCCTATTACCCTCAGCCAAAGAGAACTTGAAGAAAAAGTCGGAAATTATGAGGAGGAGAAGTACGGAATCTGGATAACTTTAAGCGTCGAAGAGGGGAGATTAAAAATGAATGTTTATGGTCAAGAGTTTATTCTTGTCCCTCTCTCTCCTTCCCGATTCAAAACTTTGAATGCCCCCCTGGATATTTCAGTCGACTTTCTCCCGCAAAAAAAAGGCCATCCATTGAAAGCAATTCTCAAACTGAGAGAAGGCGAAGAGTTCAATTTGATAAGAGCAGAACCACTGGGGAATTTAACCCCTGAGAAGCTTAAAGAATATGAAGGTGAATATATGAGTGAGGAGCTTCTCAATTCAATCTACAAGTTTTTTGTGGAAAAAGAAGAGCTCCTCCTCAGATTCAGGACTGCACCCAAAGAACCACTTAAGCCCATGGCTCCTGATAAGTTTGTGTTGGGAGAAATGAGCTTTACTTTTACGCGTGATAACAAAGGGAAAATTAAGGGTCTTAAACTGAGTACGGCACGGGTTTCAGGAATTAAATTTCTAAAGAAATAGTGTAACTTCTTTCTCTACAGACTTTTTCAGAGAAAAAAGGAGAGCTGCTACTTACTGGCTCTTATAGGTTAAAATATTTTCTCCTATTTTAATCCTATCTCCATCCCTAAGTTCTGTCTCAGTTACAGGACGGTCATTTACATAAGTTGGGTTTGTTGTACTTAAGTTTTTGATCCGAACTGTTTTTCCATCTGCTGAAACATCGACTAAAGCGTGCTCTCGTGACACCGTCTCCCCTGTGAGCACAATCTGGTTTTTGGCTGGGTCTCGCCCAAGACGTATCCCTTCAGATTGAATATCGAACTTATTTCCGGCAAGAGGTCCTGCCTGAACATACAAATACCCGATCCCTTTCTTTAGCTTTGCTTTTGGTTTTACAGCCGGCACTCTCTTCATGAACCTGAGCAAAATAAAAATAATCACTACTACTATAGCAACAACGATTAGCCCCAGCAACCAAGTAGGAATCCCCGCTCCACCTCCTTCCCCCGCTACAATTTTCTCATTACATTCAAGAATATAGCGTTCAGCTGAAGGATGACGGGGATAAAACTCTAGGACTGTCTTAAACTCTTTAAGAGCTTCTTTATACTTCTTCTGCCAAAAATAATCGAGGGCTCTCTTATAAACCTGATCTGTTAAACCGCTTGTGGGGGTAAATCCTGCCTGATTGATAAATATCTTAGCCTGGTTTATAGGGATAAAAAAACCATATTGGTCTCCGGCATAATGTGTGACCGAGGGTCCAAAGCTGCAGATGCCAATCGCTTCTCCTTTTGAGTTTATAGCAGGTCCTCCGCTATTTCCTCCTGCAGTGTAGGCGTTAATCTGAAAAACAGGGCTGCCCGAAACATCTGTTTTAATAGCACTTACTATTCCGCTTGTCACGGTGGGGATGAGCAGACTGACCATACTCAGCGATCTTTCCTGAGTCATGTCCTGAACAATCCCGGGAAATCCGATGACTACAATCTCATCTCCTTCTTTGACTTCATCAGAATTTCCTATAGGGATTGTGGGGAAATTTTTGCCCGTAATTTTGATTATGGCCACATCTTTCCCGGTACGAAATTCGCTCACTACAAGAACTGCAGCCTTATAAGCACTCCAGTTTCCTGTGCGAACATAAATTTCTTTGGTCAACCCTGAAACTGTTGCCCCTTCCCTGATGACCTGGCTAACAAGATTATCAATCTCCTGCTGATTTGGCATCCTTCCAACCTGCTGAACAAAAGTTGGAATTTTGTAATCTCGGACAAAGGCGTAAATAAGGAGATTCATTCCTTCCTGAATGTAATCTTGGACACAATGGCCAGCAGTTAAAATATATCCATCAGGATGAACAAGGAATCCAGACGCTCCTCCCCCCTCCACATAAGGTCCGGCTTTTACCACCCCGAAGAAAGACTCAAAAAAAGGCTCCCCAGGATTTCGGGCTGAACCATATTTCTGGCCTTGATAATTTACCCATCCGCTATAAAAATGCTCGACAAAAACTACCCCCGGTTTTGTAAATTCCAACATCTGTTGAGGAGTCAATCCCTTTTTTTGTGCCATGGCCTTAAAAGAAAGCAACGCTAGACACAAAATAAAGACTGTGATTCTGAATTTTCTTTTCTTTGTATTCAATGCAAATTACTCCTTTCTATAAATTATGCATCTTGATAGGGTTTACAACACAACATACTTAAAAGCGTAAGTAGTGTCTCCTATTTTTATCGTGTCTCCATCCTGTAGTCCTTTTTTAGTTATTCTTCTTCTGTTAACAAATGTCCCATTCGCACTATCAAGGTCAGTCACATAATACTTACCTTTTTCATAATGGAAACTCGCATGTCGTGAAGAGACGAACTCTTCCTGGAGTTGAATATCACAATCCATCCCGCTCCCGACGATCGTTTTTTCTTTAATAATCTGATAAACAGTTGCCCGTGTTGGTCCGTCAAGGGCAACAAGCCACCCCAGAGCTTTTATTTCTGGTCCCTTATCCTTCAGAATTTTTGTTTTTCGCGATAGTGCTTCTTTCTCTGCTTCTTTTTTCTCCAGAGCCACTTCTTCCCTCACGGTTTTTTTAAGCTCAGGTGAATTCCCTTCTCTTATGGTTTTTCTCCCCCCTGAAGCTCCTTCCTGCACTGATTCTCCACAATATGGGCATATTTTCCAGGAAGGATCCATAGGGTGACCTTTGGAACATCTTTTTTTATCACTCATTTATCCTCTCCTTTTGAATATTTTAAATAATAATCTCAAATGTGTACCTAAAATCTTAAATGACTAACTCATCTTTCACCTCCATTTCTTACTCAATTTTTTCTCTCACTTTCTTCATCAATTCTTGTGCTCGTTTATTCTTTCTGTCGAATTTTAAAACCGCATTAATAAAGAACTCTGCTTCCTCAGTCATTCCTTTATTTAAAAACTCCTTACTCTTTTGAAGAAGCTCGGAAGAGAGGATCGAAAGTTGTCTCTTTTGATAAAAAATTCCACCAAAAAAGCCAAGCGTTAAGATTGTTAGAATTAAAAATATGTAGGAAATCTTTTTAAATTTCTTCAGGCTTTCAATAGCTCTTTCCGTAAATTTCTTTTTCCTATCTACAGCAATAACCTCTTCGGCAGTTTCACTCAGAGGCCCGCTCACATGTCCTAGGACAACCGTTATATTGTCTTCCCCTCCTCTCTCAAGCGCCAAATCAATCAATGAGTCACATGCCCTTTGAGGATGTCTCTTTTTAAGGATAATTTCCATTATTTCTCTCTCACTCACATGGTTCGTCAATCCATCTGTACAAAAAACGAACCAGTCCCCTTCTTTTACCCCTTGGATTATAATTTGAGGTTCGATATTGGGATCATATCCAATCGCCTGAGTGATGACGTTATGTCGCGGATGATTTAGGGCTTCTTTTTCAGAAATTACCCCTTTGCTCAATTGCTCAGCAACCCAGGAATGGTCTTTAGTCAACTGTTCAACACTTCCCTCTCTAATTCTATAGCAACGGCTATCGCCAACATGACCGATATATATAGTATCATTCTTTATGATTCCAAGGGTAAGAGTGCTACCCATCTCACCCAGAGTCTTATCTCGTTTGGAGATGGAATAGAGCTCTCGGTTTATCTCACGAATCACACTCTTTAAAATTAGCGCTAAGTCATGCAGATAGCCGAATTTTTCTTTATACTTCAGCTTGACAAAAGCAAAGTTAATCTGCTCTGTAATGAAATGACTAGCCCGGTCTCCTGCTTTATGCCCCCCCATACCATCTGCCACTCCTAAGACCGCCCTAAACCCTTCTTCCTCCTCAGATTCCTCAAAAGGAACAAACACACAAAAACTATCCTCATTAATTTCCCGAACCAACCCTCTGTCAGTTCCGAATCCAACCTGAATCTTTAATTTCTTCTCTTCTTTACTCATCCTAAAATTTAATTATTTTCCAAAAACCCTGAATCTTCCTTAAAGACCAGCTAACATTCGCTGATTGAGTATTCTCCACTGTGCTTCCCACTGGAACCAAGGTAATCACACTCAGAAAGCTAACTGAGGCTCTCTCCCCATCAATCTTAATCTCTGGCTCCCTGAAATCAACCTTCTTTATATTATTTCTTGAAAAGAACTCTTTGGCATCACGACTGAGGTCATTCTGAAGTTCAGGAATCACATCCTGAAGCAAAAGATTTACATTTTCTGTCTCCATCGCAATTTTTTGTCTTAAAAGGATAGCCATAATCTGTTTCCTATCTTCTTGGGAGGCTACCTCCTCAGAAAGAGGTTGAGGTCTTGTTGATTCTGCAGTTGGAGTCTGGAGCACTTCTCCTGCGCTTCTTAATTGCGACTTTGCAAGCTCTAATAGGTCTTTTGCTTGGGTGTGTTTTGGGCTTATGGAAAGGACCATTTCAGAATAAGAAATACAATCACGATACTTTTTCTCTTTTAGAGCTGTGCTTGCGCTTTTCATATATTCTTCAACAAGCGGTTTGTTCACTCTTACCTTTTCTACATATTTCTTAGCCTCTTGATTTTCTGGATCCCATTTTAAGACCTCATTCATCTGAAGCAGGCAAAAGTCGTAAGCACCGCGCTCGAAATAATCCTTGGCTAATTCCACCATTTTTTCTATTTCTTGGCGATTCGGTTCTTTCTGAGCTATCGACGGCTGTGTCTTCGGCTCTGGTATTGTCTGGATGACTTTCTCTGGCTCAACCTTTACACCTGAAATTTCGCCTGGGATAAATTGAGCTCTTCCCTCTTTTTTTCCTTTAGCTCCTTTTTCGATGGTTAAAATTAATATAATGGAGAGAACAACTATGCTTACCAAAGCAATTGCAATTTGAGGTTTTTCGATAATTTTTTTAAAGAATAGAGAAAAGTTTTTTAGAGGAGGCATCAAAATCTCTTTTCCTTTTCCAAAAGATGGCTTCACCTCCTCCAGACTTACTACAGGCGCTGCAATCGTCTTTGAGATCTGCTCTGGAGCGATTGCAGGAAGCTCTCTTGAGCAATGAGGACAGACACTGTAAATTGCATCGAAATTGTGTCCACAGTAGGGACATAATCTTCTCACAATCAGCCCGCACTGTGGGCACTTCAGATAATCTTTCTTTAAAGAAAAACCACACTCAGGACAATATTGAAAAACAAGCGCTTTTTCTTTCCTCTTTACCTCCTCTTCTTCTTCAGGAAGGTCGAGTTTTTGAAGAGCATGACAGAGTTCATCCGCAGATTGGAACCTTTTATTTTTATCCTTTTCGAGCGACTGTAAAACAAGTCGCTCAAGCTCTGGGCTAATTTCGGGATTGAGTTCAGAAGGAGGTCTCACATGCTCCTGAATATGCTTAAGGGCAATGGCTAAAGAATCCTCACCAGTGAAGGGAACCTGACCCGTAAGCATTTCATAGAGTACAACTCCCAGACTGTAAATATCGGATTGAGCATCAACACTCAGCCCCTTTGCTTGCTCAGGTGACATGTATTCAGGTGTTCCTAGTCTAACTCCCGCTCTTGTTTTGAAGCTCTCATCCGCGACACGAGCCACTCCAAAATCCATCACTTTCACTTCATCATATTTATCGACCATTATGTTTTCAGGTTTTATATCGCGATGGATTATCCCCGCTTTATGTGCAGCAGAAAGTGCGGATAAAACTCCTATCGCAATTTTTCTTGTAAAACCTGCTGAGAGCGGTGCCTTTGTGGCAATAATTCTGGATAGGCTCTCACCCTCTATGTATTCCATCACGATATAATAAGCTCCCCCCGACTCTTCAAGGTCATAAATGTGAACAATATTCTTGTGTGCAAGACGGGCAAGAACCCTGGCCTCTCTCTGAAAACGTTCCAGGAATTCCCTTGAAATTGCAAATTGGGGGGGAAGCATCTTGAGGGCAACAATTCGATTGAGTGAAACTTGAAGCCCCTTATACACAACGCCCATCCCCCCTCGTCCAATTTCCTCGAGTATCTTGTACTTTCCTACTGTTTTCCCTTTCATGTAAGGAAAAGAGTAATTAATTATGATTTTGCTTTACAAATTTTTTCTTCTTTTTTTTATAAACATTCTCAATAAAATTCTTTTTATTGATAATCTATATTTTTTATCATATTAAAGTCAAGATTTTTCTGGCCAAATGTCATTTAAAAATTAAAAGTTGACTGTTTTTTAATGATTTAAAGATTAAAGGTGGACTAAAGAGGCCAAAGTGGGTTAAAACCTCCGTAGGTAAAGGAGGTCTTAATTATGGCCAACCAACTCCATAGATCTTTCCACAATCAGCAGGTTAGATCGATGCTTTAGAGTTATATCGACAAAGAAGTTGAGCTGCGGTATATCCTCCACATTCTCAAAATCGGCCGGAGTCGGTTCTTTGCCCTGCTTAAGGATTACCGCCAGACCTCTTCTCAGTTTTCGATCTCCTATAAGAGACGACAAAAAATCCCAACAATCAGCCTCGAGATCGAGAAAAACATCCTTCATCAACTTAAATGGAGAAACGCCTGATTGAAAATCCGGATATTCCCATCCACTCCTATAACTCAGCTATATCCGTGTTCTTCTCTGATAGGAGCATCGGCAGAAAGTATCTGTGCCGACGATTATCAAAAGGGCTAAAGAACATGACTTTTTCCTTCGCCAGCCAAAGCGAAAGGCACATGAGCGGGAGGTCTTGACCAATTCATCGGCGAACTCATCCAACATGACTCCTCGCACCATAAATGATCACCTTACCCGCCAGAGAAATGGTATCTCATCACCAGCCGCGATGATTACAGCCAGAAGTGCTTTATGCCGAGTTAGTTGAAAAGGAGAAGAGCTGGGACCACATCTCTGCCCTGGAAAGCATGGTTTTAGGCTATTGGGCCCCTTATGCCTATTACACTCAGTGTCACTCCCTCTTCCGTTTCGTCCAAGGCCGAGACTTGTTCTGGAGAAAACATTATCTGCTCACCGAGGATGTGGACCCGCAGTAGAAACGCATCCTGCGGCACTGTCACATCCACCCTCGCTATCCGCTCTTCCCGCAAGCCAAAGGCAAGGCGGACCGGTCTTAGGCTGGCTCCAAGATAGACTCATCCGAACCTGTGCCCGAGAAAATATCAAGACCATCATCGAGGCCAGGCAAGTCCTCCGTGCCGAAGTCGACCGCTATAACAATCACCAAGTCCATAGCACCAAAGGAGAGATCTCACCCTCCGCTTCCAAAGAGCCCAAGAAGAGAAGAGGTCCCTCTTCGAGAGTTCATGGTTCCTCAGCCATTCAACTCCGGTAAAGATATCTTTTGGCTGATGACTGAGAGGGTCGTTAATTCTTATTGCAAAATCTTATTCCACAACCTGGAGTCCAGGCTTTCTAGAGTCTCGATTCGGGATACCATCCAACTGCGCATCGTGCCCCACAAGGATAAGGGAATAGCGGAAATCCGTTTTTGGCGAGAAAGTGACTTCTTAGGGACCAAAGAATCCGTCTTGAGGACCTCACTCTAGCTAGTCCACTTTTAAAATTTAACAACGGATTTTTCTAGCCAGATAGAAAAGCGAAGATTCAAAGAGAGTTATTTCTTCAAGTTCTTGTCTAAGGACTCTAAAAATTTCTTGATACTTTTGCTGCTCAGACCATAATCATAAAATTGTCCTTCTTGAATGGCTTGACAATAAACTAAAATTTTATCGCCTTCCTGCTTAATTGTTATAAAAAGCTTAGGGTCTCTTACTTGGAGAAGCGTCTTCTTCTCTTTTCTGGCTTGAATTATTCCCTTCTTCTCGCTGAAGGCAGGAAGGCTGATTCCTTTATCCTGTTGCCAAACAAAGTATTCTAGCTCTTTCAAAGCACTCAAGGATGCATTCCAAACTTCATCAAAGGTATATTTTTTATAGACTCCAGTGCCTTCTTTTTTTACTTTCATCGAGGCACATGAACAGAGAATAAAAGTGAAGAAAATTGTGATAGTCTTAATAAATGCTTTTTTATTTTTGTGTCTCACCATTATTTTTGACTAAATGATAAATTTAAGAGCACAAATTGTCAAGATTTTTGTCTTCGATGCTGAAAGCCATATTTCCTTTATTCTTTATTTCAAGCTATAATATATTCAAAAAAATGTCAGGCGCTCAAAATAGCAAGAAAAAAAACAACTCTAAAAAAGAAAAGGAGCCAATTTCTTACTCACACCCAGAGAAAAAAAGAGAAGACTCCAGAAAAAATAACCTTGATTATATAGGACTCACAAAGATTTCCCATGCTCAAATGGAACAATTCCGGAGAAAGCACGAATCTAAGGTCCTCACCATTCTCTTAAGCGACTTGGAAGGCTCTACGAAGCAACAAAGCGAACTCGGCAATCTAAGGGCTGCTGAATTAGTTAAGGCCTATCAAGCTATTTTTCGTAAACTGTTGGAGTCTTATGAATGCCAGGAAATCTCAACTGCAGGAGATTCTTTCGTTGTTGTCTTTGCCATGCCTTCTGAGGCAGTTAAATTTGCCCTAAATCTTCAGGCTGCTCTGCGCAAAGCTCGCAGCGAAATTCCGGATCTTCCTCAGGTCCGGATAGGAATTCACCAGGGCCAGGTAGTAGTAGAAAAATCTCCTGATGGACAGAAGCCGATTGAAATCTATGGCGTTCAGGTATCGACTGCGGCCAGGATAATGGACCTTGGCAGAGGAGGTCAGATACTTTGCTCCCGTACTGTTTTTGATGATGCAAGGGCGATTCTTGAAAAAAATGACTTCAAAGGCCTATCTGAGATAAGCTGGTTAAACCATGGTCCCTATCGATTTAAAGGCGTGCTCGAATCAAGCGAGGTGTGTGAAGTAGGAGAAAAGAGCTTTGCTCCTTTGCAGCCTCCACCTGCAACCACAAAGAGTTGGCCTGTGGGTTATTCGGAAGAAATTCTGGGCTGGCGCCCATCCTCTGGAGAACTAGTCCCTGAAACAAATTGGATTCTTGTTGAAAGATTAGGAAAAGCAAAATCGGCTGAAGGAATATTCTCTCGTTATAAAGGTGAATTTGGTGAAGTCTGGAAGGCGTGGAATCCAAGCTCAAAGGCATACCAGGTGTTTAAGTTCTGCTTCAAACACGAATATCTGCGCATCTTAAAGAGAGAAGCTCGCTTGTTGAAGAAACTTCAGAAACATCATCACCCTAATATTGTCGAAGTTTATGATGTCACCGAGGGAGAGAAACCACCTCATTATCTTGAAATGGAATATGTCGAAGGGCCTTCTCTTGAAGAATGGTTAGAAACAAACCCCCAACTTGAAGATCGCTTAGAAATCATAGCTCAAGTAGCAGATGCACTCGACACGGTTCATGCTGCAGGAATATATCATCGTGACATAAAACCTTCAAACATCTTGCTCACTAAGAGAGAAGATGGAGCTCTCATAGCCAAGCTTAGTGATTTTGGTCTTGGAGCTGCAGAGGATAAGGACCTTCTCAAGAGTATTTCTTCAACCAGATTAGAAGGAGTATCAGGCACTTGGGATTACATCGCTCCTGAAATACGCAAAGGTAAGCCAGCTTCAAAGCAGAGCGACCTTTACAGTCTAGGAGTTACTCTCTTTCAGGTGGTAACAGGGGACATTCATCGACCTCTGGGTGACTGGGAAAAAGCTGTGCCCTGCGAGGTTCTTCGTGAAGATATACGCCGTTGCATCGCCAGTGATCCAGCAGATCGCTGGCAGAACGCTTCAGAGCTTGCACAGGCTCTGAGGGCTCATGACTCCCGCGTAAGGGAATTAGAGTTAAAAAGGGCGCATGAAAAACAGAAAGCCAAAGCAAAGAAACTAAGATTAATTTCCTCAATCGCGGCCACAATTACCTTGATTATGATAGGGCTCGGAAGCTATGCCCTCCTTCAGAGACAAAAAGCAAGATGTCAGGCTATTATTGCCCAGAAGGAACGAGATGAAGCTGTTAAAGCAAAGAAAAGGATTGAAGAAGAGCTTTACTATTCCCAAGTACTCCTCGCCGAAAAAAACATGAAAGTACCTCGATATGACATTGCCCGAGAGCTCCTCTGGAACACACCCCCGCATCTTAGAAATTGGGAGTGGGGACTTCTCTTAGAAAAATGCTATGCAGATTTATTAACTCTAGAAGGTCATGAGGGAGCCATCACCTCAATTGATTTTAGCCCCGATGGAGAAAGGCTACTCACTGCTTCTGAAGATAAGACTGCTAGAATCTGGGACTTAAAGACAGGGAGAGAGATTCTACGTCTCTCAGGAGATGGAGCAGGAATTTATTTTGCGGAGTTTAGCGCAGATGGTAAGCTGGTCCTTACTGTATCCTCTGACCATAAAGCCCACATCTGGGATGGTTTATCAGGGGAAAAAATTTCTACTATCAACAAACATCACTTACCATTCATCCTCCTTAAAAAAGGAACTAGCTCAAGAGGCCCGCTTTCAGATGAGGAAATTATTTCTTTCTGGGAGAAATCTTCTCTTAATAACCTTTACAGTAATTTAAAAGAGTCAGATATAGACATCATATTTAAAAATGGATTGACTTTTACTTGGAATAAGCTAAGAGAGGAAGAATTTATTCGACTTTTCGAAACTCTTGATCAATCAATGGGAATAGTAAGTGCAAGATTCTCCCCCGATGGCTCATTCACCCTCGTCGCTTCTGGAAATGGGGGGATAACTCTCTTTGACCAAAAAAGGGGCAAAACGATTCTTGAGATAGAAGAACAGGATCCCACTCTCTTTCCTAACGCCTTCAAAACAACGGAAGGAGCTTGCCATTGGCTCACATCAAAAAGGATGCTGACAGCACTCTTCAGTCCTGACGGAAAGGAAATCATTTCTTCTTCGAAAGATGGAGTCTTATCTTTCTGGGACGCAAAAACAGGAAAAAAAATAAAAATGTTCAAGGTCAACGAAGGACCAATAGTCAACGTAAGATTCAACAGAAGCGGCTCCAGAATGCTCACCGCCTCCACTGAAGGAAAAATGAAAATTTGGGAAACAGGTTCATGGAAAGAACTATTAAATTTTGGGGGGGCAGGCACAGGGCTTCTGGATGTTGTTTTTACGCCAGATGGAAGGTATATAGCAAGCTCTTCTCTTGACCTCATGGGATATATTTGGGATGGGCAAAATGGAAAGAAAATCTCCCACTTCATAGGTCGACCCCTTGCAGTTGACCCAGGGAGTAGATATTTGGCTGTCACCATTTTAGGTGGGGTTTCAATTATCGATATTCCCGATAGAAAAGAACTATTTAAAGTCGAAGGACATAGCTCATTAGTTGATTGTGCCAAGTTCAGCCCCGATGGAAGCATGATGGCGACTGCTTCTTCTGACTCCACAGCAAGAATCTGGGATGCTCACAAACCCCTCGATTCTATCCTCATTGTTGATGGCCAGGACCCTGTTAATAAAATTTCTCTAAGCCATGATAATAAACATCTTCTCACCTTCTCCTGGGGAAACTCAGTCAAAGTCTGGGACGTTGAGAAGCAACGTCTTATTGTCGATGAAGAAGTCAGAAGAGGATTAAGCACGCAGGTATCCTTAGACTCAAAAGGGACTAAACTCGCTCTCCCTCTCCAAAACAATGAGGCTGTAATAATAGACTTAAATAATCTTGGAAAAAGGATTTTTCTAAAAGGACACAGAGGAGAAGTCATAAGCGTCAGGTTCAGTCCAGACGGCATGTTTGTCGTCACCACTTCTGAAGACCATACTGTAAAACTCTGGGAGACAACGAATGGCAAAGAAAGAATAACGTTTAAAGGACACGAAGATACGGTCTGGGATGTTGACTTTAATCCTGATGGGGAGCGAATCCTCACTCAATCTCGAGATAGAACAGCAAGAATCTGGGACCTAAAAACAGGAAAACAAAAAGCCTCTCTCAAAGGCCATCTCTCTGGTCTTCATTCTGCCTTGTTCAGCCCGGATGGCACTCGAGTAGTAACGACTGCGGCAGAAACGGCAATCAAGATTTGGGATGCCTCAACAGGGAAGTTATTGAAAAACTTGACAGGTCATACGGCAAACCCTTGGCAGGCGTGTTTCAGTCCTGATGGAACTCTCGTTTTAAGTGCAGCTCGAGATAAAACCGCTAGAATATGGGATGTAGAAACTGGAAAAGAGCTTTTCACACTCAAGGGACATTCTGTCGGTGTTTATAGCGCAAGATTCAGCCCTGATGGAAGTCGCATCGTTACTACGGGAGGGTTAGATTCGAAAATTTGGGAAACAAGGACGGGACGTGAGCTTCTTTCCCTCGTTGGACACAGAGGAGGTGTAAACGATGCAATATTCAGCCAAGACGGTCGTCTCCTTATTACAGCTTCAGAGGATGGGACAGTGAGAATATGGAAGACTTCACCTTGGAAAGCGGATGAACTTCCTGGTGATAAAGAAATGAGCTGGCGAGAGCGATACAGGCTTTGGCATTTCTCTCGCTATCAAGAAAATTTGAAAAAAAATAAGATATTTTAAGATCAAGTTTTGTTTTACGAACTAAACATTTGAAAATTTATAAAACTAAATCAAACCTGAAAGAGGCTTTAAATTTGCCTTTGAAATAGAATTAAAATAGGGGTGTAGAAACATAAAAAAGATATACATGAGACTAGAGACTCAGAATCCAAAGGAGACGCTGATTTGAAATTTAATCTCTCAGGCTCTTCTCCAAATTAGTTGGTGAAAATATGATATCTCGTCGAGCAGAGAAGACTAATAACTTCTTCCTTTTGTTAGAGTTCAGCCAATTTAAAACCCCTAAGAGATACTCCCTTCACACTCGCTTTGATATTTTGAATCTGAATCCTCCTCTTATTCCAATGAAATCTTGTAGTTACGCACCCAAATATTCTATTTTTTTATCAACTATGCGGAAGATGGTCCATCTTTCAAAAAAATATAAAGGAAAGAGAAAAATTTAATATTAGAAGATGAAAAACGGAGTGAATTTAACACTCTCTGCAGGAATAGTAATCCTCAGGAAAGAAAAGGATAAATGGAAATATCTCTTTCTAAGGGCATTTAAGAACTGGGATTTTCCTAAGGGAGAAGTGAAACCAGGAGAAGACCCTCTTGAAACTGCTAAGAGGGAAACAGAAGAGGAAACAGGGATTTCTGATTTGAAGTTTATCTTTGGTTATGTGTTCAAAGAAACAGAACCCTATAGAGGAGGGAAAAAAATCGCAAGGTATTATATCGCAGAAACCTCACAAAGAGAAATAGTCTTTTCCATAAATCCTGAGATCAAAGCCCCTGAGCACCAAGAATACCGATGGCTCAGTTATGAAGAAATAAAGGCTCTCTCCCCTCCTCGTCTCATCCCAATAATCGATTGGGCTCAGACACTTCTCAAGAAAAAGTAGAGCATCTCTTACCACTTGCTGTTTTGAGTGTTTAATAACTATAACTAAAATTTGAGGGCTTTCTTGAAAATTTATTGTTGAAAATACGCATGAGGAATAAGAGAAAGAAAAATATATCTTTTTTACTTCAAGATTTAAGATAATAAAAGCAAAAAAGTCCTTGCTTCGCAACTATCCCGGCTCTTAATCCAATTCTCTCCTCAATACTACCTTTCGGTTACTCATATCCCATAGAATGCTAATAATTTTTATCAGCTAATATGGAGATGAACCAATTAATTTAAAGATCAGAGAGAAAATTGTCTCTTTTTTCCTTTATTCTCTTTCATTTTCCCTAAGGAAGGACGCTAAGAATAACCCCCCATGCTCTAATTTTCCATCAAAAATAAGAAATTAACCTCATCTGCTGCTAATTCTAAGGACTTTTGCTCCCCTTATCTTCCTCTCCTTTATTTCTCTGAGGGCAAGGTTTGCTTCTTTAAGCGAATAGAGCTGAACTTCAGGCCTAAGCTTAATTTCTGAAGCAATTTTCAGAAACTCTCTTACATCTTCTCTTGTAACATTGGCCACACTCTTTATTTCCTTCTCCATCCATAAATGGGAAGGATAATCCAAGCGGAGAAGATAGTCCTTATCAACATCCTCTTTGCGAATGGCATTGATAACGAGCCTTCCCCCACTTTCTAAGTTTTTAAGTGCCTCAACCACAGGCTTCCAAACAGGAGTTGTGTCGATAATGCTTTTGAGCATTACGGGCGAAGAATCTTCGATATTGCCCGACCACGTCGCTCCTAATTCAAGGGCAAATTTCTGTTCTTCCTTACTTCTGGCAAAGACATATACCCTTGTCCTCGGAAACTTATGTCTTACAATTTTTAAGACAATATGCGCCGAGGCTCCGAAGCCCATAAGACCTAAATCATCTCCATCTACGAGGGTGGTTAACCTAAGCGAGCGTAACCCGATTGCACCGGCACAGAGAAAAGGGGCTGCTTCTTCCTCTGAAAAAATCTCTGGAATAATGAAAGCAAAATCTTCTGAAACCTTCATATATTCAGCATATCCTCCATTTTCATCTCTGCCAGTGGCCCTAAAATCAGGACAAAGATTTTCTCTTTTACTCAAGCAAAACTTACATTTTCCGCAGGCTGAATAAATCCAAGCAACACCCACTCTCTCTCCTCCCCTGAATTTCGTCACCTTGCTTCCAACTCCTTCAACTCTCCCCACAACCTGATGCCCAAGAACTCGAGGAAGCTCTGGAGGAGAAGACCTCCCTTCAATCTCGTCAATCTCTGTATGACACACTCCGCAAGTTAGAACCTTGAGAAGAATCTCCTTTTCCTCTGGGCATGGCTTAGGTATCTCTCTTAACTCAAGAGGGTTTTCTTCCTCATCGAGGTTACATATTTTTGTCATCAACATGGCCTTCATTTTTAGAAATTCTCCTTTTTGATTTTAATCTGAGTTACTTGCTTATACCATAATGATTCAGCATCATCAAATTTCATTCTCCAATACTTTTTTTAATCTAATAAGAAACACTTCTTTTCAATGGAAAATTATTGGGGAAAGAATTAGCTATTCTTTCCTCTCTCCCTCTGTATTCTCAGTTCAAAATAAAATATAAGAGGTGGATGCTTTATTCTCCATAAAAGTTTCTGGGTCCTAGCTCAACTATCTTTTGTGATTTTTTAATATTAGGCCAGAAGCATTGAGAGACAATCAGAAAAACAAATTTAGAATTGCTTCTAACCAAGCCTTCTCCCCTAAAACTATTAAGCAATTAGATTTATCTTGCCTTGAAAGGCTATTTATTCTCCTTTCTACACCTTAAAATTCAGATGTAGAATGACATTTACAATCCTCCATTCAGATGAAAAAAAGAATTAATTCATGGCCTACTATTAATCCTTCGAGCTCGGGGGTACCCTTCATTTTGTCTCTTTATTTCTTCCTTCAAAATTATTTAGAGTGAATAATCAAGGGGACTGTTGACATAGAAAAAATTAAAGAGTAATTTCCATATAGAATTAAAAAAGGAGGATTGAGAGATGAAAAAGAAGATATCTCTCCTGCTTATTTTCTTTCTCTTTGGTTTCGGCCTCTCCAAGGAGAAAGAAAAAAGGAAAATTTCGATTGATGACCTCTTCAATTTAAAAAGCATAAGCCAGCCAGTATTTTCACCAGATGGAAAATGGATTTGCTATGTATTAACTGAGAATGATAAAGAGAAAAAGAAACCCAATTCTGATCTCTGGATGATACCCGCTGAAGGTGGAAAACCGATAAGGTTGACCTATCACGAAAAAGTAGATACTCGCCCTGCATGGTCACCGGATGGGAAATATCTTGCTTTTCTTTCTGGAAGAGATGAAAAAAATCAAATTTGGTTATTCAACACAAGAGGAGGAGAGCCCTTTCAGCTGACAAAGATGAGAAGTGGAGTCCAAAGCTTTGTCTGGTCACCTGATAGCTCCAAGATTGCCTTTATAGCCAAGGACCCTGAACCAGAGGAAGAGGAAACAAAGAAGGAGAAAAAAGAAGAAGAAATACCCAAGGTGATTGTCACCCGCCGCTTGCAGCATAAAGGAGATGGTATAGGATATTATGATGATAAGAGGAACCACATCTGGCTAGTTTCTGTGGAAGGAGGGGAGCCCATAAAACTCACCGATGGTCAATATGATGAGGAAGACATTTGCTTTTCTCCTTCAGGGAAAGAACTCTTCTTTTCTTCAAATCGTACCGAGAATCCAGATGGAAACAGAAATAGTGATATTTGGTGTCTAGAAATTGAAACCAAAAAATTGAGAAAGCTTACTCAAGATGAAAGAGGAGACCACAATCCTTCTTGCTCCCATGACGGAAAATTTGTGGCTTATTTAGGAGGAGCAAATCCAGTATATGGAACAACATTTCTCTGGAAAGTCTCCATAAGCGGCGGTGAGGCGGTAAAAATTTCTTCAGCTGTGGATAGAAATGTAAGGGGCAAACCTCTCTGGTCTGCAGATGATAAATATATATATTTCCTCTTAGAAGACAGCGGGAATATGCATATCTGTCGCATTCCTTCTTCGGGAGGGGAGGTAGAAAGAATCATTGGGGGGGAAAGAACAGTTGAAGAGCTAACCATTTCCCAAGATGGAAAGAAGATTGCTTTTATCATGGATGATTTTCTTAATCCTCCTGAACTATACATCTCAGACGCAGAAGGAAAAGAAATAAGAAAACTAACCTCTCTCCATGATGAACTTCTGGCTCATCTAGAATTGAGTGAACCTGAAAATATTCACTATAAAAGTTTTGATGGCGAGGAGATTGAAGGGTGGGTGATGAAACCTGTTGGTTTTCAGCCTGGGAAAAAATATCCAATGATTGTAAGACCACATGGAGGCCCCAATGCTCAATACTCTGCCTCATTTGACCATGAATTTCAACTCCTGGCAGCCGAGGGCTATGTGGTTTTCTTCCCCAACCCTCGGGGAAGTTCAGGTTATGGAGAACCATTCGGGAAAGCCATCTGGGCTGATTGGGGAAATAAGGATTTAAAGGATGTCATGTGCGGCGTGGAATTTATAATTAACCAAGGATATGTAGACCAGGAAAGATTAGGAATTTATGGCTGGAGCTATGGTGGAATCATGACAAATTATGCGATCACGCGCACCTCTCATTTTAAGGCTGCCATCTCGGGAGCAGGCGAAGCCGATTACTTTAGCTGTTATGGCTACGATGACCTTCATCTTTGGTGGGAGGAAGAACTCGGTCTTCCTTGGGAAAATCGAGACATCTACTGGAATTTATCACCCATAAAAGACGTAACCAAAATAAAAACTCCGACTCTTTTTATGTGCGGCCAATTTGATTACCGCTGTCCTCTTCCCCAGACAGAACAGATGTATCTAAGTCTTAAAAGGCTAGGGGTTGAAACTGAGCTCATCATCTATCCTGGTGAATCTCATGGAATCAGAAAGCTGGATTATCAAGTTGACCGCCTCAAACGAGAAATCGAATGGTTCAACAAATATCTAAAATGATAAAAATTCATTTTTCAGCTTTTCAATTGTAATCAGGGCTTTCAACTTTATGCAAATTAGATAATTATTTTGAGATAGATTAAATGTTTTTTAAATAAATTTATAAAATTTAGCCCAAAAATAAAAATTTTATATTATGCTTAATAAGAAATAATATCTAATTCTCTTCACTAAAATTATTGAAGGTTATTTAAAATTTCTTTGGCCAGAGCAGCATTTTTATTTTCTGGGTCGATCTCTATAAACTTCAGGAGAAGCTCTTTCGCTTTTTCTGTATCTCCTAAACTAATGTATATTATTCCCAATTGATAATATGCATCTGAATAACTATCATCCCGCAAAAGAAGTTTTTCGAATACTTCCTTCGCTTCCTCATTTTTCCCCATATTCATCAGACATACACCAAAATTGTAGTAGGTAGTTGTGTCCTCATCACCTAGTTGTAAGGATTTCTCATAAAGCTCAATAGCTTTCTCATATTCAGCTTTTTTGGCATAAACATTTCCTTCTTTTTTGAGGGAAAGAACAAAATCAGGTTTTAATTCAACCGCTTTCTGGTAGTCTTCCAGTGCTTTATCCAATTCGCCATTCTTCTCAAATGCCATTCCACGATAATAATAAAACAGCGGATTTGACGGCTCATTTCTTATTGCTTCTGTGAGTATATTTATCGCTTCTTTATAGCGCCCCGCATTTATAAGCTCAACTCCCTGTTTTGAGGCCTTTGTAGAATCTGGTTTAGCACTTTCGAAAGACTGAAGTTTTATTTCAACCCTTGCTGTCTCTGCTAATTCTACTTTTACCGTCCCCGAGACAGGGAAATATCCCTCCTTCTCCACCAATATCTTGTAGGCGCCGGGGGTGAGACCTCCTCTATAAAAATGTCCTTTATTATCCGAGTATATCACATATCTCAAAGCTTCTGATTTAAATGAAACAAGAGTTATCATAGCCTTCTCTATAGCCTCTCCCGTTTTTAGGTCTTTTACATAACCTTCTGTTGCACCTGTTGTCGTAGGAAAAACAGATGAGGAGACTATATAAAAGATGAATAAACCAATAAAAGACAACTCCACCATTTTTTTCATCACCTTACTCCTTGTTTCCATTTTTTAACTTCTTTGCTCTATCCCAATAAACTCGGGCTTTTTCTCTATCTCCTAGAGAATAATATATGGCCCCCAAGGTTTGATTTATCTTGATTGTATCCCCATAATTCCTCAGCATTTCAAAATATTCTGCTGCCTTCTTTAGTCTTCCAAGCTCAAGGGATGAATTGCCAAGAAGAAGTAAAACAGCGTAATTTTTCTCGACTCCCTCCTTCTCAAGAAGTTCAACTACTCTCTCATAATCTTTTTTGAGGTAATAAGCCTTGGCAATAACAGGAATTGTGCTCCCGTTCCACATCTCTTCTGGAAGTCTGTTAAAATATTCAATTGCCTTATCAAACTCTCCTTTATTCAAGCATTGCTGTCCCAAAATGAATGTATAATTATAATGCGCTGAGAAAGCTTCTGACCTCTCTATCTCAAAAGGTTTCTTCACAAGAAAGGGCATCACAGATATGACTCTATTAAAAATTTCTGCTTTTTTGTTCTTAATCCTCAAATAGTAATTTCCACTTTTTACCTCCTCTAATGACTGTTTGAAAAGGTAGAGATTTCCCCTCTTTATGATATCCTTTATTTCTCTCCTATTTGTTTCCTCCTCGATGCTTATCAAATGTATTTCAGGCATTTCTTCACTCTTAATTATTCCTTCAATTGATTCTGTCTTGTTAAAAACCAAGCGAGGGTCAGAAAGAATTTTATAATTTTCAATGTGATAGGGAATAAATTTATCTGATTGAACCTCTTCTACCTTAAACCCAACCATGGCTAAATCAGCCCCATCTTTTACAACCACCCTCTCTGTGTAGACGAAAAATTCCTCTGTTGTCTTATTGGAAAAGGCAACGCTTACATTGAACTCTCCCTCTATGATAGGAGCAAAATCCTTGAATACTAGCCTCCTTTCATCCAGCATTACTTTCTTCTTTTCCTCATTCAATCTCAAATCTAATTCCCTTTCTTGTTGATGGATGGTCTTACCTTCAAAATCTTCTACTCTCAAATTTAAACTAATCTTGGCTCCATAAGAATCATCACCAACTTTCTCTACATGAATAATATCAGGCATAACAGAATAATTAAGAAATTTAAAGCCTCTACTACTACTTATTGAAAGAAGACAACTCCCTTCAATCCCTCTCGTTGAGTAGGTTACATCGACCAACCCTTCCACTCCCTCAAAATTCTTAAGATAACTTTTGTCTATCTCCCTCTCAGGTAAACTGTATATTTGGGCCAAAACAGAACCTGAGGAACTCAACGATTGGCTAAATAGGGGGTCCCCTTCTCCAGGAATTATAGATAATGTAGCTTGAGCAAGCTCTGGATGTGACCTCTTTATTATCTGAAATGCTTCATATTTCGTTATCGGCTTTAACATATAACTAGGTGAAAGGATATCCAAAGCACTGTCTAACCCTGGATGGAATTGACGGTAAATCCCAAAATTATTCTGCCTGAAAAATAGAATGTACATGAAAGGAGGAAGTCCAGGCCTTCCTTCAGCTTTATATATCCACAACTCACAGTCTACCACTTCTTCATATCCCGAAAAATTCTTCTTTTCTAGAGGCTCCCCTAAGAGTATATAAATTCGCCCTCTATCAGAGTTAGCTCCTTCTAAATCTATATTTGCATAACTTAATCGTCTGTAAAATTCTTCTTTATACTCGTTTTGAACAGTTCTTGGGTCCGGATCCCTTACCTTCCAGAAAATTTCCTGAAATCTCTTCCTGTCTTCCTCTGTTTTAAGACTATTAAAAACAGATCGTTCTGCTTTGGTTATGATAGGGTCAACCTCATTCAACCACTTTTTCCAAGAATCAGAGGTATTAAATGGAGATAGTCTCCTTATAGAGGAATTGACCAAAATTAAAATTATTGAAAAAACAGAAAATAATATTTTTTTCTTCATTTAAATTAATTATACCACACTCAAAAAAAGGAATTTTGGAATTGGGCCCTCATTTTAGTTCCTGCCAACGCAAAATATTGTGGGCTAAATTTTTAACAAAAAGAAAGGCAATTTCATGAAGTAGAACTATCTCCGCTTACCAAACTTCTTTCAGCATAAAAAAGCTATTAGGCTCCAACCTGAAGATTGTGAAAGAGGAACTCAAAAAGTATCTAGGTCCCTCATGAGCAGAGAAAGAATAAACCATTCCTCGCTAAGCATGGAAGATTTGGAGAGAGGAATTCATCAACATAGAAGATAAAATATCAGTTTCAAGAAGAGCGAGGTTAGTTTCAAGAAAAAAAGTAAAGAAAATATACCACTTCTTATAGCGACTTGGTCAAAGAAGCAAAGGAAGAAGATAGTTTTGGCTTGGAGAGTGGAACTCTGGAATCAAGGGCTCTCCTGTTTAAGTGTATTGTTTACAACAGCGAAAGAGTAAAGTTTTTTTGTAGGCAAAAAAATTCTCCCCAACGTTCTTTCACCGCGCCAATAAAAAATTCGCTGATTCTTACATAATCATCTCCTCCTCAAGAAAAAGAAAGTCAGTATGCACCTTGAGAGTTTTATAAACTTGGAGAATTAAATTACTTCTTTTCTCAAGTTTCACAAGGAAAGCATCAAAAACTATCCGAGGCTTTTTCAATTTTTTGAAACGATCGAGTCAACAGTGCCTAAAGCCTTATCTTTTTTCAGTCAAAAGAAGGAGTCTACCACTAAGTGTTTTTGTGTAATTGCTCTTCTCTAGTGAAACTTTTCCGTTGACTAAAACATATTCAATTCCGTAACTATACTTCTGCGAATCAACATAAGTAGCGTTATCTTTTATGGCATCAGGGTCAAAAATAACAACATCTGCCTTATATCCCCTAAGTAAGAGTCCTCGGTCTTTCATTTGCAGAAATGAGGCAGGCAAAGAGGTCATCTTCCTCACGGCCTCTTCCACGCTCAATAACTTCTCTTCTCTAACGTATTTGCGGAACACTTTGGGAAAACTGCCGAAGCAACGGGGATGACCGCGCACCGGTTTTTCTTCTCCTCCCTTGATAGGCATTGCACTCCCATCGCTTGAGACCATCACCCAAGGTTGCTTTAAAGCATGTCGAAGGTCCTCTTCTGACATTGAGCCTCCAGCATAGAGCATTTCTGGATCATTGAGGATAAAATCAACGATGATATCAAACGGTTCACCACCAACCTTCTCGAAGATATCAATGAAGTTTTTGCCCATGAAATAAGGATACTTGTCAGAAACCATCACAGTATTGTCATGCCAGCCCCACATCGCTACTGAACTTGGAGCATGAGAAAGCCCTTCAATTGTCATTTTTTTTATCTCTTCCCTTTTTGATTCATCTTTAAGAGCCTTTTCGAGCTCCTCTAAGTATAGCTCTTTCAGTTTCTCTTTTTCTTCAGGAGTAAAATTTCCACTCCGCATCTTTTGCTTGAGCTCAGCCAGTGGCTTCATCTCATTTGGAATTTCAACAAAGGACCAAATTGGGCCGAAAGGGGCAGATTGAACATAAGGATACAGGTCAGCTGTGATGTATACTCCTCTTTTTCGTGCCTCATTAATCTCCTTTACCGCAACTTCCATCAATCCCCAGTTATTCTTGCCTGTAACCTTAAAGTGAGCCACGTTGACTCGTGCTCCACTCTCTTCAGCAATCCTAATGGTCTCTTTAATGGCTTCAACAATCCCGTCATTCTCATCGCGTAGATGAGAAGTGTAGACGCCTCCAAACTCTCCTACAACCTTTGTCAAGGCAATGAGCTCTTCTGTATGGCTGTAACGGCCAGGAATATATTCTAAACCTGTACTTATCCCCCAAGCACCCTCCTCCATTGCCCTACGGAGTATTTCTTTCATCTTTTCAATTTCTTCCTTCGTTGCTTCCCTCGGCTCATCTCCCATAACCTCCCTTCTTATATTGCCATGACCAACCAGGAACACAGCATTTGTCCCTATACCCTGAGCTTCCCATTTAGCCTTTGTCTCCAGAACCTTAAGCGAAACCGAACCACCGCAGTTTCCTGTGACCACAGTGGTCACTCCCTGAGTCAAATAATTGAGATTGGCATTAGAATCTACCTCCCCAAGCTCCCGATCACAATGGGTATGCATGTCGATAAATCCGGGCGAGACCACAAACCCTCCTGCATCGATAAGTTTACGGGCAGATTTTCCCTTGAGATTCCCAATCTCGACTATCGTGTCCCCCTTGATCCCCACATCACCATAAAACCAGGGATTCCCTGTCCCATCAACCACTTTCCCATTCTTTATGAGGATATCAAACCTCTCCTCACCTTTCTTACATAAAATAATAAATGAGGGTAATAAAGTCATCAATACGGCTAAAAGAAAAACCCTCCCTTTAAACATGCTTGACCTCCTTTAAGAAAAATAATTAAGCATTTTACAAAATAAAAAATAAAAAAGTTAATTTATTTTAATTACATGAGAGGCAAAAAATTAGAGCGAGAAATTAAAGTAAATACTCCTTTTCTTTCAACTTTTTCCCACTTGTATGCCTTAAATTCAAAAAATGCTTTTCTCATTGATATTATTTTTGTTTAATAAAGTGGATATTACGGATTCTTCCTAAGCTAAGTAAAAAACCCACAACCTTATTCCCTCTTCCTCTTAGAAAATCGATATTCATCCATCCAGCCATGAATTTATCAGGTGCCATCGCTTTCAACTCTTCAGGAGCATACCTATGCTTCACCAACAATCCTCCTCCTCCCGTCATAATTTTATATGTTGTCTTTAATTCTTCACTGAAGTATTTCCCCTCGTATTCTTTTATTTGAGCAGGCGTTAAGGGTATCATTTTTGGAGCTCTAACAAGCGTACTCTCTTCTCCTCTCATTACCAATTTTGCTTTATGTGGCCTTCCTTTTACCTCAGGAGCAAATTCAAGCACTATTTCATAAGGTGAATCTAAGGCTTGAAATTTAGCTTCATTAAGAGGTGCGAGATAGAATTTCTGAGCTCCAAGGGTTAATTTTAACTTATCATTTTCTAAGGAAATTATAGCCCAACGCCCTGACTCTTTATCTTGATAGTTTCCAACTTTATCCTCGAGTTTTTCTCGCGCCAAGAGTATGGGAGTAATCTCAATCTTAGCTTCTTTCGAAGCTTCTTCCTTAAATTCATCAGCAAGAAATATATCTGCCACTTCTTGACAAAGTAAGGTAGGATTGATAGTACTAAGGTTTGCCAAACACACAACAGAGAATCTTTGCTCAGGAAAACGAAGATAAGCTGACCTAAAGCCAACCCAGCTTCCACTATGTCCCACCGTTCTCAGACCACGGTACTCTCCTAACCTTAGCCCAAAGGCGTAGTCAAGCTTTTCTCCACTATATAATTCTCCTGGAGTTTGAATGAGGTCCATCAGCTCTTTTCCCAGTTTATTGTTGTAAAAAGCTTGATCCCAGAGATACATATCTTCAACTGTGGTATATAATCCACCATCACCCACTTGGTCAAAGGTGCTTTCATTGATACGAAAACCTTCTTCAATTGGGGAATATCCGGTTGCTCTATTCTTAACGATAACAGTCAAGTCAGCATGGAAATGAGTATTACTCATTCCCAAAGGCTCAAAAATGTTTTCTTGGGCAAATTCATTAAGGTATTTCCCAGTTACTCTCTCTACAATTATACCTAACAAAAAGTAGTTGGAATTTGAATAAGAATATTCTTCACCAGGTAAGAAATTTAAGCTCTTCTGTCTTACGATTATTTCCATTGTTTCTTCCACTGTAGGATGGTCTAAATAACTAATATATCCTGAAAGAGAGAGAAGTGTCGTATAGTCTCTTATTCCACTTGTATGATGGATAAGATTTTTTATGGTGATTGGTCTTTGGTAATTGGGCATTTCGGGAATGTATTTACGAATATCGTCGCTGAGCGAAATTTTTCCCTGTAAAGAAAGGATTGCAATGCAGGTTGCAGCAAATTGCTTAGAGGTGGAGCCTATGCGGAAAACAGAGCTTGTGTTGATGGGAATATCATGCTCGAGATTTGCCATTCCGTATCCTCGTTTATATATAATCTCACCGTCTTTTATAATAGCTAAAGCAGCACCCGGGGAAACGGTAGAATCCCATTGAGAAAAAAGCTCGTCTACCTTATCTGTTTTTTCATCTGCACTTAAAGAAGAGCAAAATAGAGAGAGAAAAATAAAAAAAAGAATTGAGCTAGGAAATGGACTTAATTTAGGCATTATTCCTCCTCTAAAACTAAAAAAAATTCTTCCCCAAAATTTTATGAACAGTTTAATTCTTTCATTATTTCTTGTAACTTAAATCTTAAAAAAATAAATATTACAACATTTGTTTTATATTGACAATTAAGATATTAGATATTATAAAATAAATCGAAAGGAGTTAGGAGATGGATAAATTTAAAAAAATATTTTTAACCTCCTTCTTAGTGATTGTATTAATTCCTTTCAGCTTATACCCTCAAGCGAAATACGGAACTATTGAAGGTAAAGTACTTGACACAGAAGGTACTCCTCTTCCTGGAGTGGAAGTAAGGCTTTCATCTCCAGATCTTATAGGAGGGACTCAGAGCAGAATTACAGATGAAACAGGAAAATTCAGATTCCCCGCTCTTCTCCCTGGTTTATATACGCTCGAGGCTTCCTTGGAAGGTTTTGTTCCTGCGAAAAGAGAAAACATAAGATTGTTTGTAGGACAAACCATAACAGTAGATTTGACCCTCAAAATAGGAACCTTGGAAGAAGAAGTAACTGTAATTGGTGTTGCTCCACTTGTTGATGTCAAAGATTCTCAAGTAAATGTTACCAATCTGGATGAAAAAATGATAAAAGACATTGCAGCAGCAACAAAGGATAGATTAGCCACTCAAGGTTTGCTAAATTTAGCCCCAAATGTTGAGAATGCAAGCGCTGCTGGAGCCCCTTCTAGAGTAAGCGTTCAATGGCAGATAGATGGAAGTGTTGTCTCTTACATAGGTTCAGGAGCTGACTGGACATACCCTGACATCAATATGGTGGAGGAGGCGCAAGTGGCTGGATTCGGGGCTAATGCAGAATATGGAGGTTTCACTGGAGTGGCATTCAATACTGTGCTTAAAAGCGGGAGCAACATTTTTGAAGGGCTTGCCGAAGTTGTTTATTCAGGCTTAGGATGGAGAGAAGAAAACATTGATGTCTCTAAACCAAAATTTTCTTTGTATGAAGCTCCCCCCCGAGAACTGAGCTTTCAAGCCCATCTCGGAATTGGTGGGCCTATAATTAAGGACAAGCTTTGGTATTATCTAGGAGGAGGACAGAGGCAAGATGACTATGAAATTTCAGGATTCAAGAAAAGGGAATCATATCAAATGCCTAATGCTGCCTTAAAACTTACTTTCCAGCTCGATCAAAATAACCGATTTCATGCTCTGGCGTGGGGAGAAATGTTTCTTGTCTATAATAGAGGCCTGAGCGTTTACCGCCCGGATGAGGCTTGTTATTTTGATGTTGGACCAGACCTCACTCTGAGTATAAGCCACCTTCATACTTTTTCTGACAAAACATTTTCTGAATTAAGATTAGCCTATTTCTGGTGTTACTATGATCAGAGACCCAATCAAGGTAGGGACGTGCCTGAACATTATGACGCTCAGACAGGAATGTATAGCGGAAATTACTATTGGTGGGGAGAATCAGACACAGGGCACATCTCTTTAAACGGAACTTTAACTCATCATGCCGATGAATTTTTGAAAGGGTCTCATGATTTTAAGTTAGGAGTAGAATTTCTTACTGGGTATGATAATTATTCTGGTGGCTATACAGGTGGTTTTAGATACGTTGATAATGTTTACAATTATTATACCCACTCTTTCCATAACTATGCCTATTCTTACTCCATGGCACAAAAAGCTGAGGCATGGAAGATATCATTCTTTGCCCAAGATTCCTGGAAAATCACAGAACGTTTTACCATCAACCCTGGGGTACGTTATTCTCATTATAGGGGAACCCTTCCCAACGTTAGTTCCTCTCCAATTTTTACCCCCAAAGATACAGTTGAACCACGGATTGGATTTACCTGGGACCTTTTTGGAGACCATACTACTGCCTTTAAGGCTCATTATGGAAGATTTTATGATTCCTTGAAAACCCGCTACTTTCAAGCTGCAGATTTAGGGGTGGAAGACTGGATCATGTATGAGGTTATGCCTGATGGCTCAAAGGTTGAAATATTCAGGTATGTTTACACCAACCCCACAGAGGTCGACCCTGAGATAAAGATGCCCTTGATGGATCAGTTCACATTAGGACTCGAGAGGACGCTCACGAAAGACCTTTCTGGCGGGATATCTTTCATATACCGAGAATACAGGGATTTCATTGCTCGAATAAACACTGCGGCTACATGGGTAAAAATCCCATTCACATTTTTAGATGAGAATGGTGTAGTTCAGACAATTGAAGTCTACAATAAAACATCCCCTGGGTCTGCTGACCGCTTCCTCATCACCAATCCAAAGCTAGGAATGGCTGAAAGTGTGATAATCGACCCAAAAAACAAATACACGGGTTTTTCCTTTTATATCAACAAAAGGTTTTCTCAGGGTTGGATGCTTCACGCTCATTATTCTTATGGCCAAGCAAAAGGAAATCATGACAACACTTATGCCGGCGGGTCTACAGGCGGAACAAGATATCTAAATCCTAACAGCCAAATAAATGCATATGGAAATTTGCCAAATGACCCTACTCATGTGATAAAGGTCTATGGAACATTCCTTCTCCCCTTAGGCTTCAGCTTGAGTCCAAGATTCACTTATGAAACAGGAAACAACTGGACAAGATACATAAGAGCTCCTGTTAGCGGGCGTCCAAGCGTCTTCTTAGACCCAAGGGGCTCTAATAGGGTTCCTCCCACAATTGACCTCAGTCTTAGGCTTGAGAAAATTTTTAGCTTCACAGAGAGAATGAGGTTGGGGTTAATCTTAGATGTTTTCAATGCTCTTAATCGGGGGGTAGAATTAGCAGTTGAGTCAAGAGTCGATAGCCCCAATTTCGGAAAGGCAACGGGGGTCAACGATGGAAGGTCCTATAGAGCTTCAATAAGATTCTACTTCTAAATTCAAGAAAAGTAATTGCCTCAGGAATAAAAGAGACTAATTTCATTGTTAGAGCAAAAAGATCTCTTTTCACAAATTAAAGAGTGAAGAAAAACGTTTAATTTATCCCCAATCTAAGTTAAAAAATAGGGTTATAAAATCATAGTTCCCCCCGCGCAGGTAACTGAAAGATGAAATTAAGGAAGACTTAGCGCAAAGAGCCACAATTTTAATTAGATGATGAAGGCTCAGTCTCTTAATTATGTGCTTTTATTAATTTTAACCTAAAAGAAGTTATTCTCTTTCTTGTCTTTTTTCTTCTCCATATTTTTATCCACTAATTTGAGGAAATTCACAATATTTTATTAATCAGGCTGAAAGACAGGGAGGATGATATAAGATGGATGCTTGGAGTCATGGTAGATAGTCTGTCGTGCTATTTTCCTCTCTGTATCACTTCCTATATCTTTTCCTGTGTTAGTGTTGGGCAGGAAAGTTGGATAATTGCTACTTGAAATTTCAACTCTTATTCTGTGTCCTTTTTTGAAAAGGTTACCTGTTGCCCAAAGATCAATTTCATATTTATATATTTTTTGAGGCTCAATTAGGGTTGGCTTCTCATAAGAATCTCGATAACGTGCCCTGACAATGCCACATGTCAGATATTGAGCAAAATCATTGGGATGAACATCTACTAACTTTCCAGTAAAATCTGTATCCACAGCGGAAGAGGAGGCGTAGAGAATAATTTTTACTGGACCGACTACCATTAAATCTTCTGCAAGAGGTTGAGAAGTATATACTAGGACATCGTCTCTTCTTTCCATTGGCCTTTGGTCTAGAGAATCATGATTCCCTGATTCTGAGTTAACACTACTTGGCACAGGATGGGAAGGATCAAAGGTGAATCTATCTGGGGGTTCAGAAGCAGGGGGAGTAGTATTGAGAATGCCATCTCCTATCAGGGAGTTTGCACGTCCTTTACTGTGAAAATAAAACTCAGTAAATTTTGTACCCGGAAGAGGCCAATCAGAAGAGGTTATCCAATCGTTCATCCCCATCACGAATATCTTTAGCGGTGGTTCATCCATGATTCCATTCTCAATCCCTTTAAGCCAATAATCATACCAGAGAAGATGTAATTCATTGAAATCCACTTCAGCCTTCTGGCCAAAATCGATTTCCCCCACTTTGGTTTCTGAGCTGCAATGACTCCAGGGGCCTATGAGAAGTCTTTGACTCTTTCTTCCTCTATCTGAATACCCATTTTTAAAAACTCCAAGGAAATTTCTGATGGTTCCCATGATGTCAGAATCACTATACCAGCCTCCTATATTGAGCACAGGGACATCTATCAGATGGTACTTGTCATGAACACTTGTCTTCTTCCAGTAGTCATCATAAATAGGATGCTTGAAATAATCTTTCCACCAGGGAAAATGAAAGCCAATCGATTCATCGAGTTTGTTCAAGGGTAAATTCATGTATATTTTTTCCCAATTTAATTTTTCCGAACTTCCTCTGCGGGATGTCCTTCCTGCAGTGTTTACACACCAGCTTAACCAGCCCTGATAAACACCTTGTCTCATGAATCCCCCATCAAAATAGGGGTCTGAAGTAGCATCGCGGGGAACCATGCATTTCAAATAAGGATTCCTCAGGTGGGCTGAATACCATTGAATACACCCTCCATAGGAACAGCCAAAAGTGCCGATCTTTCCGTTTGACCAAGGCTGTCGCCCACACCAGTTATAGGTATCGTCTCCATCCTCAGCATCGTAGATTTCGATATAAAATTCACCCTCTGAATCATAACGGCCTCGGCAATCTTGAATAACAACCACATAACCTCTTGAGACAAAGTACTCAATGAATTTCTTTCCCTCAGGAGTAAATATATCTCGATTGCTTTTTCCGTAGTAAGTCCTGGTAAGAAGCACAGGGAATTTACCCTCAGCATCAGGACGATAAACATCAGCAGAAAGTTTTATCCCGTCTCGCATCGGAACTAAGACATTGAACTCTGACCTCACCCTATATTCAGGCTGTGAAAGCTTTTTAGAAGAGAAAATGTTTGTGCCTGAGGCATTGATAAGAAATAAAAGAGGCAAAAACCAAGACAAGAAGATTTTTTTTCCGTTCATCCTGGCCTCCTTTTAATTATTTTAAAATATTATATTCTAAAATTATTATATTCTAAAATTCGATTAAAATTTAAATCAAGAATTTTTTGGCTCCTCCTTAAGAAGTGTGGTAAAAATTGATTAAAGGAATAAGCGTGATAGGGAGAAAAGAAAGGAGCATTTTTTTATATAAACCTCAACATTCTTAAACCCAGAGCTCA
>Ga0209102_1000134_pt1 | contig 50732 bp, 27 predicted proteins | sample ConPoolayeHmetaG_FD_185483 | JGI IMG/M metagenome (GOLD analysis project Ga0209102, IMG submission 185483) | Hot spring microbial mat communities from California, USA to study Microbial Dark Matter (Phase II) - Cone Pool mat layer H metaG... ...
ACAGATGAAACTGTTCAGATTGTCAATGAATGGAAAAACCACCCTCGGGTAAAAATCTTACATCGCTCTAGCCGAGAAGGTTTTAAGGGCGGGGCTTTAAAGTATGCCCTTCAAGCCATGGATCCGAGAACAGAGTTTGTCGTTGTTTTTGATGCTGATTTTGTTCCTTATCCTGATACCCTAGAACAATTTGTCAAATATTTTAAAGCCACCGGCGGATGGGATGAAGAGAAAAACTATCAAGCAGAAGAAATCAAAACCATGCCCTATGATACTTTTTCTAAGGTAGAAATTAGCAGTCAAGAACAAGAATTGCTTAGCAATCAAGAGAAAGAACTGCTTAAGAGATCAAATATTGCCTGTGTGGCTGGATATCAGTGGCATGTTTTAAACAAATCTGAAAACTGGATAACTAGGGGAGTGAGAACCGAATATGCTGGATCTTATGTTATTGAAAGACCGGGTCAAGAAATTCTCGGCGCTTTAAAGATTATCCATGGATCAGTTTATTGTATTCGGGCAGACGTTCTTAAACACTTTGGCTGGGGAACCTCAATTACTGAGGACTTTGAACTAACTTTAAGAATCTATGAGAAAGGCTTTAAGGTTGTTTACACTCCCTATATTCAGGCTCCTTCAGAGTGTGTCTCTACCATTAAAAGATTGATTCGCCAGAGAATGCGTTGGTCAGAGGGGCACTCATTTAATGTCAAGAAGATGTTTTTGAAATTAGTGGCTAACAAAAATCTTTCTCTTATTGAGAAGTTTGAGTTTTTATATATTTCTCCTTATTATCTCCAGTCCTTTTTCTTCCTAATTGGAACTTTATCTTGGCTTATCTCAGAGACTGTTTTCCCAGCAAGGCTGCCTTTCTGGACTTCTTTATGGGGCTGGTCTTTGGTCTTAACCAATCTTTTTGCCTTACCTTTGATGAATGCCGTTGGTTTATTCCTTGAAGAAGCCGAAGAAAAAGACTACCTTGGTCTTTTATCTTTTGTTGCTCTTTGTTATATTCTTACTCCCTTTCAGGCCTATGCCTCAGTCAAAGGATTCCTAGAGAAAAAAGAAGGTCCCTGGTTTAGAACTCCTAAAACCGGAATGATTACTGATATATTTACCAGAGGAAGATTCTACCGCTGGATTGCCGGGATTCTTCCCGGTTTCAAGCCGGTAGCAGGAGGAGTTGCCTCATCTCATTTAAAGGAACCTTTGCCTTTGCCATCTTTAAATTTCTATCTTTCTTTGGCGACGGCTAATAATCAATTTAACCGTTTCCGAATTAGACCAAAAAGAATTAGGGGATTAGTTAATTTTGTTATTGTTTGTCTTCTTTTGATATCTTTAGTTATAAGTTATATTGCTATTCCTCTAAATCCGGTTATGGCTTATGATGGGATTTTTTACTTTAGAGATACGGGAGCAGATAATTTAGGCGATCAATCCCTTTCTCTAATTAAAAAAATGACACCTGGAAATATCGGTTCAGAAACAAAGTCAATTACTCTTGGAGCGGAGGCAACGCTGCAAACTTACTACTTTCATGATACTTTGGCCTCTTCGGTAAGTTTGCCTTCAACCACTACTCCTGATTCGGCGGCTTTAGCCAATACAACCATGTATGGCAACCAAAGACATCTTTTCCGCGATAAATACGGAAACTTAATTCTTATTTATATTGACAATTCAACTTCTGATATTTTTGCTCTTTATCAAAATTATGATACCTCGGGCTTTCCCGGGGGTTCCTGGACAAAATATTCTACTGCTCTTTATCAAGGGACGGTTAAAAGCGTTTCCGGCGCCTTAGATGATGATGGAAATCTGCAGATGGCTTGGGATGAGTCATATGGTGTTTATTTTAAAAGAGTTCCTATTACTCGTGATGCCAATGGAAAAATTACCGGTTTTACCACTTCCGAGGCGAAAGTGACTTTATCAGCTGGGGGTTCTTCGGATGTTCAGAAAAGACCAGCAGTGATTATTGATAAAAATGGCTGGCCAGTGGTTGCCTGGGCAAGGGTTACTTCCGGAGGAACAAGAGCCTCGGGAGTAAGGTTTTCGCGTTCTTGTTCGGCTACTTATTCTTCAAATTCTGATTATTGGGAGCAGGCAACAGGAAATTGCGACTCAACTCTTTCGGGGGTGCAGTATGATGAGGTGGATTCAACCTCTGACAGAGCGGAATTTCACCCGGTAATTGGCCGGATGCCAAGCACTGATGCTTTGTATATTGTTTATGCCCGGGCAAGCAATTCCACTCTTTATGCCAAAAAGGCGACAGTCAGCGGCGGCAACAACAAAAACTATAACGCCTGGGCGACAGTTACCTTGTCTACCACCGGTTTAGGTTCGGATACGACTGCCTCGCCTTTCAGTTTAAGCATGGCAAGGGATACGGTTAACTCGGGATTGGTTTATGTTTTTGGAGGGACAAGTAATTATACCAAAGTAATTCGTCTTTCTTCTTCTGATTCGGGAACTGACTTGTCGCCTTCCTCTACGGATTGGGGAGATTCTTATTCAGTTTATGTCAGCGGAAATAGTTCTTCTAATTTAACCGTCTATGTTGCTTACAATAATGGCGGAGCAATTTATTATCGTTTCAGAAACTCTTCGGGTTCTTGGTCCGACGCGGTAACAATTGAGAGTTCCGGAGGAAGTTATCCTTCAATCAGAGATGAAGATCAAACCCAGAGTGATAATTTGGGAGGAAGGATTGATATTGCCTACTCAAAGACGACTAATGTTTTAAAATTTGTCTATGTGCCTTTGATTAAATCTTCAGATACTTCCCAGGGCTCAAGCGCCAAAGAGCAGGTTTTGGGCTACAACGGTTGGGATGCTTTATATTTTCTCAGTGATACTTTTGGAGATACTACTCTTTCTTCAGATGATAATTTTGTTGTTCATCTTTGTGTTGGTTCTGGCTATTCGGCTAACCAAAGTGTTTATGTTAGATGGGAGATAGTTTCCAGTGATGGGATAACGATTCAAGAGTCTTCAAGTGAGCAGAGTTGGTCTTCTAGTTCCGGAGGTCAGCAGTGTTCCGGAGATGGAGGAGGGGCGGGAGATGATTTATCCTTTAGCCCACCGGAGAATATCACCAATCTTTCAGGTTATAGATTAAGGGTAAGATTGCGCTGGGGGAATAACGGAAGTGACTCAATTCCTATTCGTTATGATAGCAGTTCAAGTAGCAAGGCTGATGGAAAGATTGCTTTTTATGCGATTTCTTCTTCTTCTTATGTTTCATCATTTTATATTCTAACTGATAATCTTAATAAAAAATGGACTGCCGGAGATAAGGAATTGCCGAGTGAGGGAACGACTTCAGAACAAAGGAATTTGGATATGGTCACTGATTCTTCGGGAAATACGATTGCTGTTTGGGAAGATGAGAGGAATTCTCAAAATTTAGGAAGTTGGTCTTCTGGAGGAACCTTAACTTACGGACGCTACCGCCATACCGCCACTCTTTTAAACAATGGAAAAGTTCTGGTGGTGGGGACATATGCTTCCAACCCCGGTCAATCCATCGCCGAACTTTACGATCCTTCAACCAATACCTGGTCAAATGCAGGAACCTTAACTTACGGACGCTACTATCATACCGCCACTCTTTTAAACAATGGAAAAGTTCTGGTGGTGGGGACAGGGGTTTCCAACCCCGGTTCCTCCATCGCCGAACTTTACGATCCTTCAACCAATACCTGGTCTTTGGCAGGAACCTTAACTTACGGACGCTCCTGGCATACCGCCACTCTTTTAAACAATGGAAAAGTTCTGGTGGTGGGGACAGCTGCTGGCGGTGCCGGTTCCTCCATTGCCGAACTTTACGATCCTTCAACCAATACTTGGTCTTCTGGAGGAACCTTAACTTACGGACGCTCCTGGCATACCGCCACTCTTTTAAACAATGGAAAAGTTCTGGTGGTGGGGACATATGCTTCCAACCCCGGTCAATCCATCGCCGAACTTTACGATCCTTCAACCAATACCTGGTCTTCTGGAGGAACCTTAACTTACGGACGCTACTATCATACCGCCACTCTTTTAAACAATGGAAAAGTTCTGGTGGTGGGGACAAGTGTTTCCAACCCCGGTTCCTCCATCGCCGAACTTTACGATCCTTCAACCAATACCTGGTCTTCTGGAGGAACCTTAACTTACGGACGCTACGGTCATACCGCCACTCTTTTAAACAATGGTAAAGTCTTGGTGGTGGGGACAAGTGTTTCCAACCCCGGTTCCTCCATCGCCGAACTTTACGATCCTTCAACCAATACCTGGTCTTCTGGAGGAACCTTAACTTACGGACGCTACTGGCATACCGCCACCCTTTTAAATAATGGAAAAGTTCTGGTGGTGGGGACAGGTGCTTCCACCCCCGGTCAATCCATCGCCGAACTTTATACTCCCAAAACCGCGGATATTTATGCCCAGAAATTTGACAAGGATGGAACACCTCTTTGGGAAAACGATGTTCGGGTGAATTCTGATGATGGCAACAGGAGCGCAAATGGGCCAAATTATGATCATCTTAATCCCAAGGTGAAACTTGATTCTTCTGGGAACGCAATTGTGGTTTGGCAGGAGGCAAGAAACTCGGTTTATGGAGATGATATTTGGGCGCAGAAACTTTCTTCTTCGGATGGGGCCAAACTCTGGCCAGCGGAAACAACCAATACTTGGTCAGAAGCAGGAACCTTAACTTACGGACGCTACAATCATACCGCCACTCTTTTAAACAATGGAAAAGTTCTGGTGGTGGGGACAGCTGCTGGCGGTGCCGGTTCCTCCATTGCCGAACTTTACGATCCTTCAACCAATACCTGGTCTTTGGCAGGAACCTTAACTTACGGACGCTACCGCCATACCGCCACCCTTTTAAACAATGGTAAAGTTCTGGTGGTGGGGACATGGCCTTCCAACCCCGGTCGATCCATTGCCGAACTTTACGATCCTTCAACCAATAGTTGGTCTTCTGGAGGAACCTTAACTTACGGACGCTACAATCATACCGCCACCCTTTTAAATAATGGAAAAGTTCTGGTGGTGGGGACAAGTGATTCCAACCCCGGTCGATCCATTGCCGAACTTTACGATCCTTCAACCAATACCTGGTCTTTGGCAGGAACCTTAACTTACGGACGCTACTATCATACCGCCACCCTTTTAAACAATGGTAAAGTTCTGGTGGTGGGGACAGGTTTTACCACCCCCGGTCGATCCATTGCCGAGCTTTATACTCCTTCTGGCGATGTTCGGGTTTCCGGTGATGGTTCGCCAACCAATGGCGATGGTTTGCCCTCTCCGGAATATCCTGATCATAAAGGAATTTTGGGAGAACAAAGAAATCCGGTTTTGGCAGTTGATTCTTCAAATAACGCGATTGTGGTTTGGGAGGATAAAAGATATGATTCAATTCGAAATTGGGGGTTAAGTTTTGATTATGACCAAAATGCCTGGTGGCAGACAAATAATAATTTAGGTGCTGCCGGCGCTTGTAATGGAGGAGGGGCAACGAATAATTCATGCGGAGATATCCCTGCCTTGTCTTCGCGACCACTGCGAATTATGGGGCAAAAACTTTCTTCTTCAACCGGAGAGCGGCTTTGGAGTGAGGATAAGGATCTTTCAAGTACCGGAGATTTAAATTCAAAGCCGAGTATTCAGATTGACGGAACCAATTTTGTTGTTGCTTGGGAATCAAACGGAGGAACTTCGGGAGGAGATTCTCGGGAATATAATATATATGCTCAGAAATTTAATTCCGAAGGGAGGGGTCTTTGGGGAGGGGAATGGACGGCAGTAAATCCGTCTGCTTATGCTCGAAAAGGATCTACCGCCACTCTTTTAAACAATGGAAAAGTTCTGGTGGTGGGGACAGAAATTAGCAACCCCGGTTCCTCCATCGCCGAACTTTATGATCCTTCAACCAATACTTGGTCAGAAGCAGGAACCTTAACTTACGGACGCTACGGTCATACCGCCACTCTTTTAAACAATGGAAAAGTTCTGGTGGTGGGGACAGAAATTAGCAACGCCGGTTCCTCCATCGCCGAACTTTATGATCCTTCAACCAATAGTTGGTCTTTGGCAGGAACCTTAACTTACGGACGCTCCGGTCATACCGCCACTCTTTTAAACAATGGAAAAGTTCTGGTGGTGGGGACATATGCTTCCAACCCCGGTCGATCCATTGCCGAACTTTACGATCCTTCAACCAACACTTGGTCAAATGCAGGAACCTTAACTTACGGACGCGACAGTCATACCGCCACTCTTTTAAACAATGGAAAAGTTCTGGTGGTGGGGACAGGTGCTTTAAACCCCGGTTCCTCCATCGCCGAACTTTACGATCCCTCAACCAATACTTGGTCAGAAGGAGGAACCTTAACTTACGGACGCTCCGGTCATACCGCCACTCTTTTAAACAATGGAAAAGTCTTGGTGGTGGGGACAAGTGTTTCCAACCCCGGTTCCTCCATCGCCGAACTTTACGATCCTTCAACCAATACCTGGTCAGAAGGAGGAACCTTAACTTACGAACGCTCCTGGCATACCGCCACTCTTTTAAACAATGGAAAAGTCTTGGTGGTGGGGACAGGTGCTTTAAACCCCGGTTCCTCCATCGCCGAACTTTACGATCCCTCAACCAATACTTGGTCAGAAGGAGGAACCTTAACTTACGGACGCTCCTGGCATACCGCCACTCTTTTAAACAATGGTAAAGTCTTGGTGGTGGGGACAGAAATTAGCAACGCCGGTTCCTCCATCGCCGAACTTTATTCTTTGGATCAATTAATAAATTCGGGAGTAGATTTGGTAGATCAGCGGAATCCGGTCGTTTCTTCAGATGGAAATAGTTTAATTTTTGCTTGGCAAGGGAGAAGAGGCAGCGGTTCGGGGGGAGGGCCAAGTTATGGAGACTCAGAAAGAGGAGGGGGGAGTTGGAAGATTTATGGGCAGAAAACAGATAATCCTTCTTCTGGTAATTTGTCTTGGGAGTGGCCGGAAGGATTGGGGGGGTTTTTGCTTGATGGAACCTTAACTTACGGACGCTACGGTCATACCGCCACTCTTTTAAACAATGGTAAAGTCTTGGTGGTGGGGACAGGTGCTTTAAACCCCGGTCGATCCATTGCCGAACTTTACGATCCTTCAACCAATACCTGGTCTTTGGCAGGAACCTTAACTTACGCACGCTACTATCATACCGCCACTCTTTTAAACAATGGAAAAGTTCTGGTGGTGGGGACATATGCTTCCAACCCCGGTCAATCCATTGCCGAACTTTACGATCCTTCAACCAATACCTGGTCTTTGGCAGGAACCTTAACTTACGGACGCTACGGTCATACCGCCACTCTTTTAAACAATGGAAAAGTTCTGGTGGTGGGGACATATGCTTCCAACCCCGGTTCCTCCATTGCCGAACTTTACGATCCTTCAACCAACACTTGGTCAAATGCAGGAACCTTAACTTACGGACGCGACAGTCATACCGCCACTCTTTTAAACAATGGAAAAGTCTTGGTGGTGGGGACATATGCTTCCAACCCCGGTCGATCCATTGCCGAACTTTACGATCCTTCAACCAACACTTGGTCAAATGCAGGAACCTTAACTTACGGACGCGACAGTCATACCGCCACTCTTTTAAACAATGGAAAAGTTCTGGTGGTGGGGACAAGTGTTTCCAACCCCGGTCGATCCATCGCCGAACTTTACGATCCTTCAACCAATACCTGGTCTTCTGGAGGAACCTTAACTTACGGACGCTACAATCATACCGCCACTCTTTTAAACAATGGAAAAGTTCTGGTGGTGGGGACAAGTGTTTCCAACCCCGGTTCCTCCATCGCCGAACTTTACGATCCTTCAACCAATACCTGGTCTTCTGGAGGAACCTTAACTTACGGACGCTACTGGCATACCGCCACTCTTTTAAACAATGGAAAAGTTCTGGTGGTGGGGACAGCTGTTGGCGGTGCCGGTCAATCCGTTGCCGAGCTTTATACCTCAAGTGGAGAATTGGCTCTTTCTCATGATTTTGCTCTTAAAGGAGATCAGGAAAATCCGCAAATTTTTGCTTCCGGAGAGGAGATCTATGTAGTTTGGGAGGATAACCGGTCAATTAGAGGAGAGACCATAACCTCGGATAAAAATATCTTTATGCAAAAGTTTAATTTGAAAGGAGAAATGCAGTGGCCGGCGGCTTCAACTTCTTCTCCTTACACTTCGCCTTATTCGGTTTCTGATATTCGGGTTGATACCTCTTCGGGAAGTAGAGGCACCCATTATTCAGGAAAGCCGGTAATTGGAGGAATTTTTACCGCCAGCGATTATTCAAAACCGATAATTATTGGCTGGGAAGACAATCGTAATTCTGGCGATCCGATGGATATTTACGCCCAAAGTTATGACACCTCAGAATACAATATCAGCCAGACAGGAGATTGGACAGTCTATTTCCATGCTAATCAGGCGGCTAATCTTTCTGTTAAGGCAGAGGTAGTTGAGGAAGATGGGGTAAGCGGGGTAGAAAAGGGGACGACCGAGGCGCAAACTTGGGATACCTGCTCTCCCTCTTGTCCTTCCATTCAAAGTTTAACTTGGACTTCAGGGGGCTCTCCTTCTCCCCCTTCAGATATAATTGGCAATGTAACCATGAGAAGATTAAAAGTTTCTTTTATTTTAAATTCAGGAAGGGTGACTATTAGTTATGATAATACCGGCTATGAATCAAGACTTGATACCGGAGGAACAATTGTCCCTGAAAAAATCTACTTTTTAGGATTGATTGTTCCTTTTCTGCCTCCAATTTTAAGGATTAGGCGGAGAAAAAAAGAGATTTTAATAGAAAATAACAATGGTTAGAAAAAAAGATTTAATAAATCCTTTTTTATCTTGTTTGTTTTTGGTTGGGGTAGCGCTTTTGATTGGTTTTCAGTCTTCTGCCTTTTCGGGTTTTCCTAAGGGTTATGATGCCTTTGACCATTTGGCTTTAGGAGAAATAATAAAGAGAAATTTTCCCTATGTTTTTTGGAACCCTTACTGGGATGGGGGAGTGGTTCTTTTCCCCCGGAATTATCCGCCACTTTTCCATTTTGGGGTTGGGATTTTAGGAAAGTTCTTTTCTTTGGAAACCACCCTGATTACTAGATATTTTTTAATATTAAGTATTATTTTGATAGTAATTTTTATATTTTTAACGATCTTTGCGTTAACCAAGAAAAGCACTTTTGGATTATTTTCCGGACTTTTCTTTTTAGCCTCTTCAACTGTTTGGTGTTATATTCTTTCTGAGGGGCTTTATTCTCGGGTTTTGGCGATGATGACTGTTTCTTTTGTTATTTTTTGTTTGACTTTGAATTATTTTAAGCCTTCTTTTTGGAGATTTTTACTTTTAATTTTTTCTCTTGTTCTTTCTTATTTGGCTCATTTTCTTTCAGCTTTCTTGTCTTCATCTTCTTTTTTGGTTTTTCTTATTTTTCTAAGAAAAGAAAGATTTTTGGAAAAAATAGTTTGGGGGTTAAAAGTTTTTTTACCAGTTTGGGGGCTAACTGCCTTTTTCTATTTGCCAGTTTTTCTTGGGGGAGGAGGAGAACTTGGGTTTTTAGGAAGATTTGAGGCGGAGGAATATGAACCTTGGAGTTTTTTAAATCTTTTTAAACAAGGTTATCCGGGTTTGCCCTTTTTATCCTTGCCTTTGGGATTGGTTTTCTTAATTGTGGTTTTTCTCTTGAGGTATAAAATTAAAAGTAATGAAAAAAGAGTTATTTTTAAATTTTTTATTCTTTTTGGGATTTTGGCTTTCTTGTCTCTTTTTTATGTTTTAGGGGCTTACAAACATTATTTTTTTTACGGAATTTATCCGGGTCAGTTTCTTCTGCCTGCGGTTTTTTATTTTGCTTTGTTTTTGGGGTTGGGGATTTATTTTCTTGAAGAATTAGAGGTGTTAAGAAAAGAGGTGTTTTGGCTTGGGATAACGGGAATTTTGGCTTTGTCTTTAATTCAGATTCCGAATTTGAAAAAAATCACCATTGACCAGTCAAAAATTTATCCCCGGCTGACTTTTAAGGGAATAGATAAGAGAAATCTTTTTAGATTTGCCCACAAAGAAGAGGTTTTGGGAGGGGCTTTTAATTTTTATTCTCAAACGCTTCAAACAAGAGGCTATTGGGAGCCGGGAATACTTAATCGAAAATTCCATGATCTTTTTGAAAAGGAGGTTTTTCTAACCAGCGGAAATCTTAAAGAAACAAAATTTTGGCTTGATTGGTATGGAGTAAAAGGTATATTTTTGGCAAGCCGCAATATCGAAAGAGAAGGAGATTTTTCAATCTGGAGAAAATTTTCGGAAAATAAAGAAGACTTCGCCCGGGTAGAAGGGGGAGAATTTGATTATAAAGGGGTGGCTCCTGTTATAATAGGAACTAAAGCACCGATTTTTTTAGTTAAGGAAGATGGTCGGTATTTTGAGTTTTTAAATTTGCTTTCGAAGGAGGGAATTGACAGCAAAAGTTTGATTCCCATAAAAAGCAAGACCGCCAAAAAAGAAGATTTTAGCGCTTGGGTTTTGGATTCGCTTGAAGAAGTGGACAAAATTGAAAATTTAGATCTTGAAGGACAGTTTTCTTGGTTTGTAAATAGTCAAAAAAGAGAAATTGAACTTAAAGAATATTATCCGGGAGTGCTATTGAAGGAAAGTTATTTTAGAAATTGGCAGGCAAAAATTATTGAAGAGGGTAAAAAAGAAAGAAAACTTTTGATTTATTTTGCCGGTCCGGGAATGATGTATGTTTCTTTGCCAAAAAACTATTCTTTGCCAGCCAGGGTTGTTTTTGAGTATCGTTTTGGTTTTTGGGAAAAGATGGGGTTGGCAGTTAGTGTTTTTACTTTATTAATTTTGATTTTTAGAGGTTTTTCCTTAAAGTTTTCCTATGGAAAAAAAATTAAAACTTGATAATTTTTTAATTTTTGTCTTTTTGCTTTTGCTTTCTTTAATTGCGGCAAAACCACTTCTTCGCCAAGGATTTTTTTCTTCTCATGATGGTTTAGTTCATTTGGTAAATTTAGGAGAATTCCGATTTATGTTTAAGCAAGGTCAATTTCCGGTTAGGTGGGGGGCGGATTTTGATTTTGGATACGGCAATCCCTTTTTTAATTTTTATTCGCCTCTTTTAAATTATTTGGCTTTGCCTTTGACTTTTGTTTTTGGCTATCTTTGGTCTTTAAAAATTATTTTGGTTTTAGGATTTTTTATCTCCGGTCTTTTTGCCTTTCTTTTGGCCCGGGAATTTTGGGGAAAGTGGGGAGGTTTGCTTTCCGGGGTTTCTTATATCTTTTTTCCTTATCGGTTTTTGGAGATTTATGTCAGGGGAGCCTTCCCCGAATTTTTAGCCTTAAGTCTTTTGCCTTTTGTCCTTTGGAGTTTTTATAAACTTTTGAAAAGCGAAAATAAATTTTATTTTTATCTTGCTCCTTTTTCTTTGGCGGCTCTTCTTCTTTCTCATAATTTTATTTCTTTTGTCTTTTTTCCGGTTTTGATTTTGTTTTTGGGAGGGGCTTTTTATTCTTTGTTTTTAGGAGAATTTAGAAAATTAGCCAGAGTTTTAACTGCTTTAATTCTTGGGTTTGGTCTAAGTTTGTTTTTTCTTTTACCGACTTTGGGGGAGAAAAAATATTTAATTACTCTGGTGGAAGGGGAAGTGTTTAAGCCATGGGTCCACTTTTTAGATTTTTCTCGGCTTTGGGATTGTCAATGGGGTTTTGAATTTCCTGCCGAGGGATCGGCGGGAACGATGTGTTTTCAATTAGGGAAAATCAATCTTTTACTTGCCCTTTTTTCTTTAATTTTGTTTTTCAATTTTCAGAAAAATCAGCGTTTCTTTATTGTTTTTTCGCTAATTTTGGTGGTAGGAGGGATTTTTTTAGTTTTGCCCTTTTCCGGATTTCTTTGGGAAAAGATTGCTTATTTGTCATACGGTCAATTTCCTTGGCGATTTTTGACTTTAGTTGGTTTAGGTTTGGCTTTAGCAGGAGGAGGGAGTGTGTTTTTTTTCAGGGAAGAAAGGGAGAAGATGATTTTTGCCTTAGGGGGGAGTTTACTTTTGGTTTTTTTAAGTCTTGGTTTTCTTAAACCGCAAAATTATTTTTCTTTAAAAGATGAAAATTTTGCCAATGTCGAAAGCATTAGGCGTTTTTTTGTCGGGAGGGCAGAGGAAAAAGGGGTTTTGTATTTGCGAGAAACACTCCCTCTTTGGGTTATAAATCCGCCTCAGGATGTTCCCAAAAAAAAGATAGAAGGGGAAGATAAATTAGAAATAGAAGAAGTAAAGATTTCCCCTATCTTTTATTTGTTTAAAACTAAAGGCGAAGGAAAGATAAAAATAAATACTTTTTACTTTCCCGGCTGGAAGGTTTTGGTTGACGGTCGGGAAAAAGAAATAGAAATTGGTGATGACGGAACGATTAATTTTTCTGTCTCTTCCGGAGAACACGAAGTTAAAGTTTTCTTTGATAAAACCGAAGTAAGAAAAATAGGGGAGATGGCTTCCCTGGGGTCTTTCTTTTTAGTTTTTCTTTTGGGATTTTTACTTTGATGGAAAAAATTTTAAAAATCGTTTTTCCAATTTGGGTTTTTTTGGTTTCTTTGGGAGTTTACGTTTTTACCTTGTCTCCAAGTATTACTACTGGTGATAGTACAGAGATGGTTAATGCCTCTTTGGTTTTAGGAATTCCTCACCAGCCAAGTTATCCTCTCTATATCGTTTTAGGGCATTTTTTTAGTATTTTGCCTTTTGGGAAGGATGCCATCTGGCGGGTTAATTTTTTCTCCGCTTTTTTTGAGTCATTAACTTGCGTTTTGATATATTTTATTATATTAAAGTTGGCTTCCTTTCCTTTTAGAATTTGGTCTTCTTTTCTGGCTGCCTCAGCCAGTCTTTTTTTAGGTTTTTCTTTAACTTTTTGGCAATACGGGACTAAAGCCGAGGTTTTTGCCTTTAATAATTTTTTGGTTTCTTTATTGATTTTAACTATTTTTATCTTTTTAGAGAAAAAGAGAAATATTTGGTTATTTTTAAGCGCGTTGGTAGGGGGAATAGCCTTAACCCATCACCAAACAGCAATTTTGGTTTTTCCTGCGATTTTTTTTCTGATTTGGACTGAGGATAAGGAAATTTTGAAAAAGAAGAGGTTTTGGTTTAAAAGTTTGGTTTTTTCTTTTCCGGCATTTTGGCTTTATTATTTTCTTTTAACAAGGTTGGCGGCAAAAGATCCCCCTTTAAACTGGGGCAATCCGGTTAATCTAAGGGGTGTTTTAAGGGCCTTGATGAGGGCAGATTACGGCACTTTCTCTGCTTATTTAACCGGTTTTTCCGAAAAATCAACCACCTTTCCGGTTAATCAGATTGAGTTTTACTTAAAATCGCTTATTTCTGATTTTACCGTTTTTGGAGTTATCTTGGCAGTAATTGGCGCTTTTTACCTTTTTAAAGAAAAAAGAAGGATTTTTTGGTTTTTAATTTTGGGGTTTGGAATGGGGGTGTTTTTTCTTTCTTATGCCAATTTCCCTCTTTCTGATGCTTTTCATCAGGCAACGACCAAAAGATTCCAACTTTTACCAAATCTTTTTTTTGGTTTATTTTTGGGATTTGGGCTTTTTTTTCTTTGGGAGAAATTCCAGTCTTTGAAATTAGATTTTAGAGAGAAGAGTAATCTTTTTGCCGGAGGAATAGTCTTTTTAGGTTTGGGTTTTTCTTTCCTTTTTCCTCTTTTAATTAATTTTTCCAAAGCAGACGGAAGGAACAATTTACTGACGATTAAATATGCGTTGGATTTTTATCTTCCGACTGAACCTAACGCAATTATTATGCTTTCTGGCGATCCTAGTGTCTTTGCCGCTAATTTTGTTAAAACCACTATTTCAAAAGACCAAAGAATTGTTTTTTCTCCGGGCCAATTTCATCTTTCCTGGTTTCTTCCCCAACTTAAAGGTCGCTATCCGGATTTGGAGATTCCTCCTCCTTTGCCAGGAAGGAGATTTACCACTACCAGTCAAGTTATCAAGGCAAATTTGGGGAAACGACCAATTTATATAAACCCAGAACTGGTTTTTTATGACCCCGAGATAGAAAAAGAGTTTGTTCTTTGGCCCAAAAATCTTCTTTTCAAGGTTAGAAGAAAGGGAGGGGAAGAGAAATTGGAGAATTATCGGGAAGAAACCCAAAAACTTTGGGAAAGTTTAGATCTTTCTTTATTTTCCAAAGTAAGAAAAATGAACCCCTTGATGGAAGACCTAATTATTGGTTATTACGCTCGACATTTTCATAATTTAGGCTATATGTTTGAGACTGTCAAATTATATGATGACGCAATTCGGGAGTATAAAAGGGCAATCGAGATTGATCCTTATTTTGCGGACTCTTTGAGAAATTTGGGAGTGGTTTATGGTTTAAAGAAAGAGCCGCCCGACTTCCAAAAAGGAGTTGAATATTTGAATAGGTTTATTTCTGTGGCGGGAAAAGAAAGAGAGAAAGAGGTGGAATCGGCTTATTATACGATTCGAAAAATCCTTGAAGAGGAAGCGAAGATGGCTACGGCAAGCGCTCAATCTTCATCTTCTGCCGGATTGACAGAGGAGGAAAATTTAAATAAGATTAAAGAGGAGAAGGAAAATGAAAATTAAAGAAAAAATTTTGCAAATTAGGGAGAAAATTTTAGCAAGGATAAGGATTAATTTTAAAATATTTTTAGTTTTTATTCTTGGTTTTTTTTTGGTTTTTCCGGGAGTTTCTCTTTGGAAATTTTATCTTGGGCCGGGACCGTTAATTACTGTTTTTTCTCCTTTGGAAAACTCAGAAGTCTTCGGAGAAAAAATTTTGGTTAAAGGAAGGGTTTCTCCTTGGACGAGCAAAATTGAGGTTAATAATCAGCCCGTTTCTTTAAATGGAGACGGGAGTTTTGCTTCGGTGGTTAAGATTTTACCAGGAGAAAATATTATAAAAATTGTTGCCCAAAAATTTGGGAAAAAATCGGAAGTTTTGTTAATGGTTAGGCGGAATTTGACGCCGGAGGAGAAAAGAGCCGAAGAAGAAGCCAAAGCAAAGAAAGAAGAGGAAGAGAAAGTAAAAGCAGCCAGCATTGATCAGGAAATAGCCAATATTGAATCGTTATATCAGACAGCCACGGAATCTTTGAAAAAAGGAGTAAGGATTATTACCAGTTCGATTGAAGAGGAAGGAGAACGAAAAAGGATAATTGGAGAAGTTTTAAATGATACCGAAAAACCGGTTTCCTGGGTAAAGATTACGGCGACGTTTTTTGGGAGGAAAGGGGAGATAGTGGATACCAAGATAGGTTTTGCTGTTTTTAAAGATAAAATTTTGCTTCCCAAAGAAATTGCCTCTTTTAAAACTCAATCAATTCAAGTTCCTTTTGAGTATTATAGACTTGAGACCAGTTGGGAAGAGGAAGGGAAAATTTTGAAAAGCCAAGAGATTCAATGAAAGATAATTTTAAGACTTTTCTTAAAGAGATTATCCCCCTTTTTTCTTTAATTTTCTTTCTTTTTATTTTCTTTTTTCCTTCTTTTAATGGGGGGACTTTTATCGCCTCGGGGATGCTTTTTTCTGATTTAATGCTTTTTAATTATCCCTTAAAAGACTGGTATCGGGAAATACTTTTGAAGGGTCAATTACCCTTTTGGACAAATCTTGTGGGTAACGGTTATCCGGTATTGGCCGAGGGGCAGATTGGGGCTTTTTATCCTCTTCATCTTCTTCTTTTTCGTTTTTTTCCTACTCTTTTGGCTTTTAATCTTAATATTTTTCTTCATTTCTTGTTTGCCGCCTTCTTTGCTTATCTTTTTTGCCGGAAAACTCTTTCTTTAAGTTCTTGGGCGGGAGTTTTGGCTGGTTTGACTTACGCCTTTAGTGGTTTTTTTATGGTTCATATTCCTCAGATTAATATCCCCATGCTTAACTCTTATTTGCCTTTGGATTTGTTTTTAATAGATAGATTGGTTAGGAAAAGAAGGATTTCTGATATTTTTCTTTTTGCCTTAGTTTTGGCTTTACAATTCCACGCTGGTCATGTGGAGATGTTTTACTATAATCTTTTGCTTTCCTTTCTTTTCCTTTTGGCAATTTTCTTTTTTGGAGGAGGAATTCCTAAATTTGGTCAAGTTATTTTAATGATTTTTATCGCCGGCATCTTAACTTTAGGGATGTCGGCGGTTCAATTCTTGCCTACAATGGAATTAGTCAAATACTCAAATCGCTCGGAAGGAGTCAGTTTTGAAGTAGCCACCAACACTCTTTGGCCTCTTAAAACATTTATTCTCTTTATTAACCCGCGGGCATATGATGTTTATCGCCCAGACATGCCTTCACAGATGGTTAGCGGAGCCACAGCGGTTATTTTTGCTCTTTATGGATATGTCGGGATTCTCCCCCTTGTTTTAGCCTTTTTGGCGATTTCTAAGAGTTTTAAAAAACCATTTGTTTTTATTTTTACTCTTCTTTTAGTTTTTTCCTTAATTTGGGGATTAGGAAGATCAACTCAACTTTACGCTCTTTTGTGGGAAGCGATTCCCGGAATGAGGTATTTTCGGTATCCGGTGAAAATTTTGTTTTTTATTGAATTTTGTTTGGCAATTTTGGCGGCTTTTGGTTTAGATTATTTGGTTAATACCTTAAGGGAAAAGAGAGAAAATTTTCGGCGATATTTAAGATTTGTTTTGCCTTTGTTTATTTTGGTCGTTTTTTTGGATCTTTATATCAATAACGGTTTAAATCTCCAGCCTATCATTTCCGGCAAAGAGTGGTTTGAGAAGCCAAAGACTGCCCAGTTTTTACAAGAGGAATTAAAAAAGGAGTTTTTCCGGATTTATAGCCATGGTTCTAATAACCTTGATTATCGTTTAGTTCGGGATATTCCAATACAAAAGGAATTTCAAAATCTTTTGTTTATAGATTTTAATATGATTTATCGAATCCCGGCTAATCGCGAATGGTTTGTTTTACTTTTGGATCGGCAGACCAAACTTAACCAATTCAACACCAAACTTGATTTGGAAAAAGCAACTTTAACTCTTCCTCAAAATTTTAAGAAATCACTTTCTCTTCAGCGAGTAAAGTTTCTTCTCTCCGATCTCCCAATTGAAGATTTTGATCTTATCCTAAGGGAAGAGATTCCTTTTTCAAAAACTGTTGATCATTTTGCCTATTTGGCTACACCGGAGGGGATAAAATTGGAAACTGTTCCGGCAAAAGGAGTTTATGTTTATGAAAACACCAAAGTTTATCCTCATATAAGTTTTGTTTCCCGAGCACGGGTTTTATCTTCTGAACAAGCATTGGAGGAGATTTTGAAGGAAGAGTTTGATCCACGAAAGGAGGTAATTCTTGAGGAGGGAGAGGCTTTGAATAACTCGTCTATTGGTGCGGCGAATTTAGAAATGATTAATTATGAAGATAGCAAGGTAGAAGTTAAAGTAAAAACAGACCAAGATGGCTATTTAGTTTTGGCGGATACTTTTTATCCCGGGTGGCAGGCTTGGATTGATGGGGAAAAGACAAAAATTTTTCGGGCAAATTATACCTTTCGTGCCGTTTTTGTTCCCAAAGGAGAACATCGAATTTTTTTCAAGTTTGAGCCAACCAATTTTAGGATTGGAGCACTGGTTTCTGCCTCAACTCTTTTTTTGACAATTTTAGGGTTAGTTTTTTCCAATTTAGGATTCCTATTAAAAGGAAGAAGAGGATTAAAGTAAAGAGGGAAACAATTTTTCCGATTTTAAAAGACAGAGGATCATAAAAGAGATAAACAGTGTGGCTGCCGGGAGTCATTTCAAGGGCTTTAACAAGATAATTTGCCGGGAGAATTTCTTGAGGGACACCATCTACGGTGGCTTTCCAGCCAGGGTAAAAACTTTCCGAGATAACTAAAAATCCTTCATTTTTAAGATTAGTTTTAATGATAATTTCTCCGCCTTCGTACTTTTCAATTTTAATTTCGTTTTCTTTTTGGAATTCATCAAGGGTAGTTTTTAGAGTAGGGAGGGGATTTTTTGGTGGTTTTTCCAAAAGAACAGTTTTTGCCGGGTAGAAAGAATAACTTGAAAGTTCGGTAAAAAGACCACTTTCTGAGGTAATAACCTTGGCTTCCGGGGTATAGTAAATTCTTGGCATAAATTGCTTATTCTCAAAAATTCTAAGTTTTTCTAAAAATTGCTTTCCTAAATCAATTTCTAGTTTTTTCTCCATTTCAAATCCGCCGACCGGAGAAAAGGTCAAAATATATTTGACATTAAAAAGCCCAAGAATTTTTCCGATAATAATTGGGTCAGTGGCTTCATTAAGAAGCCATCTTTCAAGTTTGTTTCTTCTTTTAAAATTATAACCTCCCTCAAACCAAGAGCGATCGGAGAAGGTGGGGATATGAAAGATCAAATTGGCATCTGGAGGAATGGCTTCGCGAATAGAAACTAAAGGAGAAAGATCTCTTTTCCAGCCTAAAAATTGATAAGGACTTTCACTGTATTGGGTAACGCTTAAAATCCGGAAGAGTTCTTTATCGTTCTCCAAGAAAGAAACAGATTGAGGTTTTTTAAGAAACCAAGAAGCGTCAATCATTCCAATGTAGTTTTTCCCAAAAACCCAAAGGTCAATGGTGATGAAAGCAAGGATAAGAATTTTTGTTTTAAAAGGATCAAGAGGCCAATTGAACTTAAGGACACTTTTTTTAATTGTTATTTTTGGGCTTTCTTCTTTAGTTGTTTGATAAGATTCTTTAAGTTTTTGAATTAAAAGTTTGCCTCCTTCTCCGGCAAGAATTGCCAGGGAGAGGATAAGAAAAAGATTAAATCGGGTAGGGAAGCGGAAAATGGAAAATCCTGGAATATTTTCCCAAAGAAAGCCAAAAAGAGGGGTGAATTTTCCAAGCATCAAAGTTAGAGAAAAAAGAGCAAGAAATGAAAAAAATAATGGATAAAGATTTTCTTTCTTTTTTTTAAGAGCATAGAGAAAACCCCAGGGAAGCAAAAAGATAGGAAGGAGACCAATATATGATGCATTTTCCCAAAAGATTCCCATAATCTTGATATTTTCTTTATAAGAACCCAAGGCAGGATTGCCAAAAAAGTAGGGAGAGATAAAAGTAATTAAATTTTTGGGATGAAAGGGATAGGCGGTAGCAGTTTGAAGGGTATATTCTGTTCTTTCTGTTTCTCCGGCAAGTTCAAGCGTGGGAAGAACTTGGATTAGAGAAAGACCAGTGGCAAAAAAGCCAATTAAAAAGATAGCCACTAATGCTTTTGGGAGGGTTTTCCTTAATTCTCCCCTTTTTGAACTTAAAAAAATTTCAAAGCCAAAATAAATAATGAAGATAAAAAGAGAGTAAAAAGCCATTTGAGGATGGCCGGCAAGAAATTGGAAAGCCAATCCTATTCCTGTTAAAATTGCGTAATTTAGATTCTTTTTTTGGAAAAATTTTCTAGTTGACCAAAATATAAATGGAACCCAGGAAGCAACCGCAATAAGATTAAGATGCTTAATTCTGGCAATAAAAAAGGCGGAAAACATAAAAATTATTGCCGTTACCAAGGCTGGAAATGAAGAATTAAAAATTGAACGAGTATAAAGGAAGGTAAAAATCCCGGCAAGAATAAAAGTTAGAATAATGCTGTGGTTTAAGGCAAGATGGGGAGGAAGGAAGGCAAGAAGAAGATTTGGTGGGTAGAAAGCGCCCATTTGACCTTCAGCCAAAAGGGGGAAGCCATTTGAAAGATAGGGCGTCCAGAGAGGAACTTTCCCATTTTTGATTGATTCAGAAAGAGCCACTTTTAGGGGATAATTAAGATCCAAAAGGTCGCTTCCTGAAAAATCGCCGGCAACAATCAAGTCTTTACCCAAGGTGGCTTTTCCGAAAAAAAACAAGGGTAAAAGGATAATAATTAAAAATGGAGCAATATTTTTTAATTTTAAGAAAATTAAAAATATTTTATTCTTCTTCATTCTTTATTAGGACAAACTTGTAGGAAAACCACCAAAAGAAAAATAGCCAAAGAACAAGGAAAAGGGTGGAGAAATAATCATGGAAGATAGTAGCCGCTAAAGGGCTTAGACGATAAGCAATTAAAACCACCAGACTGACTCTTAAGATATTGAGAAGAAAAGTTCCTAAAATTCCGATAACGATGGTTTGGATTTTTCCCAAGAGATAGTAAGAACCTTGAAGACCGGTAAGGAAAGTTATTACAAGGAGGATAAAAGATTGCCAGCCAATACAGTTCCAAGAAATGATAACGCTGTTGCCTAAAGTAGTTGGTTTGCCGATATTGATTGAAGTTGGAGTTGGGAAAGCGGAAATTCCAAAAAATCTTAAAATTACAGTTACCATTTTTGCTTCCAAGGGAACAATGAGATTTTGAATTAGACGATAAAGTTCAATTTTCATAATCACTCGCGTTAAAAATTCGTTGAAGGTGGTTACCAGGGGGAGAACTAAAAGAGAAATGGAGATAATAAGGAAAAGAATTTTGAAGGTAGATTTTTCTTCCATTTAGGAAAAATATATCTTTTCTCCCCGAATAAATCAAGATAAGATAAAAAAGGAGAAACTATTGACAAGACAGAGACATCTTCTTTAAAATGGATCTTAAAGGAAATTAAATGGAAGGTGTTTTTTTTAGGCTCAGAAATAACATTTTTTTTCTTTCTTTATTAGTTATTCTTTTAAGTACGGTTGTAATTTTTTCTTTACCCGGGGGAGTAAGAAAAGGGGAAGTTAAAAAAGAAAAATTTGAAGTTCGCGGGGAAAATTTTGGTTATTTAGCCACTGCTTATGGTTCTCAAAGGCATGTTTTTGCGAATACGAAGAAAGAGATAAATAAGAAAACTTCGTTTTTAATAACAGAAGAAGAGAAGGTAGGGGGAGTTCAAGATGTTTTTGAAGGGTCCTTGATGGCAGTTTGGGTAAGAGATAATCAGATCATGGTCTCTTATTCTAACGATTATGGCCAAAACTGGCAAGATTTATCCTCGCCCTTGATAAATGAGAGGGTAGAAGTAGTTTCCGGCGCCCAGGATGAAAAAGGAAATCTTCATTTAGTTTATGAAAGCGAAGGGAATATTTTTTATCGAAAGGTTTCTGAGATGAGGGAGAATGGGTTAGTTAAGCCTGGAGGGTGGGTGATTTCTTCGCCCGTCCCTTTGGATCTTTCCGGTCTGGCTCATCGCCCTTCTTTAGTTTTAGATTATTCTTCTGATTTACCATTGGTTTCTTGGTCTTTTGAAAGCAAAAAGGCGGGAGTTCGTCTTTCCAAGATAAATTTTTTGAGGGCAAAAGGTGACCCCGTTTTTTTAGAAAATTGGTGTAATGCCAAAGGAGATTCTTGCGGAAAACCAGTTGGTGTCTCTAGTTTGGGATCCGCCGATTCTTTAGGAGAGATTATTTCGTCTGGTCTTCTTCATCCGGTGTTAAGGCAAATGCCTCAAAGTCAAGATTTGTATCTTTGGTGGTCGGAAGAAAGAGAAAAAAGAGGGGGATTACTTAAAATGGCAGTGGCTAAAAATGAAATAGATCACTGGGTTTGGGGGGAAATTTCTGTTGAGGACAATTTAGATTCGGAGACCTCAAAAAACTTCAGTTTATCGGCGGCAGCTAATTTTTCTAAAGGGGAAATTGCCGTTGTTTATGTTCAAGAAGGAATGGCGACAAAAGTGGTTGTCTATAAAAAAGAAGGGATAAAAGAAGACATTTCTCCAGGAAAAAATTTAGGCGGACAGTTTTCTCTATCTGCTTATGATGGGAAATATTTTCTTTTTTACCGGCGACCCGATGGTAAAATTAGCGGTCGTTTGTTTGATCAATCTTGGTCTGAAGAATTGCTGGAAAGTCCGGGAGAAGGAGGTCATCCTTCAGCGCCTGATGATCCGGCGGATGGCAAAATAGTTATTGCCTATACCGAACCTTCAGGAACAATTAGTTTCTTAAATTATAGTTTGATTGCTCAACCAGAATTAACTCCAACTGCCTTTCCAACTGAAATTCAGGATTAATTTTTATTTAGGAAGAAAAGAACTTTTTGGTTAAGGTTTAGAGGTTAAGACCAATGTTATTTCTCCCACCGGATTATCTGCCAAAGTGACTTGGGCTTTGTAATCTCCCTCGGTTAATCCTTTAGTCTGAAAAGTAGCCAGAAATTGGTTGTTTAGATAACGGAGACTTTGCGTATTCTTCCCCATAGAGAAGGTTTTAACCTTTTCGTTTTTGGAGTTTAAAATTACTAATTTAACATCTTGGCCGGGATCAAAAGGAGAATTATCGGCATATCCAAGTTTAAATTTTAAAGGAATAGTGCTTCCAAGTTGATAGGTTTTTTCTTTGCTTAGAGGTTCAAGCCAATCAGTTTGAACCCTGGGAATCATTACTCCAAAAAGAGAAAAGTGGGGAAGAGTAACAGTGGCTTGGTTTTTCCCAGTATTGACGCTGGTGGTAAAAGAAGTACTCCAGGAACTAGCCAGGCTATCCCAGATATAAAGCTTCATGTTTCTTTCGTCAGCCCCTATCATTTCCGCATCGGTATATTTAATAACTGCTTGGGCAGATTTGCCAGCGGCAAAGGTAGTTCCGTGAGGTCTATAGGTAAAAGATCGGGGAAGAGTAGTATAGTTTTGATTGGCTGAAGCAGGTAGCGGTCCTACCTGAACAGAGATATTAGTGGGAGAGGCTAAGGCCCCAGCGGGAATCGAGAGGGTATCGTTGGTAATTTTGACCGTCATTGAGAAACTTTGTCCGGGCTTATAGGTTTGGATATTTACGGGAACGGCCGAATACCAAAATTCCCAAACATGGGTGTTTTCGTTTTCTTCAGACCAGGTAAGGTGTTGATTATCCCAAATATCTTTATAGAGAAAGGGAGTGTCTAAATCGTAAGCATAACGCATAAAAACAGGACTTTCCCAACTTTGGGTAGCGGAGTTCCATCTTTTATAACTAACCCTGATTCCCTTACTCATATCTTTTTCTGGTTCTTCTCCCCAGCCAACTCGTTCTCCCCAGCCAACATAGATATTATTGCTACTGTCAAAAGTTAGGCCGGTAATTGGTAAAAGCCAGGTAGAGTGGGTTGCCATCTCGGTAATAAGGATTGGCAAGGACCATGTTTCTCCTCCTGCTGCTTTTTTAACATAATAAACTTTATTTTTTAGATAATTGGAGTCGCACCATTCAAGTATCCAGATAATATGAATGTTATTTTGTTTATCAATAATAATTTTTGGATACGCCTCATTTCCACCCGGTGGAGTTAATTGGGAAGAGGGTTGCCAACTAGTGCCATTGAAGTAGAGATAGTGGATTCCGCGAACAGAATCTGCACTTCCTTCGCCTAATTCCCAAAGAGCCACATGGGGATTATTATTTGAATCAACAGCAATTGAATAATGTTGGATATTTTCTCTTTTTTCTTTGAGGGCCAGCCTTATTGGGGTAGACCAGGACGAACCCCTTCCCTTAACGTAGTAAACTTGGGCGGAATCATCATTTGGCGGAGTATAGTTCAAAAGGACATGGAGATTATCTAATGAATCGCGAACCACCTGGGGATTCCAACTCCAAGCACCAGGAAGATCCAAAGAAGGAGCAATACTTATTGGAGAGGACCAGGAACTGCCATTATAGAAGCGATAGAGAATTCTGCCGTAGGCTTGTTGGTCATTTTCGCTGTCATCCTCCCAGAAAATATGGACATTATAATCTGAGGTGATAGCAATTGCTGGAAAGCCTGTCCAGCCAGTATTTTCCGAGACTTTATAGGGATTTGACCAGGTATCTCCATTCCAGAAACTGTAGAAAATTCCCGGTGTTTGCGTTCCAGTCCAAAAGTCATCACCGGGGGTAAGTTCCATCCAGGCGGCGTGGAGATATCCGTTTGGACCGGTGACAATCGTTGGTAAAAGGGCGTGATTTTCTGAAATATTGATTTTTTGGGGGGTTGACCAAACTATATCGTCTTGAGCAAAGGTAGGAGTGGTTAATAATAGAATGGAAAAAAGACTAAAAAAGAGAGGAATTATTTTAAAAAATTTTGAAAATTTAATCATTCTATTTATTTTATATATTTCTATAATAAAGGATAAAGGTTATTTGTTTATTTTGTCAAGTCGGGTATTTTTAGTTTTTTTAGTATTCTAAATAGATCTAGAGATTTTTTAATCATTATGATCATATATGAGAAAAATTTGAGAAAAATTGAAGATTATGATTAACTGAGATTATGTTTCCTAGTCAAACATCTTTTATTCCGATTCAAATAGCCCTCGCAAAATTTGTTGAAGAAAATGGTTTTTGGGCGATTTTTGGGAATTATCCTTATTGGTATTTAGGGACAACTCCTTTTAGATATTTAACCGGCCCAATTTTACCTTCAATTTTAGTGCTTCTACATAAGTTAATACCAAGTTTTTCTTTGTTTGAGATTATGTGGGGATTAATAGCAATTTTTTGGTTGATAGGGGCAGCGGGAGTTTATTTTTTAGTCAGAGAGTTAAAAAGGGAGGGATTAGTGGCAATTCTGGCTGCTACTTTTTATTTCTTTGGTCCGATTGTTCCTTTTCTTTTTCGCTTTTCTGATGGACTTTATCTAATTTCCTTTTCTTTTTTGCCTTTTGTATTACTTGTGTATTTTAAGTTGCTTAGGGGGTGGACAAGAACTAGGGTCATTTTTTGTATTATTATGATATCATTTATCATACTTCTTGATATTTTGATTATTCCAACTTTGTTTTTGGGAATGGTAACGATATTTTTGGTAACCGCTGGTTGGAAGAAGGCAGAAGAAAAGATTAAACAAACATTTTTAATTTTTACTTTTTCATTTTTAATTTCGACTTTCTGGTATACGCCTGGTTACTGGTGGCAGATTATTACCGCTCCTTCTTTGGCGGGGAAAGGGTTTTTCTCTGTCTTAACAATGATTGGGCAGCTTTTGCCCGCCGCCTTGGCAATGACTTTAGCGGCTTTATCGGTTAAATTTTTCAAGGAGAAGAATCTTCTTAGGGATTTTTGTTTTTACTGGCTTTTTATCTTTGGTTTTTTAACTTTGATAAGATTTATTTCTGATCCGGATTTTTGGCTAGATTGGTCAAGATATGGGACAGAGTTGCAGTTGGGGATAGCGATAGGACTGGGAGTATTCACGAATAATTTTCTTACAACACTGAAACCCAGAATCTCGCTTTGCCGAAGTAACGAAGCAGAGAAGAAATTCAATGTTTCAGGACTCCTTAGTGTTTCTGTGGTATTAATTTTTATATTTGGAGTTTGGTTTTTGCTATTTAATAAGTATGTTCTGATGACTCTCCAGAGGGATATAAAGTCTACGGTTGAATACCGAATTGGCAATCAACTTAGTCAGCTTGCTAAACCAAGAGAAAGGGTTTTTCTTTCTGGCACGACTGCCTTTTGGCTCAATACCTTTTTTAATATTCCCCAAGTTCGGGGCGGGAGAGATCAAGCCTCCGTTCATCCAAGTTGGCGTCAGGCAGTTTGGGAGGTTCGTGAAGGCACAGAGGTTGAGAAGTCTTTAAAATGGCTAAGGGAGCTTGAAGTTAAGTATCTCGTTGTCCACACCGAAGAATCCGAGGAGTTTTACCATGATTTTGTCTATCCGGAAAAATTTGAGAATGTTTCTGGATTAGTGAAGCTCCATGAAGAGAGAGGAGATAGGATTTATAGGGTTGAATATTAAATTTTAATATTAAAGACAAGAGATGGAATACCAAAGACTGATTTGACTTCAATTTCTGCTTTTCGTCATTTGGCTTGGAGAAGTAGCCAGGCGAGAAAGATCATCAGGATGATATAGGTGGTTAAAAGAGAGATAACAAAGTAAGCTTGTTTTCCTTTTTAGACCTAGGAGAAGGTCTTTGTTCTGGGGAAGAAACCACTTTTGCTCCTTTGTCAACTGGGAATTTACTATTCTCAAAGTTGGTCAAAATGACAGTTATAAATGGTCCTTGACAAATGTTATCCACTTAATGTTAACATTTAATGGGAAGGCTAATTTTGCTTTTAAATAGCCGAAAAGTGTTAACAGTCTTGCCTTATGTCGCCTAAATATTCTGCTCAAGAACGTTTAAAACTAATTGAAAGGGTAATTCTTGGTGGAGAACCGGTGATTCGGGTTTGTCAGGAAGCCGGAATTTCTCGGGTTTTGTTTTATCGCTGGTTAAAAAGATATAAAGAGTCGCCGGGAATTACGGAAGTTTTAACCCCAGGTAGGCGGAAGCCTGCAACTACCCAACTTCGCCAAGGTCTTATTGGGCAAGTAGAAGGGCGAAAGATTAGGATTCTTTCTCCTGAAGAAAAGCTGGAGTTAATCAAAAGAGTGGAAAGCGGAGAAGAAGTGGCGGATGTTTGCCGAGAAGCAGGAATTTCAAGAACAATTTTTTATCGCTGGAAAAAACGCTATGAACAGGCTCCGCCTGAAGAAAAAATCAGGTCCCTCGCCCCTCGAGTTCCTCATATTAAGAGGTATTGGCGACAAGCTCCGGAAAAATATGAGCGAGCGGTTTTAAGTTTGGTGGCTCAACACCCCGAGTACGGTGTCCGCAGATTGGTGGCTAATCTTCCCCGGGTGGCTGGAGTTTCAATTGTTGGTCATCATGGGGTTCAGAATATCCTCCGGAGACATAATCTTTCTTTGTATGAGCAAAGGCTAGCTTACGCTCAAGCCCAGGTAACGCTAGTTATCAAACTTATTTCCGCTTTCGAGGAATTCTTTGCCAGATTTTTTGTTTTCCCAATTGAAACCCGCCAGGCAATTATCAGATTTTTTGGGATTACGGCCTTAAGTACTTTTGTCACTGTTGCATTTTTAGGTATTTTGGGATATTTTGTTACGTTTTTTGGGCAGGCAGCTCCATCTTATCGGCTAGGACTTTTCTTTGCTTCTGTTGCTCTTTTAATGGGTTCTTTCTTCTTTCTCTACTCAATGAAGTACTACTTTACTTTAGCCCTGGTTTTGTCTTTTTCAACTCAGGGAGGTTTGGGAAACGGTAATGGGAATAGTCATTCTAATGGTTTAAATGGCTACAATGGAGGTTTTAGTGGATGGTTGAAAAAGATTTTTGGTTTAAACGGTAATGGAGGAGTAAATGGTAATTCTAATGGGAAAGTTATTCCTGCTGGCGGTCTTCAACCTAATCTTTCTCATATTAAACTTAAAAGATATCCCTTTATTTCTATTCATCTTCCTTTTTATAATGAAAAGAAGGTTGCCAACCGAATTCTTTCTGCCTGTACCTCTTTTGATTATCCAAACTATGAAGTGATTGTCTGCGATGACTCTACAGATGAAACTGTTCAGATTGTCAATGAATGGAAAAACCACCCTCGGGTAAAAATCTTACATCGCTCTAGCCGAGAAGGTTTTAAGGGCGGGGCTTTAAAGTATGCCCTTCAAGCCATGGATCCGAAGATTGTTCTTGTCCAATCAGATGCTAATGGTATTACCGCTTTAGAAACTGTTCAGCAATATATTAATACTTTGGCCACTGATAGTGATACGAGTTATACTGACCAGGATTATCTTAATCAATTTGATCTTTCAAATTTTGGGGTCTTTCCGACACTTTATTTTGAATCTACCTTAAAAACCTCAGCCGGCACTGGTTATGCCAGTTTAATCAATACTGTTAACGATACGGCAATTACTGGTTCGGAAATCTCAACCACCAGTACTTCTTATACCCGGGTTCGAAGTGGTGATATTAGCCTTAACCTTCCCCGGATTGCTGCCAACATGGATACTCAACTGAAGAATTCGGCAAGCGGCACCACCAGTGCCTCAAGTTCTTGGTTAATTTTACAAATTAGTAACCTTCCCACCTCAGGAGGAACTGGTTACGCGGAACTTTTTGAATGTGGTGACAGTACTTGCTCAACTGGAAGCTCTGTTTCCGGTTCTGAAGTTTCTACCACTAATGCCGACTTTACCCGGGTGAGAAGTTCAAGTATTACTTTAACCACCGGAAAAGATTATGTCGTCCGGCTAAAATCAGCCATTATGGCTAATGCCAAGATTGTTCTTGTCCAATCAGATGCTAATGGTATTACCGCTTTAGAAACTGTTCAGCAATATATTAATACTTTGGCCACTGATAGTGATACGAGTTATACTGGCCAGGATTATCTTAATCAATTTGATCTTTCAAATTTTGGGGTCTTTCCGACACTTTATTTTGAATCTACCTTAAAAACCTCAGCCGGTACTGGTTATGCCAGTTTAATCAATAATGTTAACGATACGGCAATTACTGGTTCGGAAATCTCAACCACCAGTACTTCTTATACCCGGGTTCGAAGTGGTGATATTAGCCTTAACCTTCCCCGGATTGCTGCCAACATGGATACTCAACTGAAGAATTCGGCAAGCGGCACCACCAGTGTCTCAAATTCCTGGTTAATTGTTCAAGTCTCTGGTTTGATGGTGCCGGAAAAAGTTTTATTCCTGATACCGTTTATTATTTTTCTACCAAAATTAGTTGAGTGGTGGCAGAAAAAAAAGATTGCGCCGGCAATTGAAAGAGTTCAAGTGAGACTACCATAAAAAGAAAACCGGACGGTTTTTCTTCTTTTGGTAGTTTTCATATTCGTTTGTTTTGGAGACACGCAAGTGAAAGAAACATTTGAGAGAAAAACGGATTTTTGGAATTATTTTTGCTTTTATTAATAAAAAACTGCCGCTACAAAAGCGGGGTAGCGAAAAGAGTATGTCTAAAATAAAATTTGCCACTCCAAAATTTAATTTACCCTTAGCGTTTAGTGTCTTTTCGAGAGGTGATAAAGAAAAGGAGGGCAAATCCCACGCCGATCCAAACCATGAAGGCAACCCAGCGATTAAAAATCTCAACAAAAGTCATTTTGTCGCCTTCTTAAGTTCTATAGCCTTAAATGGAAGATATATAGATAATAGTTTACCGATAAGAGCCGGCAGCGATTCAAGAATGGTTGCTTTCGGTGAAATTGCTAGAGCGGCAACGCCTGCCAAAAATAATCCCTTGGCAAGATCAATAAATAATTCAGAAAGTTTTTCTAATTGTCCGCCAGTCAACTTTACTAAAAATCAGCTTAACATATCCAATAATTTTTTGTTAAGTAGAGATTTATGAGAGAAAAACGGATTTTTGGAATTATTTTTGCTTTACTGGCCGTCTTTTTGGCGGTCTTGCCGTTTTTGGTTTCTTTTAACGAGCTTTTAACCCGCCTGGTGGAGAAATTTCGGCTTTATATGTGGGTTCAGGAAAAAATTGTTCCCTTGGAGGTTAAAATGGTTGGAGTTTTGGTTTCGCCTTTGGGAATAAATTTTCTGGCTCACCAAAATGGCATGACGGTTAATGGTGTCTATGCGAAGATGACCTGGAATTGTTTGGGTTGGCAGAGTCTTTTACTTCTGATTATCACCCTGGTGGTTGGACTACGAGGAAATTATACTTTGATCTCTAAAATTGAAGCAGCCCTAATCGGTCTTTTAGGAACATTTTTAGTTAATCTACTTAGACTGGTACTGATTACTCTTCTTCTTGCTTATTCTCGTCCTTTATTTGCTGTTGTTTATCACGATTATCTGGCAGCAATCGTGACCATTATCTGGCTTTTTGGATTTTGGTACTTTGTGTATAGTTTTGTTTTGGAAGAGAAAAAATTGTGATATCATAATTTTAAGGCGGGTATGACAAACAAGCGATTCTTTATCAAACGACCAACAAAAGAGGAAACTCTGGCTAACAAACAGGAAGAAAAGGTTCAGCGTTGGAGATTAAATCATCTGCGAAATGGTTTGGCAAAATTAACCCCTCAATGGTGGGTAGAGGGAGGGGAGATTTTTGGATTAACACTTTTATTTTTGACGAATCTTTTTTTACTTTATCCTTTTTTTGGTCATGAAGATAAAACCAATGTTTTTTCCGCTCCAGTTGTTCCTGTTTTAGCAAATATTACCGATACTTTTGTTCCTTATTCATATGGAGTCAGAATTTGGCTTTTGTCTTTTTTAATTTTCTTTCCAATTTCCTTTTATTTTTTTGTCAGGGAAATTTCCGGCAGGAAATTGATTGGTTTTTTATCAAGTTTTATTGCCAGCCTGCCAATAGGGATTTTTTTGCCATTGCGGGTTTCTCTTGGGCTTTACGCTTCCGATGGAGCCCATATGGCTTCCTTAACCTTTATTCCCTTAGTTTGTCTTTTATTACTTAAATTTTTGCGAAAAGGCAGTTTTTGGATGGGAATTTTCTCTGCCTTGGGAACGACCTTGGTGGCTTTAACCTCACCAATTGGTCTTTTGGTTTTAACTATCTTTATGATGGTAATTACTTTTTCGGAAATGCTTTTGGGCAGAGGCAGACTTAAGGCTTTAAGATTTTTGCTGGTTTTGGTTTTAACAGCCGGGTTTTCCGCCTTTTGGTATAATCCAAAATTTGTCATTTTAACAATTCAGTCTCCTCAGGGTCAATTTATCAGAAAAACACTCGGAAACCTTTTGCCTATCTCTTTTTTTCTTCTGCCAATTTTAGGAGTTTTTGGTTTTTTGCTTTTTGAAAATCGATCAAATTTACAACCAATGTTTATCGCCCTTTTCTTAACTGTGGTTTTTTGCCTTTTTTTTTTAGGAGCAGGAGTGACCCATCTTTTTCCCTCTCGCTTTCTGCCTGCCTTTGGAATCTCTTTGGCGTTTTTGTTGGGAATTTTGTTTGTCTGGATTTTTGATTTTTTGCTTTTTTCGGAAAAACTTCAAAAGTTTCTTGATATTTTTAAGAGAAAGATGATTGCTTTTGGTCTAATCGGTTTGGTTTTTGCCATTATTTTTTTAATTGTCATCCTTTGGGGGAAGAATCTTTGGGAATTTGAGCAACTTCAGGTTTTGGGAGCGATTTCTCCAGAACAAATAGTCGGTTTGTGGGAGATCAAAGAACAAACTTCGCAAGTAGAAGGGTTGGTTGGGTATGGGATTTCGGCGATAACGGTGTTAATGGTTATTTTTTTGCGCTTATGGTTAAGATAAAGATTTTCGATAAAAAATTTAAAATGTCTTTATATTAAATGCATGAAACTATCGGTCTTTGATTTACGCTATAATCATTTCTTTCAGCAATTTTTTCTGTTTTTAGGTTTATCAAAGAAATTTCCCTCAACCCTCAATATTGAGATGACCAATCATTGTAATCTTGCTTGCGTTTTTTGCCCGAGGACCATGACCAACCGAAAATTAGGCAATATCGAGCCTGCCTTATTTAAAAAGATTGTCAATGAGATGGCTTTAAAAAGAAAGAAACTTTGGATTTTATGGTTGATGAAAGACGGAGAATCGCTTCTTCATCCTAATTTGGTTGATTTGATTTTTTATGCGAAGAAGAAAAATATTACCCGCAGAATTGAAATTTATACGAATGGAATTTTGCTTGAAGGCGAGTTAGCCAAAAACCTGATTAACTCTGGGTTGGATTCTTTAATTGTGAGCCTTGATGCGGTCGATCTTGAAACCTTTAAAAAAATTAAGGGTCATGATGCTTATGAAAAGATAAAGGAAAATGTTTTGAATTTTATGAGATTAAAGAGAAATTTGAAAGTAAGAAAACCAATTTTGTCGGTAAAGATGATTGATGATGGGCAAAACCAGGCCGAGATAGAAAAATTTAAAAAATTTTGGCAGGGAAAGGTAGATGGAGTGGTGATCCAAAAGCTTCATAGTTGGGAAGGATCAGTAAAAATTCCAAATTCCAAATTGCAAATTTCAAATTTAAGAAGGTATCCGTGTAACTTGCCTTGGCTGGCGCCGGCAATAACCTGGGACGGGAAGGTAATGCCTTGCTGTGTGAACTATAATGAGAATGAAATGATAATGGGAGATTTAACTAAAGAAAGTTTGGAGAAAATCTGGCAGGGCAAGAAATATAAAAACTTAAGAGAAGCCCATTTACGCCAAGACTTTTTTCAATTTCCCACCTGCGCCCGCTGTTTTTATTGGCAACAATTGCCCAATATGAGTTTTTGGTTAAGGAGGTTAGGTGTTTAGAAAAAAAAAGTTAAAAATTGCTATTTTTCACTGTTCAATGGTTTATAGTGGCGGAGGGGAGAGAATTGTTTTGGGCCAGATAGAGGGTTTAAGAAAGCGTGGCTATGAGGTTTCGTGTTTTACTCCTATTTTTGACAAGAAGCGTTGTTATCCTGATGTCATTGACAATTATCCAATTTATACTTTTTTGCCTCAGTTGCCGGAATTTTTTCCATTTAGACACGGGATTTTACTTTTGCTGACTTCTCTTTTTATCCCTTTTTTAGCGTTCCGTTTTCGTAAATTTGATCTTTTTATTGGGGAAAATCAGCCGGGGACGTGGTTGGCTTTTGTCGTCTCCAAAATTCTAAGAAAACCTTATATTATTTATACCTGCCATCCAAATAAGATAATTTATCCTCGCAAACTTTCCCGTAAACAGATTTGGAAGAATCAACCAGATTTTTATTGGTTGAGTATTCTTTTTGAACCCTTCAAACCAGTTTTGAAATTTCTTGATAGACTTTCCTTCTCAGGAAGCAAGCTCTCCGTTTTGACTAATGGATTTTTTATTGGGCGGGAATTTGGCCGGATATACCATGTTCGCTGGAAAGGTTGCCCTTGCGGGGCATCGGTAATACCTTGGGAGGAGATTAAAAAAAACTTTCAATCTATTTATAAAAGGCCCTATATTCTTTTTATTGGCAGACATGAAGTTTGGAAGAGAATAGATTTGGTAATTAAGGCAATGGTCAAAATTGTAAAGAAGATGCCTAATGTTGATTTGATTATTCCCGGTCCTTATACTAATCATACTTATGAGTTAATTGCTTTGACAAAGAAGTTGGGTTTGGAGGAAAAAGTTAAATTCATTGGGGAAGTTAATCAGGAGGAACTTTCCCAACTTTATCAAAAGGCGGTAGTTTTTGTTTTTTCATCAAAAAGAGAAGATTTTGGGATTGCAATGGTTGAAGCGATGAGTTATGGAGTACCAGTGGTCGCCTGGAATTCTGGCGGGCCAACAGATATTGTTTTAGACGGCAAAACTGGTTTTTTGGCTACGCCTTTTTCTTTAGACGATTTTGCTGAAAAAACGATTCGAATTCTCAAGGATAAAAGACTGCGGCGGAAAATGTCTTTAGGCTCGTGGCAAAGGGTAAGGGATCATTTTTCTTGGAAAAGGCATTTGGATATTTTAGAAGAAGAGATTAAAAAAGCCTTAAGTTTAAATTTAAATAAAAAAGAGGATTATGTTAGGAAAAATTTTTGATAGAATTTTAAAAGACGAGGAAGAGGAATTTGAAATAGAGAGTGGAGGTCAAAAAGAGGAGAGAAAGGCTTTTTCCTGGAAAGAACTGGTTTTAGTTTTGATTATTTTTTTGCTTTCTTTGATTTCAAGACTTTATTTCCTCTTTACCCATGATCCTCAAAATGCCGGTGTAGGTTGGTATGGCGATGTCTATCATCATTGGCAAATTGCCTACCTTTCGAAAGAGGTAGGTTTTAGTCATGGGTTTCTTAGACTTTGGGATTTAAAAGGAATGGAATTTTTCTGGGGTTTAACTCATCCCTTGGTCTTAATTGGTCTTTTTTCTATTTTTGGCTCGGTTGATATTTTGGTTCCGAGGCTTCTTTCTATTTTTTGTGGCTCCTTAGTTTCTGTTTTGATTTTTCTTTTAGTGAAGCGTGATTTTAATCAAATTTCTGCTTTTGCATGTAGTCTATGGGCAATTTTTTTTCCAGTAATTTTGTTTTCTGATACTCTGGGGATGCAAGAGCAATTGGGTCTATTTTTTCTTTTGGGAGGTGTTTTTTTCTGGCCAAAATTTGGTTGGTTGACGGGTATTCTTTGGGCTTTGGCATCAATGACGAGGGCTGAGTATTGGCTTTTTGCTGCCGCTTTGACCTTTTTTACTATCTTTGATCCCCGGAGGAATATTTCCGGAGCAAAGATTTCTTTAATTTTAGCGTATATTTTCCCGGTTATTTTTTATATGAAGTATCTTTGGCAACATACCGGCAATGCCATTTTCCCCATTTGGTGGAATTATTTGGCAAGCGTGGTAGGAAAATGGTTTGTAAATGTTTCTGAACCACTTAATGAGGTTCAGATTTTAGGGCAGTGGTTTGGTCGGATTTTATTTGTTTTTGGGTTAGTTGGTTCAATCATTACTATTATTAAAAGACCAAGATTTTATCTTTTCTTTTTAACTGGTTTTTTTAATGTCTGTTTTATCGGTTTTATTTTTGGTTTTGCTGCCTATATCCACGGCTTTTTTGAGCGTTTTTGGTTTGATAGGCTTTTGGCTTTTCCTTATCTTTTTTTGGGTATTTTATTAATTATATTCCTTCTTTTTTGGCTCCCTAAATATCTTTTAAAGATTTATTTTCCTGCCCTCGTTTTTGGTTTTTTAATTTTCCTTTTTGTTCTTTTGGCAAGTCAGCTTATTTGGTTTAAAATATTGTTTTATTTTCAAGCTGCCCAGGAGCCTTATCAAAGAGAGTTAGAGATTGCCAAGCTAATTGCCGAGAATGATTTGGGAGGAAATATTCTTTTCCCGGCAGATAGACCCGCTTTAACTTACGCTTTGGTTCGTAATCATAATATCTCTGGCAAAAGGTTAATTAGTGAGATGTATGACCCTTATTATTATCGCCAAGAAGGGGAAACTTTAGAAGAAACTGAGGAGAAAGTAATTAGTTGGCTTAGGAAGGAAGGAGTTAATTTGATAGTTTATACCGGCAAGAGAGAGTATGAGACTCTTTTTGAAAATCACCCCGAGAAGTTTAAACTTTTAGTTAGAGATAGCGACTTTATTCTTTATGAGTTTTTTTGATAGATATTCAGTTTTTTATCCTTGGCCTAAAATTTTGCGTCAGAGCGGTTTGAAATTTACATATAAACCTCGTGAGGTTTGGTGGAAAAATTGGATTAGAAAATTAGATTTAAAACCCGGGAAGAAAATTTTGGAGGTTGGTTGCGGTCGGGGGGTTTTTTTAGATAGATTAGCTGGTGAATATGGGGGAGATTTCTTTGGGATTGATCTTGCGAGAGAAGCAATTAAAGAGGCAAAAAGAGAATCGCTTTATAAACTTGATTTGAGGGTTTCTGATGCGTGTTCCCTTCCTTTCCCCGATTCTTACTTCGATGTGGTTTTTTCCTTAGATGTTCTAGAGCATATTAGGAATCAAAAAAAGGCGGTTTCGGAAATGATTCGCGTTTTAAAAAAACCCGGCGGTAAACTTCTTATTTATACCATTAATTCTCGACAGTTTCTCACCTGGAATTGGTGTCTTGATAAGTTAGGGATTGATGTTTTTAGACGCTCTAACCATAACCCAAGGTTTTTTGTCAATCCGGAATGGCTTAAAAAAGAAATAGAAAAAGGCGGAGTAGAGGTTCTTGAGATTAGTTACTTTGATTCTTTTTTTACCTTATTTTTTGATGAAGCAATTATGATTTTCTTGAGTTTATGGCAGCGGTTTTTTGGTTTTAGAAAGAAGGATATTTTTGCTAAAATAATTTTAGGGATATTGACAGGGATTTCGAAAATTTCCACGCCGCTTATGAAAATTTTAGATTTTCCTTGGATAATATTTAGATATTCAAACGGCTTTTTAATTTTTGGAGAGAAAAAATGAGATTTTTTTTTAGGTTTTTGAAAATTTTTGGAGAGGTAACAATTTTCCTCTTTGCCCTTTTTTTAATGGTTTATCTTACTTATTATTTTGGTTGGGCTCTTCTGCCTCAAGGGCAAAGTTTTGGCAATGATATTCCCTCAGCCTTAAATAATCTTTATTACCTCAAAACTTGGTATCCACCAATGCCCAAATGGATTCATCTCTGGGCTGGGGGTTTGCCTTTTCTTCAATTTTATCCTATTTTGCCGTTTATAACTACCTTTTTAATTCATAATCTATTTGGTTTTTCTCTTCTTAAGGTAGTGAAATTGATAATGTTTTTTTCTATTCCTTTAACCGCCGCCGGGGTGGTTTTTTTAGGGAGAATTTTGACTAAGAATTGGTTGGTGGGGATTTTGGCGGGGATTTTATTTATTATCTCTCCTGATTCTTGGCTTTGGATTACCGTGGGTGGTTTTTACGCTATGGCTTTTTCTGTTCCATTTTTTACCTGGGCTTTGGTTTTTTTCTGTCTTTGGCAGACAGGGAATTTTTATTTTGGGTTAATAACGGCCATTCTTTACGGTTTAACTTGGCTTTCTCATCCAATGGCGGGGACTATTTTGGCAATTGCTTTTGTGATTTTGGGTTTTGGTTATGGTTTTAAATCTTTTAATTGGAGAGGGGGAGTAAAAAATTTTTTTAAATCCTTAGGGATTATTTTCTTGGGAGTGGCTCTTTTTGCTTGGTGGATTATGCCGTTTTTAAAAAGAGAAGAGGTTGGAGGGATTGGTTTGGGGGCAGAGCAGATGTATCGAGTAGGTATAAAGGAACTTTTGGGGCTTGAACCTTCTCACGAGGGGGTTTACATTGTTAGTACTTTTTTTGCTGCCAGTTTTTGGATTCTTTTTCTGATTGGAGCAATTAGCGTTTTCTTGCGTCGAAGCATCTTAAGGTGGGCCTTTTTAGCCTGTATTGTTGCCTTATTTATTATGACTGCGCCTTCTTATGCTCAACCATTGGTTAGAGTTTTTCAACTTTTTTGGTCGTCAACCAATGTCCGCACTGTTTTAGTTTTGCGGATCTTAGGACCAATTATTGCTTCTTATGGAGCCTTTAGTTTAGTCCGACCGATCTTTTGGATTGCGGAAAAATCTCTCAAAGGGTTAAAAGAGAAGAAATCTTGGGTTTACGCAACGGAGATAGTTGGCGGGATAGGAGGTTTTTTGATTTTTTGGGTGCTACTAAAAAACATTGTGGTTATTCCCGATTTTGGTGAGTATTCAAAAGGTGTTTATTCGGGATATGGGCCATTAAGGAATTGGATAGTGGTTAAAGAAATTAATGGCGAGATGATGGTGGTTTATCCTCAGGGAGAACTGCCGCCAGAGCCTTTATTTAAAAAACCAGAAGTTATTTTGCGGGAGATACCAAGGATTTTTTCAATAACTGGCGATGCGTGGACATTGAATGACTTGCGAACTAAGTTAATAGTAGAGGGGACTAAAATAAAAGATAAAGAAAGAATAGACATTAACCCAATGGAAGGAGGGATTATTGGGTCGTTGGGAAATTTTACCCAGGCAAGCCAAATTCAGGCCTATTTTGGAACCAGTTTAATCCAGAAAATGATTGGTTGGGAAATTTATTGTGTTTATTATAGCGACCTCTGTGATTCCGATCAGATCAGCGATCTTTATTCTTGGTTTGGGGTAAGTCAGGCTTGGCTTGGGGGAGATGATTTGCCCCCCTTATCGGTAAAAATAAAGGAAAGGTTAGATAGGGTTGAATCTTTAAAACCAGAAAGGGTTTATCTTGGAAAATTAGGTGGAGCCGATTCTTATTGGAACATTTATCATTTTCAGGAATCAACCGGTTTAGCCAACATTACCAATAAACCGACGATTCTAGTAATTGGAGATAATCCTCCACAAAGCGATGTTTTCGATATTGTTTTCCGTGGTTTTTCAAAGGCTAATTTTGGTTATAATCATGCTTGGAGCGTTAAAGGGAGACGTTTTGTTGATGATTACAGCTTGGATGAATTGTCCAAATTTGAAGGCATTATTCTTCATGGTTATCAGTATCATCATCGTGATAGGGCATGGGAATTGTTAAAGAAATATGTAAGCCAAGGAGGAAGAATTTTCGTTAATACCGGTTGGCAATATATGAATAAGGATTGGGGGATGATTGTTCAAGGAAAGCCGGTAGAAATTTCGTTACCGGAAATTTTGCCGGTTGAGAAAGCTATTTGGGGAGAAATTAGAGGGGGTTGGAAGATAAAACTTGGAGAGCATTCAATTACACAGGGGGTTGGTTATGATGATTGGGGGCAGCCAATTTGGTCTGGCCAGCCTTGGGGAGTGGCATTTGCTAAGAAAGAGTGGCTAAGAAATGGAGCAGTTAGTTTACTTGAAAACGATGGGCAAATTTTGATGGCAGTTTGGCAAGTGGGTCGAGGAAAAGTTGCTTGGACAGGATTTGATGTTTGGGGACATTTGACCCAATACAGAGCAAGCGATGAAAGAAAAATAGTTCATAATTTACTCGCTTGGCTTTTTGAGGGAGATTGTCAGGAAAAGGAACTTGATTTCGAAAGGGTAAGACCGGAATTGATAAAAATTGATTTTGAAACTTTGGGGGGAAGGAATAAATTAATGTTTAAAGAGGTTGCCAGCGATAACTGGCAAGCCTTTTTGAGGGCGGGGGATAGAAAATTAAAGTTGCCAATTTATAAAGCCGGTCCCGGATGGAAGATGGTTTTTTTGCCGGAGGATGTGAATAAAGGGACAATTGTCTTTGATTATCATAAGACGAAAATCGAACAGATCGGTTTTTTTGTTTCTGTTTTTAGTGGTCTTGCCATTTTCTTCTTTATTGTTTTGCGCGTTTTTAAAAAGAATTTTTTGGAGGCTGTCTCAAGGTGGATAAATTCTATTCTTGTTAAGAAGGCAATAGAGTTTAAAAAAGGCTGGCAAGATGAAGAGGGTTAGAATTTCTATAATTAATTTTTTAAAGACCTCAATCACTATTTTTCTAAGCTTGGGAGCGATAACATTGATTTGTCTGTTTTTATTTACCCAAGTTAAAGAATGGATCTACCTTCCTTATTTTCCCGGAAACGATACTCCGCAATTTATTCATTTTGTCTATTACTATCTTAAGCATCCCGGATTCCCGCTGACTTCCTGGGATTATTTTTGGCACAATGGCGTTCCAAGAGTCATTGATCTTGCCTGGATGCACTTTACCATAGCGTCAATTTTGGCAAAAATAATTGGAATTTATCAAACTCTTAAACTCTATCCGGTGGCGACTTTAGCCCTGGGAGCAGTTTTTACTTTTTTGTTCTTTTACGAACTTTCAAAGAGTATTTTGACTTCTTTGGTCTTAACGATTTCTTTTGTTTTAAGCCGGGGTTATTATGAGGCTCTTTTTTCCGCTGGAGTGGTTCTTTCAGCGATGTCGCAGATGTTTTTACCAGCCCAACTTTATTTTCTTGCCCGATTTATCAGAAGGAGGACTTACCGCAACTTAGTTTTGGCGGCTATCTTTAGCGCCCTTGGTATGTATGGTCATGGATTATTGATGATGTTTTTTGGTTTTATTCCTTCTTTAGTTTTTCTTTTCTTTTCTTCTCCGGGGGAGAGATTCTGGCCTTTAATTACTAAAAGGTCCGTTTTAGACACTTTCCTTTTTGCTTTTATTGTTTTGACCGTTGGCGCCCTGGGGATTTGGCCAAGTCTGGCTTTAGCCAAAGCCGGTGGTTCCACCACCACCTTTTATGGTGGCACCTATTTTGATCCCAAAAATTTGGAGAATATGTTTAGTTTTACCAATCCGGGCATTGGATTTGGTTTTTTTATTTCTTTTCTTTTTGGGGCAATTTTCATTCTTTTAAGAAGGAGATTAGACGTTTCTTTTAGACCGGTTTTTTTCTTGTTTTGTTGGTATGGGGTGTGGATGCTTTCTTACACTTTTTTTGGTAATCCTCTTTTTGGGGTTTTATTTCCCGGAAGAATTTTTTGGATTTGGCCGTTAGTTTTAGGGGCTTTAACAAGCGTTTTGGTTTATTCCTTTTCTCACGGCGAGAATGGATTATGGTTTGTTGGGCTTCGAAGGTTTTTTTACGCTGGATTTTTAAAATTGCTTGTGGCCGGGGCGGTGATTTTAGGGATTATGGTTCCGTTTGCCTTCAGACCTTGGGCGATCCTTGAAGCAATGCGCCCTCCGCAGGAATGGAAAATTATCGATATCGCACGGGAATATTCAACTATGCACGCAAATCTTTTGTCAATGGTTGATAATAACAATTCTAATGTTCGTCTTTGGAGTCATGATCAGGTTTTGAATTTAACCTGGGTGCCTGTTTCTGATATTCCTCTTTCTGAGGGTTATGCTCATATTTGGACTAAGTATTCGCGACTCTGGGAAGGATGGTTTTATGGGGTTATGTCGTTTTTTAATTGGGAAAGTCAAGAGATCCCTAGGGACATGGCCGAAAAACAGGCTCTTTTTTTTCTTGATTGGTATGGAGTGAGGTATATTTCAGCAAACAAGGATTCAGGGGAATGGGATGTGGCTGGGTATTTTTACAATGATCCTTCTTATATTGAGGACCACAAAATTTTTGATAGCGGCCAAGCGGTATTTGTCGTTTCCTCAGAATATAGCTTTCCTTTAATTTCTTCGGTTAATGTACCAGTGGTTGGTTTTGTCGGCAATGATGATGCCTATATGGTTTTTTTAAAAGACTTAGCGATGCTTAATCTTAATACTTCTTATTTAATTCCGGTTAAACTTTCTACCTCAATTTCCGGGATTCCCTCAGATAGACTATCCTTGGTTGATGCTTTAGTAATTTATGATTTTGGGAAAGGCGGTCTTTTTTATTCTTACGGTTTTGATAAAATTTTGGATTTTGTTAAAAATGGGGGAAAAGTTTGGGTTGAGACAGGAGGTAATTCGACTGAAAGGGAGAGCCCTAATTTACCGGCTATTTTTCCAATTGTTTCAAATCAATATGGTTCGCTGGGTAAAGATTGGCAACCAGGAGGAGAACTGGCGAGCAAAATTGATTTTTCTTTGTTGGAGCCTTTGGTTTATCGTAAAGACCCTTGGAATATTTCTTATACCGAATTAAAGAATGTTAAACCTGGGGCAAAAGTTTTGTTAACCCAAAAAGACTATCCTGTCGCGGTTAAGTACGAAATTGGAAAAGGAGAAGTTCTTTGGACAGGAGTTAATTTTTGGTACCGACCAGAAGAATATCGAAAAAACGGATTGAATGAAGTTGTCTTTATTAAGTTATTTTTAGAAGAACTATTTGGAGAATTACCGCAAAAGCGAATTTTATCTTCTGTAGAGAGGGAAAGACCTGAAAAGATAGAAGTTAAAGGCAGGGGTTTTTCAGGGGTTGTTTTTAAGGAGAATCATTGGCCGGGTTGGGTAGCCAAAGTTTCTTCCTCTGGCAAAGAAAAAAGGGTTCCTATATTTACTGCCGGGCCAGAATTAATGTATATTTCTATTCCTAAAGATATGAGAGAGGGAGAAATTAGGGTTTTTCTTAATTATCAAGGTAATCCATCTTATTGGTTTGCTTTTTTTGTTTCTTGTTTTTCTATTTTATTAACTGCAGGATATTTGATTTTCAGGAATCGGTTCTTACGTTTTTTTTCGATTTTTAATTTTAAAGTTTTTGGAAAGATTAAAAAAAGAGCCTATAGTTGGTGGGGAGGTGAGGAAGAGTAAGAAAATGAAAATTGCCTTTTGCTATCCTCCCTTTTCTCAGGATGGTCGATTTCCTAATTTACCTCAAAATCGGCAGTTTATTTATACTGCCTCCGGAGAGGTTAGAATTTATCCTGTCGTCATGGCTACTGCCGCGTCTTGGCTTAGAAGAATGGGCCACGAAATTTTATGGTTAGATGGCGTTACACGGCGTTTAAACTGGGAAAGTTATCAAGAAAATTTATTATCGTTTTCTCCGGATATTCTGGTGTTGGAGACGAAGGCGCCGTTGATAAAAAATATCTGGAAGTATCTTGACGAAGTTAAGTTTCAAATGCCAGGCACCAAATGCGTATTGGTAGGAGATCACGTTAGTTATTTCCCTGAGGAATCATTTAGGAATTCAAAGGTGGATTTTATTTTAACTGGAGGAGATTATGATTTCTTATTAGTTAATTTGGCAAACTACTTGGATAAAAGGGTAGAGAAGATGGAGCCGGGAATTTGGTATAGGGGAAATTCAAAGTCTAAATCTCCAGTTTTAAATTCAGGAGAATTTAGATTAGACCACGGCTTGGACGAGACGCCGACTATTGATAGAGAATTGACTTGCTGGAAAGATTATGGAGAGGCCTATCTTTATCATCCTTGTGCTTATGTGATGTTTGGTCGCGGTTGCGGAATTAGAAAAGGAAGTTTTGGCGTTTGCAACTTTTGTATTTGGCAGCAGGCTTTCTGGCGTTGTTCTGCCCGTTTAAGGACTCCAAGCCATGTTGTTTTTGAGATTAAAAATTTAGTTTCCCTAGGAGCGAAAGAAATTTTTGACGACACTGAAAGTGGGGCGTTGTGGGATTATCATTGGCTTGAGGAATTCTATCGGTTACTGAAAAGGGAAAAAATTTTGGATAAAGTAGTATTTTCTTCAAATGCCCGTGGAGATCAACTTAACAAAAAAACCTGTAGTCTTTTGAGAAAAATTGGGTATCGCTTGCTTAAAGTTGGTCTTGAATCAGGCAGCAACAAAACCTTGAAATTGATTGGCAAGAAAGAAAAAGTTGAAGAAATAATTAGTGGAGTTAAGAATGCAAAGGATAATGGGCTAAGGGTTATGTTAACGGTAATGGTTGGTTATCCATGGGAGGAAGAAAAGGATGTGAGGAAAACCTATGAGGTGACAAAGAGGTTAATGTTTTATAAGACAAGAGCCGGAGATTGTCTTCAGGCATCCTTGATTATTCCTTATCCCGGAACACCGCTTTGGTGGATGGCTAAAAGGAATGGTTGGTTTTTAGTTGATCCCGATGATTACGAAAAATTTGACATGAGCCAACCAGTGATAAAAACAAAAATTGATGCCCAATTTTGGTGTCGTAGAATTTGGGCAATCCAAAAGAATTTCCAATTTATCTTACGGTCTGGTTTAACAATTAGAAATGTCAATGAAATACCCTTACTTTTGCGAGGAGCAAAATCTCTCCTTGGTCATCTTAAGGATTATGCTTAAATTAATCAACAGATTTAAACTTTTGCGAGATTTTTATTTAAGAAAAGCAGAAGCCTCCGGATTACCACTGGAATTAGTGGTTGAAGTCACCAATAAGTGCAATCTTTCCTGCATTATGTGTGTACGTCAGAAAATGACCCGTCCGATTGGCTTTATGAAGATGACTATTTACAAAAAGATTATAGATGAAGTTTCCTCTTTTTTAGAATTGATTTATCTCCACGGATTGGGAGAGCCTTTGTTTCATCCGAAGATTTTTGAAATGATTAGGTACGCTAAGCGCAAAGGTCTAGCCGTCGGTCTTTCCACTAACGCTACTTTATTAACAAAAGAAAAGGCGAGAAAGATAATTGCCTCAGGTTTGGATTATTTAATTATTGCTTTAGATGCCGCCACCCCCAAAACTTTTGAAAGAGTCAGGGGCGGAGAAAACTTTGAAAGGGTGATTACCAATGTGAGGGGATATTTAAAATTAAAAAAGAAAGCAAAAACCTCCCCTTTTACTGTTATTCAATTTGTCAAGTTAAAAGAAAATGAGAGAGAGGTTAAGGAATTTCTTGAAATATGGAAGAATTCAGGGGCAGATATTGTCCGAATTAGGCCGGTTATTGATCTTCTTAGAGAGGGAAAGGAGAAGCCGGGGGATCGACCTTGTTTTTACATTTGGCGGCAACTTAACATGATTTCTTGGGATGGGAAGATAGTCACTCCATGTTGTATGGATTCAAATGGAGATTATTCATTAGGGAGCATTTTTGGAGAATCGATTAAACAAATTTGGAATAATCAAAGAATGATAAAACTAAGAGAAGCACATCTAAAAGGCAAATGGAGAAAATTGCCTCTTTGTCAGAATTGTTCTTATCCCCAACCAAGATTTTTAGGTAAAATTGGGTCAATGCTTCTTTCGGATATGATTGTCAAGAAAATTTTACCGTTTTTCGAAAGGTTCCATTTTTATGAGTAAAATTCTTTTTTTTAGCGGTGTGCCAATTGACGATGCGGCAACCTTTTATCGTTCTGGTTTGGTGGCAAGAAAATTTACCAAGATGGGTTATCAAACCGTTTTTGTAAGTGTCTCAAGAAATTTTAAGAAGGAAGAAAAGAAAAAAATTGCCAGTCTACCGGTTTTTTATATCGGCCAAGCCCATTATTCAGCCTCAAAATCTTTTTATTTAAGGAAAAGGTTGGGTATAGGAAGGGTTTTATTTGAAAATTTTAAAATTTGTTTAAGAATGTTTAAACTCTTAAAAAGAGAAAAGCCTGATAGGGTTTTAGTTATAACCCCAATGCCGGTTTCTTTGTTAGTCGGCTTTGTTGCCAAAGTTTTAGGATTTAGGACATTTTTAGATATCGAAGATTTAGTGAGTGGCCAAATGGAAGCCTCTGGCTATCCAAAGATCTTGGTTAAAATTTATGAGTACTTTGAAAAGGTCCTGGTTAAGATTTTTGACAAAGTTTCAGTTTGCAGTTTTTATCTTCAAAAAAGATATCCCGGTTCGGTGATTTTGCCTAATATGGTGGATTTCGATTTTTGGAGAAGAAGAAAAAGAAAAATGGGGGACGGGAAAAACATCGTTTTTGTTGGCCAGATGGGAGTTTATCATGGGCAGATAGAGGTTTTGAAAAAATTTGCCTCCTTATTAAAAGAGAACAATAATCTTTCCTTTATTTTTGTTGGCGGGGGAGAGATTTTTGAAGATTTGAAATCTGAAATTTTAAATTTGGGATTAGAAAAGAAGGTAATTTTGACGGGACAGGTATCTCAGAAGAAAGTTCGGGAAATTTTGCAAACTTGCGAGGTGGGTATTTTGCCCCTTTGGGATATTCCTGTTCACAAGGCGCGGCATCCCTTAAAGCTTTTGGAGTATCTTGCTTCAGGGTTGGTGGTTATTACTAATAAGGTTGGCGAGGCAGAAAGAATTATTAAAAACGGAGAAAATGGCATTTTGTGCCCTCCGGGAGATATTAAATGTTTAGTTCGAAAAACAGAAGTGATTATAAGAAGTCCGGATTTAGCCAAGAAAATAAAAAGAAAAGCAGTTGATTCTGTTAAAGATTTTTCAAGCGAAAAAATTTTGCCAAAATGGATTGAATTTTTAGAGATATGAAGATCGTTTTAGTTCATCCTGCGCCAAAAATTTGGACTAAAGCTGCCTTAATTCCCTTAGGTTTGGCTTATATTGCCGCCTACCTTGAAAAAAACGGTTTCAGCGATATTAAAATTGTTGATTACAATATTGAACCTGAAGCATTATTGCCTAAGGCAGATATTGTAGGGATTACGGCTACTACGCCCTTAATCAAATCTGCCTGGAGAATTGCCCAACAGGCAAAAAAAGGGGGGGCAATTACTGTCTTGGGCGGTCCTCATGTTTCCGCCCTACCTGAAGAGTCGGCAAAACTTCCTCAAATTGACTTTGTCTGTTTTGGTGAAGGAGAAGAGACGATGCTTGAACTTTGCCGAATGATTGAAAAGAGAAAAGAGAATTTTGAAAAAATTAAAGGCCTTTGTTTTAAGAAAAAAGGAAAATTGATTTGGACCCCACCTCGTCCTTTAATCAGAAATATAGATCGCTTGCCCTTTCCTGCCTATCATCTTTTTGATTTAAGAAAATACACCAGCACCCAGCCACTTATTTCTACTCGCAAACCGGCAGTGGGGATTTTAACTTCGAGAGGTTGTCCTTTTGGTTGTCGGTTTTGTTATAAAGGGGTTTTCGGGAGAGTTTGGCGACCGCGAAGCGTAGAAAATGTTTTAAAAGAATGGGAATATTTAGTTCGGGAATTAAAAGTTAAGGAAATTGCCCTGATGGATGATGGTTTTAATATTGATATTGAGCGAGCAATTAAGATTTGCCAAGAAATTAAGAAAAGAAGATTAGTGGTTCCTTGGCGGGCCCATAATGGTATAAGGGCAGATCGAGCTCCTAAGAAACTTTTAAGAGCGATGAAAGAATCCGGATGTTATTTCATTTCTTTTGGGATAGAATCTAGGGTTCAAAGGGTTTTACGTTTGATGGGTAAGGATTTGCAACTCCGTGATGTTGTTAATTCTTTTAAGAGTTGTCGTGAGTTGGGAATTTTGACCATGGGTTTTTTTGTAATTGGTTATCCGGGGGAAACCAAAAAGGAAATTAGACAAACGATTGATTTTTCCTTGAAACTTGATCCTGATTTTGCACAGTTTTCAGTGGCGACTCCCTTCCCGGGGACGCAAATTTTTGATTTACTTAGAAAAGAGGGAAAAATTAGGGTTTTTGATTGGGATAAATATAGCCAGTTTGATCAAAGAGGCTATTTTGATTACGGTGAGTTAAGAGCCGAGGAGGTTGCTTTTCTTAGCAATCAAGCTTATAAAAAATTTTATTTGAGGCCGAAAGTAATTCTGGGACTTTTAAAAAGAAAGGAAACTTGGTTAAATCTATCTAATGTTATTGCCGGAGGATTTCATTATTTGTTTATGAGAGATATATGAGAAATTTTTCAATTTTTAAGATGGAAACTATTAGAGAAACGTTAAAATATGTTAGTGGTTTGAGGAAAATTTGGGATAAAAGTACTCCAGCCCAATTAATTTTTTTTGTTACTAATCGTTGCAATAGTCGTTGTCGGCATTGTTTTTATTGGCAGAATCTTAATAAGAGATTAGAAGAAGAACTGACTCTTTTGGAGATTGAAAAGATTTCTCGGTCAATGGGAAATCTTTTGTGGCTTTTTCTCTCTGGTGGCGAACCCTTTTTAAGAGACGATTTAGTTGAGATTTGTCGGGTTTTTTATAAGAACAATCATCCAAAATCAATTATCATTCCCACTAACGGGATTTTGGTCGAAAAAATAACAAACGACTTAGAGAAAATTGCTCAATCTTGTCCTTCTTCAAAATTGATAATTCAGATTTCGATTGATGAAATAGGGAAAAGACACGACAAGATTCGGGGATATCCGGGAAATTTTGCCAAAATTGAAGAATTAGTTCCAAAGTTGAAAGAAATAAAGAAAAGGTATAAAAATTTGGCTATCCAAGCCAATATTGTTTTTTGTCGCTATAATCAGGATAGAATAATTGAAATTTACGATTATCTCTATGAGAGATTTGGTTTTGATAATATTTGTCTTTCTTTGGTTAGGGGAAGACCAAAGGAAATTGCGGCTAAGGATGTTGATCTTGAAAAATATTGGCAAGCCCATCAATATATTCGTAAAACCAAGCGGTTTACCCATTATACTTCGATTTTATCCCATTTAATTACTAAAAAGGAGGATATGCAGGTAGAGTTATTTATTTACTCTTTTATAAATAAAAAAGCCGTTATACCTTGTTTGGCATCTCAGCATTCGGCGGTTCTTCTTCCTAACGGCGACTTAGTTCTTTGCGAATTAAGACCAGAAAAAATTGGGAATCTAAGAAAAGCGAATTATGATTTCAAAAAACTTTGGCATCTTTCTTCTATTTGGAGATTAAGAGAAAAGATCAAAGGATGTTATTGCACCCAGGAATGTGTTTATACGGTTAATGTTTTTTTAAATCCCGGTTCTTGGCCAAGATTTTTGAAGTATTTAATTTTTGGGAAAATATGATTTTTTAATTAGTGGGGGAGATTTTTATGACTGATTTGGTTTTGGTTGATCCACCAGTTCGGCTTTTTGATCGTCTCGCTAAACTTGAGAAGGTAGGTAGTTTTTTGCCTTCTTTGGGGCTTTGTCTTTTGGCGGCGGTAGCCAGAAAGGAAGGTTTTTCAGTACGGATTATTGATGCCAATTTGCTTAATGATTATTCTTTATCTGGATTTAAAAGGGAAATTTTAAAGGAAAATCCAAAATGGGTAGGTTTTTCTGCGACTACCTTAACTATTGATGCGGTTGGTAAAATTGCCGAAGAGATAAAAAAAAGTTGCCCCGAAATTTTAATTTTAGTTGGAGGTGCTCATATCACTGCTTTACCCTTTGCTACTCTTGAAAAATATCAGGCAGTTGATATTGGCGTAATTGGGGAAGGAGAAGAAACTTTAAGGGAGTTATTGCTTTTTTCGTCAGAAGGAAAGAGTCTTTGTAAGGTAAAGGGATTGGTTATTAGAAAAGGAAGAAAATTGTTGTTGACTGGGCCGAGGCAAATTAAGCAAAAATTAGACGATCTTCCTTTGCCCGCTTGGGATCTTTTGGATGACTTTCCCTGGGGATATCGTCTTTCAGTAAATTCTTTTCTTAAACTCCCGGCAGCACATTTGTTAACATCTCGAGGTTGTTCCGGTAGGTGTCTTTTTTGTGATCGGAGTGTCTTTGGTCGTGTCCCAAGGATTTACTCTTCTCAACGAGTTTTAGAGATGATTGAACACTTAGTAAAGAGATATCAAATTAAAGAAATTGATTTTTTTGATGATAATTTTCTCTTATTTCCTAAAAGAGTGGAAGAAATTTGTTATGGTTTAATTGAGAAAAAGTGGGGACTGACATGGTCTTGTCAAGCAAGATGTGATATGCTTAATTCAAGAATTTTATCTTTAATGAAAAAAGCCGGATGTTGGCAGATTGGGTTGGGAATAGAGTCGGGTTCTGACAAAATTCTGAAAATCCTAAAGAAGGGAGAAACGAAAGATAAAATTAGAAGGGCGGTGGAAATTGCTGCCGGATTAGGGTTTGAAGTTAAGGGTTTTTTTATTTTAGGAAATCCCGGAGAAACGGAAATGACTTTAAAGGAAACAGAAGATTTTATTTTAAAGTTGCCTTTAACCTATGTTCATACTACCTTTTTCACTCCTTTCCCCGGATCTGAATCTTTTAAGATTGCCGACAAATTTGGAAAATTTAATTTTAGAAATAGTTGGTCAAAATTGGGGCGGGGGACCGTTGAGCCAGTTTTTATTCCTTACGGTTTAACTAAAAAATATCTTAAAGATAAGGCTTCAGAAATTTTTAGAAAATTTTATTTTCGGCCAAAAATTATTTTTTATCATCTTAAAAAGATAGTTTTTTTACCTTATCTTTGGATTTTTTATATGAGAGGCTTTTTCTCGGTTATTTCATTTGCCAAAAAAAATGAAAAAGAAAGATAGAGAAATTATCGAAAAGTTTTTTGCTTATTTTTCTCCTTGTCATGCTATTCCTCGGGCAAATGAGGCTCTTGCGATAAAAACAATTCCCCTTAAATCGCCAATTTTAGATTTGGGTTGTGGAGACGGAAGATTTGCCCTTTTTACTTTTGGAGAAAATAAAATAGAAGTCGGGTTAGATTGTAGTTCGGGAGAACTTGAGAAAGCAAGGAAGAGCAAGGCCTACCAGAAGTTAGTTTTGGCAAATGCTTCAAATATGCCTTTTGCTGATGAAAGTTTTTCTTCTGTCATAGCCAATAGCGTCTTGGAGCATGTGGAAGAATTAGATAAAGTTTTGGCCGAAGTTTTTAGGATTTTAAAAAAGGAGGGAATTTTTGTTTTAACGGTTCCTACACCTAAAGTTTCTTTTTATCAGTTTTGGTCAGGTTTCATTCCCGGATATGCCGAGTTCAAGAGAAAATTCTGGCGGCATATTAATTATTTCGAAGAAGAAGAATGGCAAAAGAGATTGAGGGGAGTGGGTTTTAAAACAATTTTGATCAAAAGGACAAATTCAAAAAATGCTGTCATGTGGGCCGATATTTTTTTTCCTTTGGCTTTAATTGGTTCTTTAAAATGGGTTGTCCCTTTTTTACTGGAAGAAAAAAGGAGAATTTTTGGTTTTGCCGAAAACGGGGCAACTTTAGTTATAGTGGCCAAGAAAACAAAAGATGGGAGTCAAAAACTATCCTAAAATAAGCGTTATTATTCCGGCTAAACCTGGGATAAAAATTGGGAGAGCAGTGAATTTTTTATCGAAGGTTGATTATCCGGAAAAATTTGTCGAAGTTTTTGTCGCTTATGGGTTCAATCCTTCAAGACAGAGAAACGAAGCGGTTAAAAAAACCAAAGGCGAAATTTTGTATTTCTTGGATAGCGATTCGGAAGTTAAAAAAGATGCTTTTAAGAAATCAGTTTTGGTTTTTTCCGGGAGAATAGCCTCGTTTAGAATTCTTCAGGCTCGGGGTTTTTCTTTTTTTCCTCAGTGGCTGAACCGCTTGATTATCCAAAAATTTTTTTCCGGAATAATTTATAAAGGAAAAATAGGAGTGGTTGGCGGACCAAACGTCTGGTGGCGTCAGGAATCCTTTTGGGCTTCATTATCCGGGATTATTCTTGAATCATTTTTTTCTCATCTTCAAATGGCCGCTCGTTATCGGCCAATAGGGGAAATTCATCGGGCAAGTGAGAAAGAGTTAATTTTGTGTAATTTGGCGGTTAGACGGGATGTTTTCCAGGAGGTTGGCGGTTTTAATGAAATACTTTATCCTAACGAAGAAAATGAACTTTTAAATCGAATTGAGAAGGCTGGTTATCAATTGATTTATCACCCCGGTGTTTTGGTTTTTCGTCCTCGGCGCGAGACATTTAAAGATCTTTTGATTGCCTTTTTTCATTATGGGCGGGGGAGAATGGAACAGGTAAGGATTGAGGGTGTTTGGCAGAACCTATTATTTCTACTCCCTTTAATTTTTTTGATTTATCTTTTGGGGCTTTTATTTTTTCATTCATATTTTTTTCTTTTGCCGTTGATTTTTTACTTTGGAATGGCTTTTGTTTCTGCGTTGGGATTTGCTGCGCGAAGAAGAAAACCTTATTTGGTAGTATTTTTACCGCCGTTTTTTTTAATTGTTCATCTTACTTATGCCTTTGGGTTGATACGAGGACTTTTTACTGATTTTGAAAAGAGGAGAAAGAAAGAAAAGGAGAAAAGAAT
>Ga0209102_1000135_pt1 | contig 50227 bp, 49 predicted proteins | sample ConPoolayeHmetaG_FD_185483 | JGI IMG/M metagenome (GOLD analysis project Ga0209102, IMG submission 185483) | Hot spring microbial mat communities from California, USA to study Microbial Dark Matter (Phase II) - Cone Pool mat layer H metaG... ...
TCGGTATACCTGATGACTATCATGGCGAAGTGCCGAAGGCTTATGTGGTGTTAAGAAACGGCTTTAAAGATAAAGTGAGCGAAGAGGAGCTTATCAATTACTGTGAAGAAAAAATGGCCAAATATAAGATACCTAAGAAAATAGAGTTTGTGAATGAGCTGCCTAAAACATCTTCTGGGAAAATTCTAAGAAGAGCTCTTAGATGTAAATAAATCGAGATGTCTGGCATGTTCAAGTTTGAAAGAGAGCAGAAAGTTTTTGGAATTGCCGGGGTGACTGTTGGGGGTCAGCCAGGCGAGTATCCCACGGTTCTTGTGGGAAGCATATTCTATGCTGGGCACAAAATAGTCGGTGACCCGTCAAAAGGCGAGTTTGATAAAAAACAAGCTGAAATTCTCATTAACAAGGTGGAGGCGCTTTCTGAAAAGACTGGAAATCCCTTCATTTTAGATGTTGTAGGTGACACGTCTGAGGCGCTTATAAAATACATTGACTTCGTCGCTGATATAGCTAAGTGTCCTTTTCTTGTTGACGGTGTAGCAGCCCAAGTTAGGCTTCCAGCAATAAAACATGCCGCCGAAATTGGACTTGCAGAAAGAGCCATATACAACTCTATAGATTTTCACGTGACGGAAGAGGAGATTAAAGTTTTAAAAGATTGCAAGGTTAAAAATGCTGTTTTAATGGCTTTTAACCCTAAAAAACCTTGGGCTGAAGGAAGAGTGGATGTCCTTAAGGGAGAACCGGGGCAAAAGGGATTGTTGCAAGCTGCTGAAGAGGCTGGTGTAGAAAACATTCTCGTCGACACTGCGGTGCTTGACATGCCTAGCATAGGGGTTTCAGCAAAAGCCATCTATCTCGTAAAGAACGAGTTCGGTCTGCCTGCTGGTTGTGGACCCGCAAACGCTGTTACTACCTGGAAAAGGGTGAAAAAGGGCGAGTTTGGGCAATCCGCCTACGAAGTTTGTTCCGGCGGTTCTGGAATACTGACTCAGATGATGGGCGCTAATTTCGTATTATATGGACCCATCGAGCTTTCTGAGGCCGCATTCATTTCATGTGCCATGACTGATGCCCTAATAGCTTATGTTGCAAGGAGAATTGGGACAACCACAAAAACGAGGAATCACCCGTTATACAAAATCTTTTAAACTTTCCATCTTTTGAAATAAGTTTCAAAGGCTTTTAAGAAAATAAAAAGAAATTTTAGATGTTATTTATACACGCCATATTCGTTTGTGGCTTCAATCATGGCTTTAACGTTTTCTGGTTTCGCCTCGTCAATGACTGCTCCGTTCATAACCATGAATCCGCCGCCTTCTCCACAAACCTCAATGAGTTTTTTAACGTAATCTTTTACCTCTTGCGGTGTGCCTACATTCAACAATGAACTTGGAACGTTTCCGCAGATACTGGCAACATCACCTATTATCTTCTTGGCTTTAGCCATATCTGTCTGGTCAAAGCCCCACAAGGTTTTGCCCTTTGGCAGATCATTTTTGATCAACTCTAAACGTGAGTTATAGCTTCCCTCAGCGTATAAAAACGGTAAACATCCTTCGTTAACCAAGCCCATAACCACTTTTTTAAGGGTAGGCCAGTAGAATTCTTCGAACTGCTTGTTAGAGATGAAGCCATCAGCGCCCTTGTGAAGTGGTATAAACACTATGGGGTTTCCGTTAGCCTTCGCTGCGGATGCCCCCATTTTAATCATCAGCGGTGTGAAAATTTCCATGGCTTGGTGAAGTTTCTCAGGCCGTCTATACATGTCTAGCATTATTCCCTTAGTTCCCCTAAGCGTATCGCCTATCGTGTCGAAGGGCGCTTTTGTGCCTCCGCCAAAGAGGTTAGGAAATCCAGCAGCAGTGATCTCCCTTTCCCATGCAACAACATTCCCTATCCACTTTAAGACTTCATTCCCAGCCTCCATAAGTGCTTTAAGAGCAGATTGTACGTCTGGCAGGCCGAATGGTATGAAAGTTACTGGTGTAAAGCCTCCATACATTTCAAGCGCATTAGTTAATGGCGATATCTTCTTGAAAGGCTCTAGAGCGCCGAATATGCGTGGTAAGAAAACAGTCAAAAAGAAGTATGTTGGATCCTGAATCAAGGCGTCATATTCATCTGCCTTCATATATTCTCCTTCAATGCACTGATAGGAGTGCTGGGGTGCCACTCCGTGGCCGGGCCAAGCATACAATTTATAGTCGAGAATTTCAAAGAACTTTCCAGGGCCAGGCCCTATAGCGCCGGCATGCGCATCTGGTTTAAACTCTAAGACGTATTTTTTGAAGGCCATTTTGAGCTTTTCGTAGTCGTACATCATGTCATATGGGGTTAGCCCGGTATAGTAAGCTGGGAAAAAGCCTATGAGCGGGAAGACTGGCACTTTGTCCGGTGTTTTCTTTAGTTGAATTGCGTCTTTTATTCTGGTTACTCTCGCTTTATATGCTTCCTCAGCTTTTTCATCTACAAACTCAACTTGTGGCGAAAGCCAACGATTAAAAAGTTCCTCCTGTTTTTCTTCCATCTTCCATCTCCTCCTAGGCAAATCCCGCCCAATTTTTGGCTAATGCAACAGCGTCCATGGCGTCTCTGCCGTAGGCGTCAGCGCCAGTATACTTTCTTATCTCTTCGGTTATCTGGCCTCCTCCTATCATAATTTTTACCTTGCCTCTTAAGCCAGCTTTTTCTATGGCTTCCACTGTTTTTTTCATGGAGTCAAAGGCTAATGTTAAGAATCCGCTTAACCCTACAATGGTGGCTCCGGTTTCCTTTATCTTCTCTACAAATTTCTCTGGTGGAATATCTACCCCTAAATCGTGAACTTCAAAACCGTTAGCTTCAAGCATGAAAACCACAATGTTTTTACCGATGTCATGTATATCTCCTGCTACACTGCCGATTATGACTTTTCCTAAATGTTTTGTTTCTTTTGTTGTTACTAGTTTAGGCTTTATTTTTTCAGTTACTGCCCTTAATATTTCGCCAGCGTATAGTAAGTCGGATATGAAATATTCATTGTTAGCGAAGCGGTTGCCTACAATTTCCATGCCTCGGCGGATGTCATCCATGATTTTGAAGGGATCCTCTTCTGCAGCAAGTTTTTCTTCAACAATCTTTAGAGCTTCTTCTTCCTTCAGATCTGCTAATGCAGTAACAAGATCTTTAGGGTCTCCCATTTGAGATTCCCCGTTGACTACTATTTTTATGCAGTTAATAAAAAGCTTGCTACTATTGGAAAAATGCAAGATGTACCCGCATCTTTCACAAAAGTTATCTAACCGTGGGGTTAAACTGTTGTTATGAGCAGTAAATGGAGAACCTTATAACAATTCTGTTTGAACCTGAAGGACGCAAGATAACAGTCGCGCCAGGCGTCAGCGTACTCGAGGCAGCATACAAGGCAGGAGCAGCGATCAGATCTGAATGTGGCGGTAAAGGTGTGTGTGGGAAATGCCGAGTCATAGTTCCAGATAAAAATGCTGTCGCAGTGGTATCTGAAGACGAAAATAAGCATTTATCCCCTAATGAGCTAGGCTTGGGTTATAGGCTGGCTTGCCACGCGGTTCTTAAGAAGAGTACAAAGGTGTTTATTCCCGAGGAAAGCAGAATTTTGGCACGTAAAATTCAAGCCGCCGGCTTAGAGAGACCCTTACAGCCGAAGCCTTACGTTAAAAAGCTTCGTTTGAAATTAGCCAAACCCGCCTTGCTTGATGCTAGACCCGACCTTGAAAGACTCATGGACGCCTTAAAGAATGAGTACGGATTCAAAAGTTTAGAAATAGGATATGAAGCCCTAAAGAAACTGCCTGAGGTTCTCCGCGGTGGTAAGTGGCATGTCACAGTCTTCTTGCTTTGCGATCGCGAAATCATAGCTGTAGAAGAAGGCGACGCCTCCGAAGAAATTTTGGGGCTGGCTGTGGACATAGGCACTTCAAAAATTGTGGGTTGCCTAGTGGAATTGTCAACGGGCAAAACCATAAGCATGGGCTTCGTTGAAAATCCCCAAATAATACATGGCGAAGATGTGATTTCCAGAATAACTTTTTCAGCGGATGACAAGGGAAAACTTGAAGACTTGCAGAGGCTTTTGGTGCAAGGAGTGAACATTATTTTGAGTTATACATGCGCTCAGGCGAAGGTTAATCCCAGAAACGTTTATGAAGTAACCGTTGTTGGAAACACTGCGATGCACCACTTTTTTTTGGGTATAAACCCAAAGTACATTGCGATTTCTCCCTTCACGCCTGCCATGAAACGTCCAATGAACGTTAAGGCGAAAGAACTTAGAATAAACATATGCCCCGAAGGTAATGTCCATGTTCTGCCTGTTATTGCGGGGTTTGTGGGCGCAGACGCTGTTGCTGATGTTCTGGCAAGTGGCATTCATGAGTCCGAGAAGCTTTCTTTACTTCTTGACATAGGGACAAACACAGAGGTTTTCGTGGGAAACTCCGAAGACATTTTATCATGCTCATGTGCCTCTGGACCAGCTTTTGAAGGAGGACACATTAAGCATGGGATGAAAGCCGTAACAGGCGCGATAGAAAAAGTGTCAATAACCCCAGAATTCGATGTGGAATACAAAACAGTTGATGATGTTGCTCCTGTGGGGTTATGCGGATCCGCCATGATCGATGTTTTGGCTGAGCTTTTCAAGCTTGGCGTCATAAATAAGCGAGGAAGATTCAACGCTAATGTTAAGACGCCTAGACTAAGACGGGTAAACAATGAATTAGAGTTCGTTCTTGTGTGGAAGGAAGAGAGCGGAACAAGCCAAGACATAACAATCACCCAAAAGGATATAAGCGAGCTGCAGCTTGCCAAGGCAGCTATATTCACTGGCTGCTCGATTCTAATGAAAAGGAAAAATGTTAGAATCGAAAATGTTGAAAGGCTTCTTATTGCTGGCTCCTTTGGAAGCTATATTAGCACTGAAAATGCCAAGTTAATAGGTTTAGTTCCGGATGTGCCGAATGAGCGAATAATGTTTGTGGGCAACACGGCGTTGTCAGGCGCAAAAATGGCTCTGGTTTCAGTGGATGCCAGAGAAACCGCAGAGGAACTTTCGAGGCGAATACGCTATATTGAGCTTGCAAGCGACCCTGATTTTCATACAGAGTTTGCTGATGCCATGTTTATTCCTCATAAAAATCTGGACGGATTCCCTTCAGTCAAAAAATACCTTAAGAATCTTGAATAGAATGGTTGATTTTGTAAAAGCCATCTAACAACTTCTATGTTTTGCTTTTCTCTCCTTTAGGAACTTCGTATAAGATGCCTTCTTCTGATAGTACTAGGACGCTGCCGCACTTTAAACACTTATAGTATCTGTTCACTCCCCTTTCGCCTTTCTGCTCGCCTAGAAGCTCAACCTCGCTGTGAGAACATTTAGACTCAGAAGAGGTATTACTCGACATTGAACCACAAACAATTCTTAAACTATGATTCCAACATTTAAAATTTTTCATTCGCAATACCCATTGCACCAGCATCGTCAACAGCAAAAGAACAAACTTGCCAAAGTTTCCAAAACAATTTAGGAGGCGAAGAAATTAATAGAAACTAGCTTTGAATACATACACTACTACGAAAGCGCAATGCTCTTCAAGAAGTTAAAGACCTTAATAATTTAGGGCCCGTAGTCTAGGATGGATTAGGACGCTGGCCTGCGGAGCCGGAGATCCTGGGTTCAAATCCCAGCGGGCCCGCCAAAAACAAACCGCTTCCAGCAAAAGCAGCCTTTTAAGAGCTGCTTTATTCGTTGGCTTATGGGCCTTTGCAGTCTTGGTTTGAATGCTTAAAAATTAGCCGGGCACATGCAGGCAAAAGTTTGGCTGTGGTGGAGACCCGCTATTGTTTAGTTAAAATTTTGATTACTCATTCATAAACCTTTATTGCGCCATTATTTTATGTATAGCGAGGGAAATTTTTGGAAAATCCTTTATTCCCCCTTGAAATTGGCCGTTTTTTCTTTTTGCCCGGCAGAAAACTTGGCGGTTTGTTTGTTGTGGCTTGTGCTGAGCGCGGTGTCCTTCAGAGAGCTTTGGATCTTTGCACTAAACATAACGCAAGATTGAAATATCTAAGTTTGTCCGTGACAAGAAGCACAGAAGAGGCTAAGACCTTTCTAATTTTCTTGGACATGACCGACTGTAATGTTCCATTAGAAGGGCTTGTAGAAGAAATTAAGGGGCTTAAGGCTGTAAAAGGCGTAAAGGTGATCCAGCAGCAGGCGGAAGGCTTCATTGCCGACAATGTGTCCAGCATGCTTTTGGCAGGCGGAGAAAGGGCAATAATCCTTCGAAAAACGCTCTGTGAAAGTTTTATACGCGGCATTAGAGAGCGTTTCGGTTCTGCTGGTGAAGTCTTCCTATATTATAACGGGTTAGAAATGGGCATGAATGCAGCTAAAGTTCACGTTGAAATGGGCAAGAAAATCGGATTAACTGACCCTTCACAAATATGCAAATGTATGGGTGCAACCATATTTGCCGCCATAGGATTCGGGCAAATGGAAATAGAAAAATTGACGTTAAATCCGCCATATGCCCTCACACAAGTGTACAACAGTTTTGAATGTCAATTAGCACCAGAAACCCAGACAAAGCCCTACAGCCACTTTATTCGCGGCATAATAGCAGGCTACCTGACAACAGTTTTAGGCGTAAAAATGAAAGTTGAAGAGATAAAATGCGTTGCAAAAGGCGATCCAAACTGTATTTTTGAAACTAAACCAGAAAATTGATTGTTTTCTCTCTAAAAAGTGAAATTAGCTACTTTATTGATATTTTTATTTTAAAGATAATTTAATCAAAATTTTGATAATGATTCATAAAATCGCAAATTTTAATCTTTATCAAAAATCTGTAAACTTGAAATTAAAGAGCAAAACAGTTTTTGCCTGTAGAAACTGATAAATGTATAGGATTCTAGTTTAAGAAAGGTGAGGTAAAATGGTGATAATTTCAAGGGAGCAGTTAGCCAAGATTATAGACTCTACGCTTGTTAGGGCTACAGCTACAAAAAGCGACGTTGAAAAGCTGTGTAAAGAAGCAATTAAATATGGCTTTGGATGTGTGGTTGTTAACCCTACCTATGTAAAGATTGCTTCACATTTGCTTGAAAGATCCAACGTCAAGGTTTGCTCCACTGTTGGCTTTCCTTTCGGTGTTGCGCTGCCAGAGATAAAGGCTCTGGAGGCTGTTAAAGCTGTTGAAGACGGCGCAAGCGAGTTAGACATGATCGTTAACTTGGGCGCTTTAAAATCCCGAGACTATGAGCTTGTTAAAAGGGATATAACCGCAGTAGTTGATGTTAAACGCTTGTCTAGAGATGTAATTGTTAAAGTGATTATTGAGACATCCCAGCTAACAACCGAGGAGAAGATAACTGCATGCAAGCTTGCTAAAGAAGCTGGCGCAGACTTTGTTAAAACTTCAACTGGCTTGTTTGGTAAAGGCGCCACAGTTGAAGATGTTAAGCTGATGCGCCAAATGGTTGGGAGCGGCATGGGCGTTAAGGCTTCTGGGGGCATAAGAACTTACGCGGATGCAGTAGCCATGATCGAGGCTGGCGCCAACAGAATTGGGACAAGCACAGCAGCTGCGATAATTGAGGGCGCCCCTTAAACGTTACATTTTTTCTGGAGCAACTATGCCTATAAGGTTTAAGGCGTTTCTCAAAACTATTCTAACAGCGTCAACTAAGGCAAGCCGCGCATCGCTGAGTTCCAGCGGTTCAGCTTTTATCACTGGAAAAGCATTGTAAAAAGTGTTAAATTTATCTGCTAAGGCGTTGGAGAAATCAGCTATCAAATTCGGCTTAAGCATCTCTGTTGCCTCTGTGAAAACTTCTGGGAAGTCAGCCAAAGCCAAAACAAGCTCGTGTTCAAGCTTCTCCTTCAATAGATCGTAGGAGGGCTTCTCCGGTTTTCTGGAAGATTTGCGCAGTATGCTGCATGCTCTAGCATGCGAGTATTGAATGTATGGTGCGCTGTTTTTCTCAAAGTTAAGCACCCTGTCCCAGTTGAACTCAACGGGTTTTGAGGGGTCAACTTCAACAAGTGCATAGCGAACTGCGCCTATGCCGACGAACTCCGCAACTTTTCGCTTCTCTTCTTCTGGCAATTGCGGCGAACGCTTTGAAACTTCTTCGTAGGCTCTTCTTACTGCCTCGTCCATTACCTCGTCTAGGGTTATGTATCGTCCCCTTCGACTTGACATTTTGTAGCCTGGCAAAGTTACTAGGTTGTAGGCGAAGTGGGTTAGGTTTTCGGCGTGTTGGCTGTAGCCCAAAGCGTAGAGGGCTATCTTAAGCTGCATTTGCGCTAGTGACTGTTCCATACCTATAACGTTAATGCACTTGTCAGCTCTTTCAAACTTCCATAACGTGTAAGCTATGTCTCTCGTTGTGTAGAGGGTTGTGCCGTCAGCCCGCATAAGCGTCAAAGATGGAACAACATAATCTTTTCTTAAGCCAAGCTTATCCCAAAGGTTAAACACTTCAACAACTTTTCCAGCGTCGAATTCTAGGACGCCGCCGAGAACAAAAACATATGGAGTCTGTTTCAGCCTTTGAAGAACTTCTGTAACCAATCCGCTCCATACGAAATCGCTTTCCCAATCCCAAGAATCATGGGAGACTTCTGCACGGCTCAGCGTTTCCCTAAACCCTTCTAAACATAATTCACTAACTTCTCTTATGATTTTCTTTGCCCTTTCATTCCCAACCTCGTATGCCCTGTTTAACTCGTTCACGCTTTTCTCTGGGTCTTTGTCTTCGCTTATTTTTTCGAGGAGTTTCTCAAAGAGCTCTGGATGTTTTTCCCTTAGCTCAAAAGCCACAGACATCCAATCATCCAATTCCCTGTTAATCTTTACGATTTCCTCTTCTGCCGAAACAGCCTTAGCAATTTCAAGCTCTCTTTTAAGCCTGTTTATTTCAACAAGGCAGCTCGTTATCGTGTAGATTTTTCCAATAAAATGGTCTGGTTTTTCCGCTGGTTTTGGTCTGCCAAGTTTTTCATATCCATAGGCAATTACCGCCGTTTGTCGGCCGACATCATCTACATAATAGTGGCGGGAGACTTTGTGTCCTCTAGACGCAAGCATTCGGGCAACGGCGTCTCCAAGCATCGGATTTCTTGCTTGCCCTATGTGTATTGGGTGAAGTGGATTTACACTGGTATGTTCCACTATAATTTTCAACGGCTTATCTACCTTAACAAAACCATAGGCATTGTCCAAAAGCCTAACCGATTCTAGGGTTAAAGCTGAAAGCTTTGCAAAGTCTGCGTGAAAGTTTATGTATCCTCCGCCAGCTGCAGCCACATCTTTGACCAGTGAAAACTTTGAGTTGTCCATGGATTTTACTAGCCGTTCAGCTAATGCCAAGGGTTTTTCGCCAACCTGCTTAGCCAATTCAAAACAAATGGAAGAGGCTAACTGTCCAAAATCTGGGACTGGCGGCCTCTCAAAACTCAGCTGTTTTGGAATTTTTCCAATAGATATTTTGGCCAAAGCCTCTCCTAATATAGCTTCACATTCTTTTCGGAATTCTGCAAATGGATTATGCGAAATCATTAAACTTTAACCCTCTAAGGCTGGCTAACACTGTTAAAGTGCTAACACTAATATATGTAGATATAGCAATTAGGCTAAACGAAAATCTAAGGCTGGTCCAACTATTATGAAGCCGAAAATAGTTTTCTCTGAAAAATGTTTAGAATACGGATCTTGGCACATAGAAAGCCCTAAAAGGGTTAAAATAGCCTACGAAATTCTGAAGGAAAAAGGATACGAGTTTCTGGAACCAGAACCAGCTGGAGAAGAAGATCTCCTAAAAGTTCACGATGCCGCATATATTCAAAAGCTTAAAGAAGGCACCATAGAAGATGTTGACACTCCCGCTTACAAAGACATCTACGAATACGCTAAGCTTTCAGCTGGAGGCGCCATACTAGCAGCAAAAGTGAACGGTTTTTCGCTTATGCGGCCTCCTGGACACCATGTGGGAAAGCGTGGCGCAGCCCTTGGCGCCTACACAAAAGGTTTCTGCTACATAAACAACATCGCAGTAGCCATAAAATACCTTGAAAAGCCAACGTTGATTTTGGACATAGACGGGCATCATGGAAACGGTACACAAGAAATCTTCCTAGGCGACCCAAAAGTCACTTTTATTTCACTTCATAGGTATCCCCACTATCCGGGTACAGGCTATTATTCTGAGGCTAACTGCTTTAACTTTCCCTTGGAGGCGGACTGCGGAGAAGAGGTCTACCTTAAAACCCTTGAAGAGGCGCTAGAGAAAGTTGACTTGGAAAAAGTTGAGGTTGTTGCTGTTTCAGCAGGGTTCGACGCTTATGCGGGAGATTTAGCCTCTTTAGGGTTAACGGATGAAAGCTATAGAGAAATAGGTAGAATGATATCCGCCCTTAACAAGCCGACCTTCTTCATTTTGGAAGGCGGATACGTCGGCGAAAATATTGGAAAGGCTATAGACGAGCTGCTCAAAAACTTCTAAACAATTGGTTTGCTTCCTAAAAATTTTATGAAGGTGAACCGCGTACTCTTATGTCATGAAACATGTTGATGGTAAGGCGGCTGGAGCCCTAATATTCGTTGGCGCAGTTCAATTCATTTTATGCATAATCATTGCAGAAGCTCTATACCCCGCCTACAGCATTTCAGAAAACTACATAAGCGACTTAGGGGTTGGAGTGTCCGCGCCAATTTTTAACGCTTCAGTCTTTACGTTGGGTTTGGCTGCTGTTGCCAGCGTCTACTTCATGCGAAGTTTTGTCCAAGACAAAGTCTTCCTTACATTCTTGAGTTTGTGCGGAATCGGCGCAATGGGCGTAGGAGTGTTTCCAGAAAACTACGGCATAATTCATACAATTGTCTCTTTAATCGCCTTCCTTTTCGGTGCACTGTCCGCTATAGCGTCTTATAAAATTCAGAAGCCACCGCTATCATACTTGGCAGCCGTTTTAGGCTTAATCTCACTTGCAGCGCTTGTCCTTTTTGGAATCAGCGAAGTAGGCGTGCACTTAGGCGGTGGGCAAGCAGCAGATTTTTACCTCGGTTTAGGAAAGGGCGGAATGGAACGTATGATAGCTTACCCAATTATATTATGGGCTGCGGTCTTTGGTGGACACCTAATGGGCAAATTCTAGGAAAAGCTAAGAGGCATCAAAGACGCCATTGGCATTTTCCAAAATTTAGGTTAAGGCATAAAACCTTGAATGAGCTGCGTAAAAACACGGCTAATTATAGGATGTGTTTTCACATAATCCGATGCAGTTTTAAGATAAGAATCTCTTTCCATCAGCTTCTCCCTAATGGAATCAATGCTCTCGTTGTTTTTTAGGCACTCGCGAATGGTTGAAGCCCAAAGACTAAGTTGACTGGCATATGCCTTTAACCTTTCAACAGCGTTATCGGCCAAACCAAAATGCGTGTAACACAACATTTTAGGGTTAAGTCTAACCAACTTTTCCAAAGATTCAAAGAGTTTGTCTAACATTATTGGCGGTGGAGTTGCAGGCAAGGTTACGCCCAAATCTTCAATGTAAACTCCTGCTGTCTCACCGGGAAATAATATTCCGTTAGTGCGTTCATAATAGCTTACATGGTGAGGCGCATGTCCTAAGGTTTCTATCACTTGAATCTCCAATTCACCGCCCAAATCCACAATCATGCCGTCTCTGGCTGCAGTCATTCGTTCGGCTGGGACTGGGGCTGGTTCACCAAAGATTTCAGCAACTTCGCCGAGCACTTGTTTTGACTGAGTCCACAGTTTTTGAGGGTTAGCTAAATGAGGAAGCCCCATTGGATGTATAAAGAGTTTCGCGTTTGACAAATGCTTCAATAGTACTCCTGCGCTTCCCCAGTGATCTATATGGGCATGGGAAACCATTATGTAGTCAACTTCATCAAAACCTACTTTAAGCTCTTTCAATCCTCTAAGCAGGTTTTCAGCAGTTGAGGCTGGTCCGCACTCTATTATAACGGTTTTTTCTCCTTTAATGATATATGCGGCTGTAAATCTGCCAATATTGGCTGGTTTTAAGTCTATAATGAAAAGGCGGGTGCTCACTTTTCGTGTATTCATGATTAAACCTCGATTTAAGAGAAGTTCTAGTTTGGCTTATGCTTACTAAAACTTTCGATCATCAACTGTCAAAATTCACCTAGTTAACCACAAAATAATGCCGAATATCCTGAAGCCCATTCTATAACGCCTGTTCTAATCAGAATTTAGCGGGCCCGAGGGGATTTGAACCCCTGTTCTCCGGCTTTCTCCTCTTTGAGCGTCCGGAGGCCTGCACACCACGTTTTGCACGATGGTTCGGCGCCTTAATCCATACTGGGCTACGGGCCCTAAAACAAAGTTAGCGCGTTGTTGGAATTAACTGTTATCCGTATGCTTTCAAAGTTTTGCTTTTAGCTTTCTATAAACTCTTCGTTTATCCACCAGGCTTTTTTCTTGCCTGACCTTTCTCCTGGGTAGTATTCTATTATGGGTTTTCCAAGCTGTTTTTTGGAGTTTTTCTCTATTCTTCGCAGTCTATTTAGCACTAGCCACCTGTTTGTTTTTAGGTATTCAGCCAGCTCTGGTGTTGTTGCGCCTTTATAGTGTACTAGGTAGTCTATTATTTTGTGGTCTATTTCGTCTATGCAGAATGTATGGGGATTTGTTCCTCCCCGTTCATATGTTAGCATTTCTAAGTCTGCAAGGTATTTCCTTATTTTAGAAAATTCTGCCTCTATTTTTTCTATTCTCTGCTCCAATTCTAGGATTCTGTCAGGTTTCGGTGTTCTCTGAAGTTTTTCCATTATTGCGTCTCTGATGAAAGTGCTTCTTTCGCCTTCTGGAATTCGCAAAATCATTTCCTTGTAAACTTCTTCGGGTATCTTTACAGAAATAACCCTTAACTCATCCATAGACTTCCCACCCTTAACTTATAATGTTAACTATTTCCTATTTCTTTCGGAAATCTTTTAAAAGCTAAAGGACTAACTCTAAACCGCACTCCTTCAAAGTGATGTATATGGCTAGAAAAACCACAATTTTCCTTAATAAAATGTGATGTGGGCTCCTTAGCAGGGCATCATGTGGTTCCTAAACCCTTACTCGATATAGGTGAAAAAAACCTTAAAAGGGCTAAGGAAAACGGTCTAATAAACAGTTACTACGTTTTTAATGTTGGAGACGACCTGCAACTTCTCATGGTTCACGAGAAAGGAGAATCGAACCATGAAATTCACCAACTTGCCTGGGATACTTTTCAAGAAGCGGCAAAAAAGGCTATGGAGCTGAAACTCTACGGGGCTGGGCAAGATTTGCTGAAAAACGCCTTCAGCGGTACAGTTCGCGGGTTAGGCCCTGGAGTAGCTGAGATGGAAATAGAGGAAAGGGCATCCGACCCCATTGTTGTTTTCGCGGCTGACAAAACTTCGGCTGGAAGCTTTAACCTGCCACTGTTTCGAATTTTTGCTGATCCCATGAACACAGCCGGCCTCGTTATTGACCCAAACATGGCTGGCGGCTTCAAATTTGAAGTTATGGACGCTAAAGAAAGCCAAAGTGTTGTCGTTAAATGTCCAGAAGAAATGTATGAGCTGATTGCTCTAATAGGGACTGTGGAGCGTTATGTAATTTCAAGGGTTTGGCGAGCCCGAGACGACTTAATATGCGCATCAAGCAGCGTTACACGTCTATCTTTGATCGCCGGGAAATATGTTGGGAAGGACGATCCAGTTATGATAGTACGCGCACAGCATGGCCTACCTGCAGTCGGAGAAATCCTCGTACCTTTTATGCACAGTTATTTAGTGGCGGGGTGGATGCGGGGAAGCCACTGGGGCCCATTAATGCCCGTTGGATTAGAAGATGCGCGGTGCACTTTGTTCGACGGCCCCCCAAGAGTTGTTGCTTTAGGTTTTCAAGTTGCCAACGGTTCAATAGCAAGCGATAATGAGGGAAAACCGTTGATAGCCGACTTATTTGCTGATCCAGCGTTTAATTTGGCAAGACAAGAAACTTTGAAATATGCTTCTATGCTGAGGCGCATGGGCGAGTTTGAACCCGCTCGATTAAGCGTTGAAGCTATGGAATACACAACTTTACCACAAGTTCTTGAGAAACTTAAGAAAAGATTCAAGCCAATCTAAGCGCCCCTTTTTTTATGTAATTTCACAAATGGTGTGTCGATTTTTTTCTTGCGGCAAAGTCATTTTATAGAAGAAAATCCGAATGCAGTAACCGAAGTTTAATGTTAAGCAATTCTGCGAGAGATGGCTTTACAAAAGGATACTTTTCTTCAGAAAACGTAAATAAGAACCCTTATGTTACATTAAAGCTCACAAAACCGCAAAGATGTGAAGAGCATTATGAAAATGGCTGTGCTTGTCTACGAGTACCCGCCGAAGATTGTTGGCGGCTTAGGAACCTATGCCGCTGAAATCACGCGGAAATTTGTTTTGATGGACCATGATGTTACGGTTTTTACCATGAACGATGATGAGGGCACCCTTCCTACAAGGGAAATTTGGCGTGGCATAGAGATTCACCGTCCCCTTCACATTGACATTTCAGATTCTCTGCCGGATGTGGTGGCTGACGACGTTAAAAAATGGGGTAGGGGCATTCAGCTCTTCTCAAAAATTCTTGTCTACAACTATTTGAGTGCTTCGAAACTTGTTAACGAGCTTGTAAGAAAAGAGAATTTTAAATACGACATCGTGATTGCACATGACTGGCTTTCAGTCATTTCTGGAATAACCATCAAAAAAGAAACTGGGCTGCCGCTAGTTTTTCACGTTCATTCAACGGAGAAGGGAAGAACCCTTGGAAACGGCTCCGAAGTTGTAAGCAGCATTGAGCTCCGGGGCGGCAAAGCAGCCGACTTAGTGATCACAGTTTCATACGCCATGAAAGACGAGCTTGTAAAACTTGGCTTCCCAAAGGACAAAATAGAAGTATGCTACAACGGTGTTGACCCGCAAAAGTATAATCCTGAAACCATTAAAGCTGAAGAAATTAAGAAATTAAAGGAATCTTACGGCATAAAAGAAGACGAGCTGATGATTCTTTTCCTTGGAAGACTTGTAGGCGTTAAAGGCATCGACAAACTCATTATGGCCATGCCGCACGTTTTACAAAAATATCCAAAAGCCAAACTGGTAGTGGTCGGCGTCGGCGATATGCAGGAATACTTAAAAAACCTGGTCAAAACCATGAGGCTGCAAGACTCTGTGAAATTAAACTTTAACTTTGTTTCCGAAGAAGAACGCATCTTACATTATGCTGCATGCGACGTGGCTGTTTTCCCAAGCCTCTACGAACCTTTTGGAATAGTGGCTCTAGAAGCAATGAGCATGGAACGACCAGTAGTCGTAGGCGCAGCAGGAGTTAGCGGCATGAGGGAAGCCGTCATCTGTTGCGGTGAAGAACAATGCGGTTTCCATGTGGATCCAAGCAACCCTTCAGACATTGCTTGGGGAATAACAAGCGCTTTGGAAAGTCCGGAAAAAAGGAAATGGCTTGGAAAAAATGGAAGAAAACGTGTATTGAACGAATTTACTTGGGAAAAGGTTGCTGAAAGGACTATAGCATTGTACGAGAAAGTGATTAAACGTTAACTTTTATCAAAATGTTAAATGTTTTGGAATCCTTAAGTGTCCAATCGAGAAGCACACGTTCATGAGAAACTGAAAAGTTTTTGCTCCTTCAATCTCATTTTGATCCTTAAACGATGCTTAAATACCAGATTTTGTTAATGACTTCACAATCATAGCGTGAAGGTAGTCCTGTGGAATTTGACAAAGAAACATTCAGAAAACTGTTTCCAAACTTAGCAAAAGAGTTAGAATCTGGAGAAAATAAAACTGCTGTAACCTCTGTGAGGACAGAGGTTCAAGCTGGAGAAAAAGCCACTTCAAAACGGTTCACCCATTATGACCCTGATGTAATTGATTTCATAAGAAGATGCGACACGGAAGAACAGGCAGAAGAGATAATCGCTTACATGGAGAGAAGAGGCGAAATAGGAAAAGAATATGCTGAGAAGCTGAGAAAACAACTTAAAGAAAACGGCGTTAGAAGTTTCGGTTCCAAAAAAGAGGATGATTACTATCTAAAGCACGGAGGGTTCTGAGAAACGGCTTTAGACTCGTTATGGTGGCATTTTCCCAATAAAAATGTGAACCCCCAGAAGCCTTTTCTAATAACTTGCACAACATTTGAAAGCCTAAATTCTAAAAGTTAAATAAATAGGTCTTTAATATTAGAAAGCCAGATTCAAGAAAGGCGTGGAGGAAACCACTTGAAAATAAAAGTCGCTGCGTTTATCTTGCTTACCGCCATAGGGTTAATCCTTGCTTCAAACATCTTCTATGTTAAACGCGCTGAAGCTGAAGATGCTGGCAACACATACGCTATAGAATGGGTTAATCATAGAGTGGAGGTTATGTATAACGGCTACATTTTAATAAACGACACCATCAAAATAGATGGAACCGCGTCTGGCGGTTTTCTTCTTGGTTTTCCATACCAGTATGGTTCTGTTGTTATACGCTGTTTAGCCTATAATCCTGCTAATCCAACCCAAAGATACTCAGTAACCACTAATGTTCCCTTAGAAAGCCGTATTGGCTTCTACGGCTTTAAGGTCGACATTCCTCAGCAGGCAACCCCACAAGTTTTTACTGTGATACTTGTGCTTTCGAACAGCCTCATCACGCAAAACGCTCAAAACACAAGTCTCTACACATTGGACTTCCCAGCTTATCCAAGTTTCACCACAACGGCGCTTGTATGCAACGCCTCTATTGTTTTGCCCCCAAATGCAAGGTACATAAACGGAACAGTTGACGGTTTTAACTATTCAAAAAGAAACCTTTCTGCCTTCGCCTATGAGCCTGCGAATATAACTTTTGCATTAAGTGGGGAGGATATCCAATTGCTAATTGTGGAAGAGCTGAAGAGAGAAATTAGGATAGAGGGCGTTGGCGAAATAGAAGTGTCTGATAATTATTATGTAAAAAATGTGTCTCCTAAAGAAATTACTTCTGTTAATGTGATTCTGCCTCCTAACGCATCTGATATAACTGCCGAGGACGAGTTTGGAAGAAAGGCTAAAACGGCTCCAACTTTGGTTGATGCTGAAACAAACTGTTACCAAGTAAGTTTAGTTTTACCATTGGAAAGCGGTAGATCCACAATGTTTGCTGTAAAATACACTTTACCCAGAACCATTTATATAAAGCAAAGCGGGTCTGCTGGCATTGAATTCGCTTTCCTTGTTTTCCAACATTTAAACTACTATATCGAACAAACATACGTAACTTTCGTTTTACCCGAGGGCGCCAAGATAGCGACACTAAGCTACGATGGCGATTATGGTATATCACGAGAAGTCTTCCAGGAAGAAGTGACTGTAAGTAGGCAAGGATTATTTTTCTTAGACACATTTACCGTGGAAATTGTTTACCAGTATAATCCTTTATGGTTATCTTTCCGTCCTACATTGTGGGTTTGGGCTTTGGCAACCATAGGATGTGCTGTTGTTGCGATTTTGAAAAGACCTAAGGCACCAGCGCCTGTTATTGTGCCCACTGTGGCGGCGCGTTTTAGTCCAGAGGTTATCAGATCCTTTGTAAGTTCTTACGAGGAGAAGCGGAAAATATTTTTAGAAATGAGTTCTCTTGAAGCTGGATTGCGTAGGGGCAGAATTCCTAGGCGAAGGTATAAAGTGCAGAGGAAAACTTTGGAAACGCGTCTCGAAACTTTGTCTAGAAATCTGGAGGACCTAAAACAGAAGTTGCGGGCGGCGGGCGGACGCTATGCGGATTTGATGCGCCAGCTTGAGGTTGCTGAGGCTGAAATTAACGAGGTTGAGGCAAACATCCGAAGCATTGAGGTGCGCCACCGCAGAGGAGAACTTTCCTTAGAGGCTTATCGCAAACTTCTCGGAGACTACGAGCGCAGGAAAGGAAACGCTGAAACTAGGATAAACGGAATTCTCATGAGGCTCCGTGAGGAAATGCGTTAGCGAACCTAAAGACTTTTATTTTACAATTATTTTTGAAGGAAATCTAGTTGAAGGAGGAAGTGAAATGGTGAAGATAGTGGTTGACAATCACAAGTGCACTGGATGTGGCACATGCGTGGACACGTGCCCCGTGGGAGTTTATGAAATGCAAGAAGGCAAATCTGTCCCTGTAAAAGTCGAGGAATGCTTAGTCTGCAGGGCATGTGAAGCCCAGTGCCCAGAAGGCGCCATTCAAGTTATCGAGTAACTTCCTTCCAACTTTTTATTTTTGAACAATTCTCCCATTTGGAACATTTAATACAAATAATTTAGAGATGCTTGAAAGATTTTTTAAGATACTTCTTTAAAGATAGTTTATTCCTTTTTGCCAATTTCTTTAGGGCTTTGCTAACTCCCGTGGCATACTGTACCGCCTTTTTAGGCTTGTTTGTTATCTGCGGTGGTAGTCCCATTTTCTCGGCAGCTTTTCTCAGCACAATTTTTCTCAACGTGTTCTTTGTTGGCTCCATTTTTAGTTGTAATGGGATGCTTAGAGCGAACTCTGTCAGTTGGCGTGTGGCAAAGGGTAAACGGAGTTCAACATTGTGGAAATTGCATATTTTATAGTCTCTTTCAAAATTAGTCTCATACATTCTCAAGACATCGTTGAATAGTTTCCTCTGGGCAGCCTCTTCTCCATAATGCAAGTACGTGCTTAAATACCGCATATAACCCCCAAAAAGCTCGTCTGCCCCTTGCCCAGCCAACAAAACTCTAACCCCCATTTCAGCGGTTTTCTCAGCGGTCCAAAAAACTGGTATCCCAATACTTGTTTTAATAGGGTCTGGGCTTTCTACAGTCCATAAAACTTTGGGAAGAACCTTTTCTACATCTTTTTCACTGTAAAGATAAACATAAAGGGGTAACCCAAGCAAAGCGGCAGCTTCTTCAGCTTGCTCTGTTTCTGACATGCCTTCGAGGCTTACGTGGATTAAATGCACTTTTACTCCAGCCTTTTTCGCCAGCAAAGCGATTAGGCTACTATCTAAACCACCTGAAAAAGCCACTGCAACCTCTTTTAAGCCTGAAACTCTTTCCTCAACCGACTGTTGCAAAAGCCTCTGCAGCCTTTCAACAGCCTCTTCCATAGCGATGCGGCTGACACCCAAGCTTTTTTTAATTGTCTTAACTGGCTTTATTCTGGCGCCTTTTTTGTCGATTATGGCTATGCGCCCCGGCTGGAAAGAGTTCACTTTTTCTAGGCCGATCTTCCAAAGCGCCTTACATTCAGATGCAACAGCTAAAAAATCTTCATTTTCGCTATAGTAAAGGGGATATAAGCCCATAGAGTCTCTGCCCACAATAAGCCTTTTAGCCTCAGCTATGGCGAAGGCAAAGCTTCCTTCAAACTCTCCAATTATGGCTTTCACATTTGCTTCCCAATTAGTTTCCAACATGCCAGCAATAGCGGAAAACTCAAAGGGCATTGTCGGTTGATAAACTCTTCCATCAAAAACCATTGCAGCGTTTTTCAGCGCTGTGAACTGCGGCTTGTCCTGAGATAGGACTCTTAAAAAAACATGCCCGACCGCCACTGAAGCTTTAAAGTCTCGGTTTTGCAGTTGTTCTAGGCTGGATTTTATTTCAAAATTGGTAGATGAGGCTACGCCGAAAGCGTCAGCGCCTTTATGCTTCAAGGCGTCAAGCATTGCAACTACATTTTGCACGGCACGTTCTCCTTTTTTGTCTAAAACGGCCACAATCGCCCTCATTTCATGAAACCTTTTCACTTGCATATTCTAAATTGTTGGGTAAAACATTAATCTTTAATTGCCCTATCTTTCTGCGGAGGTTAATGTTTGCCTATCCTTCCCATCGACACTGGACGTTACGGAACGCCTGAAATGAGGCGAATTTTCGAGGAAGAATTTCGAGTTCAGAAAATGCTGGATGTTGAGGCTGCCTTGGCTTGGGCGCATGCTGAGGTCGGCAACGTACCAAGGGAAGATGCTGAAAAGATTATGGCTGCAGCTTCGCTGGAATATGTTAGGCTTAGTCGCGTAAAAGAGATTGAACGGGAAATTAAGCATGATGTTGCCGCTTTGGTTAGGGCTTTAGCAGAAGCAAGTGGTCCAAGCGGCGCTTATGTACATCTTGGCGCAACAAGCTACGACATTGTTGACACGGCAACGGCTCTCCAACTAAAAGAGGCTTTGGAACTTATTGAAAGGCGACTGAACGATTTTGAGAAGATTTTGATGGATAAGGCTTTACAGTATAAGAAAACGCTTATGATGGGCAGAACCCATGGACAGCATGCACTTCCAACAACATTAGGCTTCAAGTTTGCCGTTTGGATGCGTGAAATTTCACGGCATATTGAAAGGATTAGACAGTGCCGCGAACGCGTTTTGGTTGGAAAAATGAGTGGCGCGGTGGGCACACAGGCGGGTTTAGGCGAGCACGCCATCAAAATTCAGGAGCTTGTCATGCGGAGGTTAGGCTTAGAGCCCGCCGATATTTCCACGCAGATTGTGCAGAGGGATCGCCACGCTGAACTGATATGCCTTTTAGCTTTGATAGCCTCAAGCTTGGAAAACTTTGCAACTGAAATTCGGGAACTGCAAAGGCCAGAAATAGGCGAGCTTTTCGAGCCCTTTGAAGAGCAGAGGCAAGTGGGTAGCTCCACAATGCCCCATAAGCGTAATCCAGAAACATGCGAGAGAATATGCGGCTTAGCCCGAATAGTTAGAAGCCTTGTGATTCCAGCTTTGGAAAATGTTACAACTTGGCATGAAAGAGACTTAACCCAGTCTTCTGCTGAACGCTTCATTATTCCAGAAGCATGTATTTTGGCTGACTACATGCTGTTCCTGATGAGTAATATCGTGGCTAACCTGCATGTTGACGAAGAGCGCATGCTTAAAAACATCGAGTTAACCCAGGGACGCGCCATGTCAGAGGCTGTTATGATAGCATTAACAAAGAAGGGAATGAGCCGCCAAGAAGCCCACGAGCTTCTTAGGAAATTGTCAATCAAAAGCGAACTGGAAAAGCTCTCCTTCAAAGAAGTTCTCTTAAAAGATAAAGTTGTAAGCGGAAAATTAAGCGAGAAGGAAATTGATGAAGCCCTAAACCCGCGAAACTATCTGGGCACAGCGTTAAAGCAAGTCGAGCTTATGGTGGAAAAAACCAAGAAAGAGCGTAGAAACAGAGGAATAACCTAAAACTTTGTTAGTATTCTGTTAGGGCTTTCTGTTTCCATTCTTCCTCTTTTTCAATTTTTTCCCATGTACCTTTTTTTACGAAACCTCCGACTTGTCCCTTAATTTTCTTTGCCAGTTTCGGCCCTATCAGCGGCAAGTTCATCAAGTCTTCAATTTGTGCATGCTTTATGTCTTCTATTGTTTTGTATCCAGCGTTGTACAGGATGCGTCCGCGGACTCTGCCAACTCCTTCTAGCCTTACTATGGGTAAGAGTTCTTTTTTAACGCCTTTTTCCACTCTTTCCATGAGCTCTAGGGTTAAGGGCTGCATTTCTTTGTTGCCGAAAAGCGCTGCCAACTCGTTTGTTGCGTATAGCAGCCACTTGGCGTTTTCAATGGTTCTGTAGAGGTCGCCTGGCTGAACATGGAAGCGGTCTATGATTTCGTCTTCGCTTGTCTCTTCAATCCATGCTTTAAGCGTCATGGCTGTTTTGACTTCGCCTAGAAACGTTTCATAATTTATGCGGTCTTCCCACTCGTTGGGCACCGGCACTAGGAGTTCCTCTCTGTGTTCTTCGAGAAACACTGCAATTTTGTCTAGTTCACTTGTGTAGGGGCGTAAAATGGGGCGCATGTCTGGTGTGTGGGCAATCATGTGGAGAAGACTTAAATCTGTTAGGAACATGGGTTTTTGCCTTAATGCGTCGCGGATAACCACTGCTGAAACAGGATCTATGTATAACTCGCTTACGCGTTTTCCAAATCTTGTGGCGTAAATGTTTTCGCCGCTGACATCAATCATTTCTTCGTCGTAAAGGTACTTGAGGATTCTTGCTATGATGTTTTTTATGGCGCCAACATCATATTGGAAAGCGTAAAATGTTTTGCCGAAAAAATCGTATATGCCGTATTCGGTGTGGGCGTAGTCTGCTGCGATGGTTGCAAGCACATGAGACCTTAAAATTCTTTCCACGGCTAGTCTAGACCAGATTCGCTCGGGCTTTGCGAGAACATAGCTCTCCATGAGGTAATCAGCTTCGTCAGCAGTTTTAGCGATTAGAATTGCTTCGCCAATTTTGTCGTATTTCGGTCTTCCAGCGCGTCCTGACATTTGTTTGTATTCTAAGACGCTTATGGGGTAATAGCCGTATCCGGGCTCGTATCGCCTATAATCCTGAATGATGACTGTTCTTGCGGGTAGGTTTACGCCGAAAGCCAATGTAGGCGTGGCTGTCAAAACTTTAATTTTTCCCTCTCTAAACGAGTCTTCTATTATTTTGCGATGGGCTCCGCCTAAGCCAGCATGGTGGAACGCCACTCCACATCTGACAAGTTCTGCCAACAGTTCGCTGATGCTCGTTTTTTCGCCTGCTGCCAAGATTCTTTCAGCTTCGCGTTCTAAAGCGCGCTTTGCTGGTTTGGATAAAACTTGTTCAATCTTTGCAGCGGCTTTTTTTGCGGTTGTAACCGCGTTTTTCCTAGTGGATGCGAATATGAGTGCTTGTCCACCAGTTTTAACCGTGCTTAAAGCCAAGTTTATTGCTGGGTTTCGGGTATCCTTTTCTATTTTTTTGGCGTCTCCGTCTTTAAACTGGATTTCGTTGTGTAGGAGGATTCCTTCCTTTAAAAGTATTGGGCGCCATTCGGTTGTTATATAGTCTGCTTTAAGCCAGCTTGCGATTTCTTCTACATTGTTTATTGTTGCGCTTAAAGCTAAAATTTGGATGTCTGGGTTTGTCTGCATGAGCCTCGCCAAAACCACCTCAAGTGTCGGCCCGCGCTCCGCCTCATTCAGCAAGTGCACCTCGTCAGCTATTACAAGCGAAATTTCATCCATCCATTTGGCTTTATGTCTCAAAAGGGAATCCATTTTCTCGTTTGTAGCGATTATAATGTCGTAGCGTTCAAGCCACGGGTCTGAACTGTCATAATCACCTGTGGATATGCCTACGCTTACCCTTTTTCCATTAGGCTTGGTTATAGCCGAATATTTTCTAAACTCCTCGTATTTCTCGCTGGCTAAAGCCCTCAAAGGCGTCAAATAAACAACTTTTCCATCCCTTTCCAAAACATGTTTGAGGGCACACAATTCAGCAACCAGAGTCTTGCCTGAAGCCGTGGGACTAGCCAAAACAAGGTTTCGCCCATCCAAGGCTCCAGCTTTTATGGCTTCTTCCTGCGGCGGATAAAGCTCGACAATCCCAGCCTTAATAAGCACTTCTTTAACGGATTCTGGAACTGGCAGTTCTGTTATCTTCACTTGAATACGCCTACACGTTCTTTAGGCAAAATAAAAGTAACGCCAATTTAAAACGTTATGCAAATCGAAATCTTATAGGCTTTTAGGATGGGTTATGCGTTTTTCGCTTTTTGGTTAGGCGGAGGCTTTGGTATGTGGCAGCAGCCAAGCTTATGAGCAAGCCGAGAATGTAGGGCGTGTTTAGGGAGAAGTATTCTGATGCGAGGCCGCCTGTGGATGAGCCTAGGAAGTTTCCTACGCCTATGAGGCTTTCGAATAGGCCAGCAGCATAGCCCGTTGCGTGGCTTCTGTTTTTGAGGATATGAGCTATGGACGCGGCGTAGAGGATTCCCATTCCTAAGCCGAATATGGAGAAGGCTAAGGCAAAAAATAACGCTGTGGAGCTGGCTGCCGTTAAGGCTGAAGCAATCGCAAGCGTTAATGCTCCGGCTAAAAACATGGGGTTTTTTCCTATTTTTTCTTCTATTTTGTAGGCTTGGGTGAAGGCTGCCAGCCTAAAAAGCCCGTTAGCGAAAATTATTAGTCCGATTTCGTAGGCTGGTATGTTTAGGCTTGTGGCGTGGGCTGGGAACAGATTGTATATTATTCCCGCTGTGAAAGAAAATAATATGATGGAGATCACTGCTGGGGCGATTGGCTCTGCGCTGTTTTTTCTTTGATTAATCGCTTCTTGTTTTGGTTTTTGCGGGTGTTTTTGCAGTTCTTTGATTGCGGTTGCTGCTAGTAAAGCCAAAATGAAGGAAACCGTTGAGGACAGGAGGAAAGGCGCCTTTGTTCCTGAGAGGCTGATTAGCGAGCCGCCTATTATGGGTCCGATTATGGTGGCGGAGCCCCATGAAAGGTTGAACTTTTTTAGGTTTTGTTCAAGGTTTTCTTCGCTGGACTCCGTTATCAAGGCTTCGGTTGAAGGCCAAAATATGGCTACGGCAACCCATTCTAGAGCTTTTACTGGAATAAGCATGTTGGGGTTTTCGGCTAAGACGTAGAGGCCGCAAGATAAACCATAGAGAAGCATTGCCGTTAATATGAAGATTTTTCTTCTAATTTTGTCTGACAGCAGTCCTGCGGCGAGGGGCATAAACGAGTAGGTTAATCCTCCAGTGGCGCCTATAACGCCTACCAACAGCGGCGAAGCACCTAGGCTTGCGGCGTAAATGGGCACGGTTAATCCAACAACTCCCGTAAGCATTTGCATAAAGAAAACCGAAGCAAACAGAAACCTCAAAGAGCCAACGAAATGTTCGCTGTTTGCCGTATTTTTCATAATCCTCACTTGAAAGAATAACAAGTATAAAATGTTATTAGTGCAAGCTCAGAAAAAGAAACATGCAAGGTAAATCTTTTTTGTTGAGTTTGTGTTGTGGGTGTTCTTATGCTTGGTGTTTGATGTCTTGCTGCGGGAATGGATTGTCTTAGAGAGTTTTTGGTAAAATTTTTAGGTTAGAAAAACCTAAATATTTTGTTGGAGGAATTATGCGGCTTCGTTTTATGTTCCCTTTTGGAATTGTTCTTTTTCTTTTAGTGGTTTTTCCTGTGGCTGGGGGTGTTGAGGCGCCTGGGATTGCGTGGAGCAAAACATACGGAGGAAAATATGATGAAGGAGCTTTGGCTTTGGTTGAGACTTCTGATGGGGGATTCGCCCTGGCAGGTTACACAACTTCTTCTGGAGCTGGAGTGTATGATGATTTGTATGATAATTGGCTTGTTAGAACTGACGCCTTCGGGAACATGCTGTGGAACCGCACATACGGAGGAGCACATGATCAGGTTGCTAAGGCTTTGGTTGAGACTTCAGACGGAGGATTCGCCATAGCTGGAAGTCAAGGTAACCATTTTTGGTTGGTTAGGACTGATGCTTATGGTAACATGTTGTGGAACCGCACTTATGGCTCAGGATGCGCTCGTGCTATTGTTGAGACTTCTGACGGAGGATTCGCCATGGCAGGTTATACGAGTCCCATTTACGGTGGATCCTCAGATGTTTTGTTGGTTAGGACCAGTCCAGAGTCTCGGCCTCCCACTATTTCTATCATTTCGCCTGAAAATAGGACTTACACAGCGAACAGTGTTCCATTAACCTTCACTGTTAACAAGCCAGCCAAGTGGATGGCTTACAGCCTAGACGGAAAAGCCAACGTCACAATCGATGGCAACACCACTTTAAATGGGCTGCCAAACGGAAGCCACAACATAACCGTATACGCAACAGACCTCGAAGGCAACACCGCAGCCTCCAAAACCGTCTATTTCACCGTAGACGCGCAAGGATCCTTCCCAACCCTGTTAGTCGCAATCGCCTCCATGATCTCAATAACAGGAACCGCTGCCGGCCTACTCTACCACAAGAAACGCTCAACAAGCCGCAAGCTCCAGAAAAACACATAACATAGTCAACAGCAGATGCATATGACAGTAACGCCCTTATGCTGCCAAATGCCTTTTCTATAAGCTTAAGGTTATTATTGTTTTAGTAGAGGACTTGAAAGGAATGGTCGAAAACGTTAAAGAGCTCCTTAAAGCTCATGAAGGCATAAAATATGAAGTCTATCTGGACATCGAAAACTCAAGCATAGTTCCAAAAGAAATTGTGGAGGCGATGCTTCCATACTTTAGTCAGCGTGCCTACGGCAACCCCACTTTAACGCATAAGCCTGGATGGGAAGCCTTCGAAGCCATAATGGAGTCTGCCCAAAAAATAGCACGGTTCCTAGGCGGCAAAAACCTAGAAGAAGTCAATTTTACGCCTGGCGAAACAGAGGCAAACAACCTAGCGCTTCTGGGAACAACCCTCCAAAAGAGAGATAAAGGCAAAAAAATCGTGATATCCGAAATTGAACCCCTAAGCGTGATCCACGTGGCTGAAATGCTAGCGAAATACGGCTTCTCAATAACCAAAATCCCAGTAAACAGCGAAGGCTTCATAAACCTTGAAAAACTCGACGAAGCCGTAGACAAAGAAACAGTTCTAGTAAGCATATCTACTGTTAACCATGAAATAGGTACCATACAACCAATAAAAGAAGCAGTAGACATAGTAAAAAGCAAAAACCCACCAACCATATTCCACACAGACGCCTCAGACGCCTATGGAAAAACACCCCTCAACGTCCAAACATTAAACGTGGACCTAGCCACCATAAGTAGTTACAAAATTTTAGGACCACGCGGAATAGGCGCCCTCTACACAAAAGAAGGCATAAACATAGAACGCATCCTAGAAGGCCAAATTGGAACCCAAAAACTCTGGCCAGGCGTTGAAAACACGCCATTAATTGTGGGGTTCGCAAAGGCTTCTGAACTTGCCTTCCAAAACTTTGAGGAAAACGTAAGCCGTATGCGAAAGCTTCGAGACAAGCTTATTAATGGAGTTTTTGAGAAGGTCTCTGATGTACGCCTTAACGGACCGAAAGACGAAAAACGGGCGCCTGACAACGCAAACATAAGCTTTCTAAGATGTGAAGGCGAAGCCCTAACCATAGAACTAAGCCTAAACGGCGTGTACGTTTCAAGCGGAAGCGCATGCACCAGAAGGCTACTTCAGCCAAGCCATGTTCTCGTTGCCATTGGCAGAAAATTCGAGGAAGCTCACGGAAGCATCCTCATGAAAGTAACCCGCTATCATAAAGATGAAGACATAGACTACGTTTTGGAAGTTATGCCTAAAGCTGTTGAAAGGCTTAGAGGGATAACTGGCTCCACAGGAGTTGAGTAGAAATGTCTCGTGTTCCATTACCCTACAGCCAAAAGATACTTGACCTCTTCAGAAACCCCAAAAACCTTGGAAAAATGGAAGACGCTACAGTTTCGGCTGTGGCTGGAAACCCTGCATGCGGAGACATGATAACATTCTACCTAAAAATCAACGACCAAGAAATAATCGAAAAAGCGTCCTTCGAAAGCTATGGATGTGCCGCAAACATAGCCACCTCAAGCATAGTCACCGAAAAAATTAAGGGAATGAAACTTGAAGAGGCTTGGAAAATCACGTGGAAAAGTGTCGCAGAAGAAGTTGGCGGGCTCCCAGCTGTCAAGTTTCACTGCGGCATTTTAGCCGTCGGAGCCCTAAGAAGAGCTATAAGAGCATATTACAAAAACAAGCAGGTCTCTCCCGAGTGGCTGCCAATAGAACCAACCTTTGAAGAAAAGCAAGCCCTTGAAGAGGAAGAGCTAGCAAGAATACTTTCAAGAAAAATGAAGCTTGCAGAAGAGGGCAAATAATGTTCGACCCTTACAAAATCAGGGAAGACTTTCCAATTTTGAAGCGGAAAATAAACAACCACCAACTGATCTACTTTGACAATGCGGCGACATCCCCAAAACCAAGACAAGTGATTGAAGCCGTAAAGGAATTCTATGAAAAGTATAACGCAAACGTCCACAGAGCCGTACACACGCTTTCCCTTGAGGCAACCGAGCTTTACGAAAACGCCCACAAAGAAGTCGCAAAATTCATCGACGCAAAAGACATGGAAGAAATAATTTTTGTCAGAGGCACAACAGAAGCCATAAACTTTGTCGCCTATTCTTGGGGACTTAGAAACTTAAGCCGTGAAGACGAGGTTATAGTCTCACTCATGGAGCACCACAGCAACATAGTCCCATGGGAAATCCTCTCAAAAATAAGAGGATTCAAAGTAAAATACGCAGATGTAAATGCTGACGGCACCCTAAACTATGAAGCTTTAGAAAAGGCAATATCCCAAAAAACTAAAATTGTCTCAGTAACCCACGTCTCAAACGTCACTGGAGCCATAAACAATGTTAAACGGGTTGTAAAAGCCGCGCATGAGCATGGTGCGTTGGTGCTTGTGGACGGTGCTCAATCCGTTCCCCACATACCCGTAGACGTTAAGGATTTAGATGTTGATTTTCTTGCTTTTTCTGGACACAAAATGCTCGCGCCCACGGGCATAGGCGTCCTATATGGCAAACGTGAACTTCTCGAGAAAATGGAACCCTTCCATGGAGGCGGCGAAATGATCCACGAAGTCTCCTTCAACCCCGCTACAGGACGGTGTTTAATCTCTTGGAACGATCTTCCATGGAAGTTTGAGGCTGGCACGCCTAACATAAGCGGCGGCATAGGCCTTATGGCTGCCATAAAGTATTTGAAAAAGTTGGGAATGGAAAACGTTAAGGCTCATGAGTGCACCTTAACAGAATATGCCCTTAAACGCATGGAGGAATGCGAAAAAGTCACAGTTTACGGTCCTGGAGATGCTTCATCTAGATGCGGAATAATCCCCTTCAACATTGAAGGTTTCAATTCCCATGATGTTGCCTTGTTTCTGGACAGTTATGGAATTATGATTAGGAGTGGTTTCCACTGCGCTCAACCTCTCCATCAAAAATTAGGATTATCCTCTTCAGCTAGAGCAAGCTTCTACATATACAATACAAAAGAAGAAATCGACCAGTTTATTGAAGCCTTAAAGGAGATTGAGCGGTCTTTATGAGCGTAAACGTGGAGGACTATATCGCCAGAATTGAAGAGGCGTGCGGCGCGGAAAAAGACTTCATCGTCCTATTCAAATATGACAAGAAGGATGAGGCCATGGCTAAAATATTAAAAAAAGCAAATGTGGAAAAAGGGGTTGCTGGAATTGTTTTCGATTTAACCTTCAAAGGTTTTTCCTTTCGCCTTTATGGAACTGGAAAAGCAATTTTTAAGAAAATAAAGGATAAAGAGGAATTGCATAGGGTTTTGGCTGATCTTTTGTTATAATTTTAGGATTTTAGGGTTTATTCAGCGTATTGAATCGTGAGAAGTAATATTTAAATCAAATGCCCCGAATAACATTAACAGAAACAAGAGGGAACACGCTTGTCACAAAACAAGCAGAAACTAGCGGAAAAACCAATGGCTGCAGTGGCCGTCGGCTTTGGACACCAAGGCGGAAAAAGGAAAACCGGCGAAGCAGTATACATTACAGAGGAGCAAACGAGAACAGAAATAAAAGACACTAGAATATCAGTTTCAATAACAAAAACAGCCACAGTCGACTCCTACACAAACGCAGAACTTAGGAAAAAATATCACATAGACAAGTATGATCTTCACCCCGGATACGTTTTCCCAGAATCTGTGCGTTCCCTCATCCCCCGCAACACTCCAGAATATGTAGACAAGGGTTTTAACTATGTGGAAAGGATAGTGCGCGCTCTATATTACTTTAAACAGTGCGCCTTAATTGGGCCAAGCGGAACTGGAAAAACGCATATTGTGTATCTGATAGCTGAGCTCTGTGGGTTGCCCATTTGGGAAATAAACTGCGGCTTGCAGACGTCAGCATACGATCTTTTCGGGAGATACATAGGCCTTGGGAAGGAAAACTGGATTGACGGGCAAATAGTGATGTGGTGCAGAAACGGAGGAATCCTCTATTTAGACGAGGCAAACATGATGAAGCAGGACATAGCCTCTAGGCTTAACCCAGTTTTAGACACTAGAGGGCACATAGTTTTAACTGAAAAAGACAACGAAATAGTGCATAGACACCCCCATGGATACCTAGTTATCTCAATGAACCCCTTTTCAGCCGAATTCGTTGGAACAAAACCATTAAATGCAGCCCTTAGAAGACGCATGTCAGTTTGGATAAACTTCGACTACTTAAGCGTAGGCGACAAAATATCCCCAGACGAAGTAGAATTAATCGCCAAGAGAAGCGGCATAGACAAAAAAACAGCAGAAAAAATAGTTCGCACTGGAGCAGAACTGCGAAGGCAATATAAAAACGGCGACTTACCATACGGGCCTTCCCCAGGGGATTTAATTAATTGGGCGACGTTGATTGCGGATGGGTGCACGCCCATCGAGGCAGCGGTGGAGACAATCGTTGGAACCACTAGTGACGATGTGGAAGTTCAGGCAACGGTAAAACGAATAGTGGAATCTGTTTTTAGTTCATCTTAAGCGGAGAAATGGGTTAAATCTTGAATTTTTTTGATTTCGCTTGGTCAACAGCCCTTCAAGTTACAAAGAAATCCTACAATGAAATTAAAATCCTCTTCCACGACGACTTAAGATACCCTTATCTTGGAAGAGATGAAAAGGGATATGTTCTTCATTTAATCAAACCAAAAAGATTGAAAAATGAACATGTCATTTTTCAAGGGTTAAAATTCAACCTGCAAAACCAAGCTCATAAGAAAATTATGTGGTATTTGTTTAAATCATCAGTCTACCACCTAAGTTTACACTCTCTTCTATCTGACTTTTCGGTCTATTCAAAATGGGCACGTGGAAAACAGCTTAATCTATCCACTTTTGCAGTCAGCTTAATTGAAGACGCCGTACTCACTAAACATTTGAAGCAGTCTTTTAGATGGATGCTTCCAGAAATAACCTACGCCAACGTAATCTCCTTCCTCCGAATGAAAAGCGCCGAAAAACTTCCAAACGATGTTTCACGAGTTATGGCCTTAACACTACTAAACTATAATCTTGGAAAAATTAAAGGGAAGCTGAAGAACGATGCCCTTACAGATGTTGAAGCTATAACCTCTATGCTGCAAAAAATCGGAGAAAACCCAACAGCCGACGACAAAATAGATTACGCCACTAAAATATACGATGCCTTATCAGCCTACGGACAAACCTTTGAGGTTCCATCACTTTTATATGCGGAAAGCCACGGTACAAATGACCTATTTTACGAAGGACGAATACCTGAAGAAAAAGAAATTCAACAGCTTCTAGCTGAAACACTCCAGACAATCGAACCAGAATTTAAAGATGAGCAACAACTAAAAAACACTTTACATACCTTAGAAGGAAACGATGCCCATCAAGCTTTAACCGCATGGCAAGAACGCGAAAACTCCCAACGCAAAATTTTAAAAGGTTACATTGAAACTGGAAAAGACACACAGTTTGAAGATTTCATCTTTCCAACAGAAGACTATGCTGAATTTCAAAGGAGAAGGGAACTCCTAAGCAGTCCCATTAGGCGAATAATGCATCAGTTAAGGCTTTTAAAGAATGTCAGCGGCGAAGACTTCAAACAAGAGAGCGGATTCGTCGACCTGCAAGAGGCAATACAAGTTATTGCAAGCAAAAGCCAACGAACCGACATTTTTGTACGCGAAGAACTTCAGACAAGAGAAGACACATGGTCTATACTTATAGACGCGAGCCACAGCCTAAACATGTTCAAAGGCGAAGTTCGAGGTATAGCCCTATGCCTAGCTGAAGTTGCCAAAACGCTGATCCTTAACCAAAATTCATGGGGGATGTACGCCTTCAACAACAAATTCTACATCATAAAAGACTTCTCAGAAAGATACGATGCCCATATAAGGGCAAGAATAGGAGGTCTAACCCACGGAGGATTTACATACTTACCCGACGCCGTTTTGCTTGCAGCTAAAGCCTTAACTGGTCGCTTAGAAGAAGCCAGAGTTTTAGTTGTTGTTTCAGACTTTTTCCCAGCTGGATATGAAGGGGCTGAAGAAAAATTAAAGGAGAACATTAAGAAAATTGAGCGGATGGGCATAGGCATAATAGGTATAGGTGTTAACAGCACCGCTGTTAGGCGCTATATCAGAACGAACTGTGTCGTTGAGAACCCCTTCGATCTTATGAAGAAGTTCACTAAAGCCTTCATAGAATACAGCACAAGTTAGTTACGGCGTTTGGCAAAAGCGTCAAATTTGCTTTATCACTGAAAAATCCGCCACGAACTTGAACTTTTCCTCAGCTTCTAAGCCTTTCTTAAGCTTAAAAGCCAACTTTTCAGGAATCCCATCTCGTATATATGTTATGTAAACCACGTTTTTTCCGAAACCATAACGTTCCAGCTCTGTTAAAGCATTTTTAATTTTCTCCAACTTGTCTATTTTGTTTTTCAGCTCCTCAACAGCCTCAAAAAGTATCTCAACTTCTCCAAAATCGTCAGCGCAAAGCATCAAATCCTTAAATTCGACCCACTCCGTTAAAGTGGCAAGTTTCTCCTTCTCTTCCTTTTTCCCGCCCTTTCTGCTACCAGACTTCAAAACTTTTTGCAATTCAGACGCTTTTCTAGTCCACTCTTGATTCTTAGAGGACTCCGGACTCCTTAAAAGCGTGCCTAACCACTGGCTATAATCTTCTAGCAGTGTCTTATACTGATTTACTTCTTCCTCTACCATTTCTCGAATCTCTCGGATGGAATAAAATGTTCTTATCTCTGTCAGTGGGCCATCCAATCCATTACACCGACCAGTCTTCAGTCTTCTTGATTTTCAGTTTTCAGCGAATCTTCAACAATATCCATAGATTCTTTTTCGACTTCCTCTTCAATGCCGCCAACTATAGCCTTTACCACATTTTTCAGCTCTTTCTTTATCCTTCCGAAGAAGCTGACTCTAGCGCTTATTTTCTTCCTATACAACATTATAACCTTGGCTAATTCAGGCATTATAACCAGCAAAGTGGCCATTACAATTTCCGGAGGGTAGTCAGCCAAAAATGCGGAGTGCACGTCACCCTTTTCATAGACTAGTATTAGGTGGCATTCCTCGTTCAAAATAACCCTTTTAACTTTGGTTTTTATGGGCATGTCTTTTGAAGGAATGTTAAAGGAAACATTGAGCTTTTTCAAGATTTGTTTTAGAGAACTGCAAAGCTCTTTAATCAGCTTTTCCTCTTCCATTAAAAACTCGCTTAACTGCAAAGTCTCCTCGCTTATAATTTTCAAAAGTTCCTGCAATTTCTGTTCAAACTCTATCTTATGCTTTTCTATCTCTTCCATATCTAGAACTTCTTCTTCACCTTCGGAAAACTGCATAGGATGGAAAAAGTATGCTTCTTCGACTACTTCCTGACTTTCCTCCTTCTTTGCGCTCTCATCTATTTTTGCATCTTTCCTTTCCATGAGGCAAACACCCAATATTACATGTATCCCAGCTATTAATCAAAGTTTGAAGAAGATAATAGAGTTAGTATGTGGCGGATTGTTACGCACTAAACAATCTTGCACTATAGCATGTTTTATGAGGCTTACAAATGTATTTCTGATTCATATTTTGAATTCAGAAGTATAAAATACCGCGTATACAGAATCGGTTTCTGAACTTGAATAGGAGTAGGCAGATAAGGGGTTTAAATGGAGTTATCTGTTGAAAAGCCTGAGGGCATAGTGAAACTTTACGACGAAAACAGTGGATTATGGAGATTTGTAAAGGCTGATAAGGGATCAGTTAAATCTGTAGAGGTTATTGAGAAGGCGCTTCGAGGGCTTGGGCTTTCTAAAAACGAAGTGAAAGTCTATGTTTACCTTGCCAGAACTGGCGAGCATAAGGCAAGCGACATTTCTGAAGCTTTGTCCCTTCACAGAACTGAAACCTACAGAATTTTGCGGGATTTGGAAAAAAGGGGATTAATATCGTCTGTTTTTGAAAAGCCTTTAAAGTTTATAGCCATATCTTTTGATAAGGCTTTAGATATACTGATAGAAACTAAGCGAATGAAGTTAAACCTTCTGGAGAAGAAAAGAGAAAGTTTAGTTAACCTTTGGCTTTCTCTTCCAAGACCTGAAGTTGAGCTTGAGAGGAAAGAGGTCTTCCAAATATTGGAAGGTGAAGAACAAATAAGCTTAAAGGCAGATGAGATACTGGATAAGGCTGAGAAAGAAATACTGGTTTTTATATCAGAATATGACATTGCAAACTTTTACCATTCAGGTTTCTTGGACAAACTGGAAAAGACATCTAAAAAGGGTGTAAGCATTCAACTTCTCACTAATTATTCTCCCAAAACATGCTTTTTTATAGAAAAAACTAGGCTGAAGAGAAGTAAATATTCACGTTTGAATGCAGAGGAACTGCCAACTTTTATATTGGCGGATAATGAGCAGCTGCTTTTACTGATTAGAAAAGAGAATGGGAAGAAGAAGGTTGCAGCCCTATGGACAAATTACGATGCTTTCATAAAAGCTCTAAAAACGCTTTTCAATGAACTTTGGAACAACAATGTTTAGGCTGGCACTCTTTTAACTTTAATTTTTATTTCCTGCCAAACAGAATGGGCTAATGTTCTCGTTTCCTTGTCTAGTGCCATTAGCAGTGCGAGGTATATTATTCCGCCTAAAGCTGTTACGCTTAAAGTGGCGTATATTCTGGTTTGGTGGGGGATTGTGTAGATTATGGTTGCCATTATTGCGGAGGCGAAAAGGTATTTTGCGATGTTTTTCCATGGGATTTTTATTTCTGTCATTTTGCGAACCATGGCGTATAGTATGAGGAACATGGCGAAGCGTGCTGTCGAGTTTATGATGGCTACTGCGAGTGCGGATGGCACTGGCTGGTTTTGGGTGTAATTTGTTAAAATGTAGAAGGTTGCGGGTATGGTTATTGCTGAGTGTATGTATGTTAGGGAAAAGCCTATGAAGAGTCGGCTTCTGGCTAGTTTTTTGAAGGAGATTTTTGCTTTTTCGTCGAGTCTTTCTAGTCCGTAAAGTACGTAGCTGAAGAGCATGGATAGTGTTGCTACGAGGGCGTCTATTGCCAAAACCATGAGTATTGGCCATGCTTCTTTGTATTCGTCTTTTAGTATTGTGAGGTAGGAGTCTGGTATGGCCAAGGCTCCGGCTGCCATGGGTATTGCGAACATTAAGACGGTTTTTAGGGATGTGGTTATGTCTTGGCTGTTTTCTTCAGCTAGGAGTTTTGGGTATAGGGCGAAGGCTAGGAAGGATGAGTATGTGATTATGTTTGCTATTTGGGCTGCGGCGCCGTAGTTGCTTCTGGCGTTTTCTCCGCCGTAGGTGAAAAGCATTATGAATATGAAGGCTGCTATTTGGCTGCCTACTACATTGTAGATGTTTGCCACTGAGCCTTTGAGCCACTCTTTTACGTAGGCCCATTTAACGTTTTGTTTCATTTCCCCCCATAGGAGTTTTAGGTAGAAAATGGTTTGCATTGCTATGGCTAGGGTTAGGCTTATTATGGCTCCTTGGAGGGGTTGTTGGAGTTTGATGATGAAGACGTAGCCTAAAACTACTTTGAATGTTTCTGCGATGAGCAAGCCGTAGCCTAGGGTTTGGGGTTTTTTTGCTCTTAGGCAGGCTTCTAGGGCGTTGATTAGGTAGATTTCTATAATTTGGGCTGAGATTAGAAGGTATAGTGGCGTATATTTTGGGTTTACGCCTAACGCTGATGTGATTATCGGAATCAGCGGTATGTAAATGAGGGTTGCCGCTATGGAGATTGCAAGGTTTGCTATTACTCCCGTTTTTATAGCTCCTTCTTCAGCTCTTGCCGCGAAGCGCATGGCCCAGAATGGAAAAACCGCTGCGAGGATGATAAAATATGTGAGTAGGTCGTTTATGTTGAACCATATTCCATAGTCTTGTGTGGTTGCTGAGCGGGCTATCATGAGTTGGAAGATTAGGCCTGTTGCTACGCTGAGCATTTTAGCTGCGAATATGACGAAGCCTGAATACTGAAGCCTAATCTCATTTCTAACCAATTCTCCACCTTTGATTGCGAGGTAATGTTTGAGATTTGTATATAAATTTCACGTTTTTTGGCAGGGTAAAAAGCGATATAGTTCGCATCAAAATTTTATTATGTTCCATTCAGCGAGTGATTGAATGGTTATGTTTGAGGTTCATATGATTAATGATTATGCTTGCGTATGAGGAAACTTTATGTAAATGTTTGCCTTATTAATTTCATGAGAGGCATACAAGAGGACTAAGGGTTTGCGAGTAAAACTTTTGGTTTAGCACATAAGACATTAGACAGAGTAGCCAGTCACGTTTAAAAATGTAAAAAAGTTTTGACGAAACACGTGCTAGATGTTGCTAAATTAATTTTTTCTTGTTTATTTTATGCTAGCTTTGTTATTGCATTTATTTTTTCTGGTTTTCTAAGCTTTATTGCTGTTAATGCTAGGAGAAGCATTGTTATTATGCATAATAGGGCGTGGATGAGGATGTTTCTTAGGCCTTTGAAATTGTGGTTTTCCAGGCTTAGGTGCTGCTTTAGCCTTGAGATGGGTCTTTCGGCTGTAGTCTTATGCCTATAGAGACTTTTGAGCCATTCAGGCCCATGGGCTTTGAAGCGTTTATCAACACGTAGAAATCCGCCTCGGCTGGTTTCTGTACCATTTGAGGTTTTAAATGCATTCTGCAGGAGTTTTGGGCGTGTTTCTTCTCGTTTTCGTTTGCTGGAGCTGTTATAACGTCCAAAGGAAGTTTAGAGCATGCATCTACGGCTAAATAGAGCTTATATCCAAGCCTATAGCCCTTCCAACTCTAGCATCAGGATCACTATAGCCCCTAGAGTCATCCTTTGGGTCTCGCTTGCTGTAGGCTTCTATGAATGTGGCATCGCATGTAACTATCTCGCCTTTAATAACTCCAGCATCCCTAAGCTTTTCAACAATGGCTTCTATTAGGCGTTCAAGCCTATCTGGGCCTATACGCTGTCTAAAACGGCATAGCTGCGATGGATGATAGGGCTTTTCATGCCCTTCAATGTCGCATATGCGCCTAAGCTTAGAGTCCCTCCACAAGCCCTATACAATTTCCGGTCACTTGGAATGTTCTTAAAACGCTTAACAACCAAAGCCTTCAAGATTCCAAGAGGATTTCTAGGCGGCCCACCAGCACCCTCATGTCTATAAGGCTCCCAGATAGTATCCTCCAAATCATACAGACAAGCAAGAACATCCCCTAAACGACCATTCACCTCCAAACATCAGCAATAAACAATAAGATTTCAAAACAAAGAATTTAGCAAACCCTATCGCGCACTTATATAAATACGCGTGAAGTTAAGAAATTGGGAAATCAAGGTGTGTGGAACTTTGGACTACAAAGAAATAGAAGAAGAGAAACGTTTATGGGATGAAAAAGCAGAAACTATAAAAGATGATGTTGAACTAAGAGGATCGCTAAAGAATCCTCTTGCCCAATTACAAAAAAGCAGATCTCAAATTCGTAAGTTTTTCTTGAAAAGCAAAAATAAACGTTTTCTTCTTGATGTGGGATGTGGAAATGGTTTATTCACGGTTCCAATGACAGAAATTTTTAATTTCGTTATTGGCATAGACATATCAAAGGCTATGATTAAGCGATGCCGAGAAAAAAGAAATAACCTGGATTTTATTGTGGCTTCTGCAACGAACCTTCCATTAAAAAGCAACGCTTTCGATGCCGTTCTGAGCCTTTCACTTCTACAACATTTAAGAACAAAACAAAATGTCGAAAAAACCTTAAAGGAAATTTCGAGAACAGCTACGAATGGCGCTCTAATTTTTTTAACTTTTTGGGATACGCATAACTCGCCCACTAATTTTGTCAAAGAAACCCTAAAAAGGGAAAAATACAAACTGCATCAGTCTTTGGTGTCAAAATTCCAGTTTACAGGGCTTCAGTTTACAAAATACGTTAAACTGAAAGGCTATAAATACTAGATATTTTGCAGAACGGAATAAGTTTATTAATATTGAAGGAAATTGCTTCAAAAGGTGAAAAATAATGCAAAAAGCGATTCCTCCTGTTAAACCCTATTTCCCAATAGAGGATATTGAAGAATTAAAGGAGCATGTGGCAAAAATTCTTCAGTCTGGGATGCTTACTCTTCACATATATACAAAGGAGTTTGAAGATCAATTTGCAAAAATTTGCGGTGTAAAACATGCAATAGCAGTAAACTCCGGAACAAGCGCACTGGAAATTGTATTGCGTGCTTTGAAAGTCAAAGCTGGAGATGAAGTTCTGGTGCCAACAAACACCTTTACAGCTACCGCCGCAACAGTTATTTTTGCAGGAGCAAAACCCAAATTAACAGACATAAATTCGGAAACTCTCTGCATAGACGTAGAAAACATTCAGAGAAATTTAACTTCAAAAATAAAGGCAGTCATCGCCGTTCACATCGGCGGGTTAGTATGCCCAGAAATTGAAGAAATAAGGGAATTATGCCGAGATGAAAAACTCTTTTTGATTGAGGATGCTGCACACGCCCACGGCTCAAAAATTAATAATAAACCAGCGGGCGCACTTGGCGATGCTGGATGCTTTAGCTTTTATCCAACAAAAGTGATGACAACAGGAGAAGGCGGAATGATAACAACAGACAATGACGAAATAGCTGAAAAAGCCAGAATCCTCAGGGACCAAGGTAAAGAAAATTTTAACAGCAACATTATTGTCGAGTTAGGCTACAATTGGAGACTGCCGGAAATAAACGCGGCAATAGGCTTAACCCAACTTAAAAGACTGCCAGAAATCGTTGAAAAACGCAATTTAATAGCAAAATATTATGATGAAACGTTAGAGAAAACTGATGGAATAAAACCATTGAAAACTCCGTCTAACATTCTTAACAATTACTATAAATATGTAGCTTTTTTGGATGAAAACTTAGACAGAGAAAAATTGAAAGAGAAGATCAGAGCTGAAGGCGTGAAGTGCAGCGGCGAAGTTTACTGGCCGCCATTACATCTTCAACCAGTTTATAAGCGGTTGTTGGGCACAAAAGAAGGTGATTTTCCAAATGCTGAGAATGCATGCAAAAGGATGGTGTGTTTACCTTTATATGCCCAAATGACAATAGAAGATGCGCAATACGTAATAGAAAAGTTGAGGAAAGCCATGCTTGAAATTTAAGTGGATTGGTGAATTATGAACATACTTGTTACTGGCGGGGCAGGTTTCATTGGAAGCCACGTTGTCGACAAACTAATAGAAGAAGGATATGCTGTCAGGGTTTTTGACGAGCGGAAACCACTCAGAGAGGATGTTGAATGGTTTAAAGGAAACTTGCTTAATGAAAACGACATTTTGGAAGCATGTAAAGATATAGAAGCCATATACCACCTAGCCGCTGTTGCAGACGTAAACGTAGCCCTTTCAAATCCAGCTTTATGCCTGCAAGTAAACGAAATTGGAACAATTAACCTGTTAAATGCAGCTACAGCAATGGAAGTTGAAAGAGCCATATTAGCCTCAACAACATGGGTTTATGGAAAAACAGAAGGCGTAGTAGACGAAAGCACTCCGATTCCGCCGCCAGACCACCTATACACAAAAACTAAGATTGGGCAGGAACACCTGTTCATTGTATGGCAAGAGCACACTGGACTTCCATACACAATTTTACGATATGACATACCTTATGGACCACGCATGAGAGCAAACATGGCTATTGCCATCTTCGTTAAAAAAGCCATGAAAGGTGAACCAGTCACTGTTTTTGGTGATGGAAACCAAGGCAGATGCTTCATCCACGTGGAGGATTTGGCAAGAGGCAACATTGCTGCACTCCACCCCTCTGGACGTAACCAAATTTTCAACATTGCAGGACCAGAATTTGTTACAATAAACAAGATAGTAGAGGTTTTGCGCGGCTTCTTTAAAAATTTGAAGGTTGAATATGCACCTGCAAGACCGCATGATTTTAAAGGAGCCATAGTAAAAATTGAAAAGGCTAGGCGAATGCTTAATTGGGAACCAAAAATCGCATTTGAAAATGGCTTAAAAGACTTTATTTCATACATACGGAGTCAAAGGATTTAACAAGTTCTTTTAATCCATTATTAATCGAAAATTTTGGTTTAAAACCCAGTTCCTTCTTTGCTTTGCTGATGTCAGCATAGCTTTCTCTTATGTCGCCTTTTCGTTCCTCAACGTGAACCACTTTCACCTGCGGCTTATTTACACATTCAATCAAAATTCTCGCCAGCTCATTTATTGAAGTTTTGACCCCTGTGCCTATGTTGAAAGTTTGTCCAACAAAATTTTTGCGCTGTAGCGCAAGCATACAAGCTTGAACGGCGTCTGCAATGTATAGAAAATCTCGAGTTTGATTTCCATCGCCAAAAATGGTGAGCATCTCCTTTTTCTTCAATAATTCAAGGAAGGTTGTTATGACCCCTCCATAAGCTCCGCTTTGTTGCCTCGGGCCGTAAACGTTAAAGAATCTTAGACAGACGATCGGCAACTCATATACTTGATGGAAGACTTTGCAGTAGTGTTCGGCCGCGAGTTTCGAGGCGCCGTAGGGCGAAAGAGGGTTTGTTGGATGTTCCTCGTTTATTGGCAAATATTTGGCTTCTCCGTAAACAGCGCATGTGGATATATACACAAAACGCTGAACTTCATGTTTCACGCTTGCTTCTAAAAGGTTTAATGTCCCTTGAACGTTAACCTCGTTAACAAATAAGGGTTTTTCTATGGATAAAGGAATGTTCACAACGGCGGCCAAGTGGCATACAGCGTCAACCTCTTCCAAAGCCTTCTCAACATCTTCAGTGTTTCTAATATCTCCTTTAACGAAGCGGAACTTTTTATTGCTCAAGTGTTTTTGTATATTTTCGATCTTTCCAGAAAATAAGTTGTCTAGAACGACTGTTTCATTCCCAATTTTTAAACAGTGTTCAACAAGGTGGCTTCCGATGAACCCTGCTCCTCCGGTAATTAAAACCTTCAAGTTTAGCATTCTCCGCTTGTAAATTGATGGTTTCACCAATTAAAATGCTCGCAAACAATTTATAGTTAACTACCTTTTTGATTGTAAAGAGGGTGAAATTATGGTTAAACTTGTCTATGCCCATGATGGAATAAGCAGTTATGATGCGCTCTTTTTAAAGTCGCTTAAGGATAAGTATGAAATTTATGTTTTAACTTTTCATCCTTCACCAAATTGTGTTCCGAAAGGGGTTAAAATTGTTAAAATGAGGGATTTTATTCCTGAAACAAGTCTCCATCCGTTTGAGGGCGCGCGTAAACACATTTTGGCTCCATTGAGGGCGCAAACGTTGAAGAAAAGCTTAGAGAATGTTAAGCCCGATGTCCTTATAGGTTGTTGGGCGAGCACCTACGGTTTTTATTCAGCCTATTCCAACTTTCATCCATTCATCCTGTTTGTTTGGGGTTCGGATGTTTTGGTTTTCCCGAAAAAATATTTCCCCCTTAAACCTTTTGTTGTTCATTCTCTTCGCAAAGCCGATGTGGTTGTTGTTGACAGCGAAATTCAGCGGCAAGCCGCGATAAACCTTGGATGCAGACCATCAAAAATTGTGAAGTTTCCATGGGTTAACTTGAACGGGTTTAAACGCAATGAAGTCCAACGGAGAAAAATTAGAAGAGAATATGGTTGGAGCGATGGCGATATTGTTGTTATAAGCTTGAGATATCACAGACCAATTTACGGTGTTGAATATCTAATAGATGCAATTCCACGAGTATTGGCGAAAAACAAAAATGTTAAATTCCTTATTTTAGGCGAAGGACCATTAACCGCCATGTTCAAAACAAAAATGATGCATTTCGTAAAAAGTGGACATGTTAGGTTTTTGGGAGTGGTTCCACACAGCAAAGTTGCAGACTACTTAAGCGCTGCGGACATTTATGTTTCAACTTCGTTTTCTGATGGAACATCAGCAAGCCTATTAGAGGCTATGGCTTGCTCGTTAACGCCATTAGTAACGGAAATTCCTGGCAATGCAGAGTGGATTGAAGATGAAGTGAACGGCTTACTTGTTCCCGTGGCTGATTCCGAAAAGCTGGCTGATAAAATCCTTTTGCTGGCGACAGATAAAGAATATCGAGCAAGGCTACAAGCGAACGCTAATATAACCACAAAGAAGAGGGTTAACTGGACGAGAAATATAGAAAAACTTTTTGAAATTATTGAGGAGATGTTAGCCATTTACAAGTCAAGTAAATATGCTAGTTCATGATTATGCGAACTTAAATAAATTTAATTTATATGCAATGTTCTTTGCTTAGAGCAGGACAAACGTTCGTTGATGATCTGCAATCACAGCGTGAATTTAGTTCAAATAAAAGAGAATACTTTTAAATTGGGATATGCTTCTTAGTGTTTTTGGTTTTCCAGTTGAGTGCAGAAATTAAGCAGAGGCTTTTAAGGCTTCTCCGCGAGGATGAGGGGTTCAGATATGCAGTAGCCGGAATCATAGGTTTAGATGAAATTCTTAGGCGCCAGGAAGTCCACGACGAGAAGTTCGCTGAAATAGTTAAACGCCTAGACACCCATGAAGAGGAGTTAGTGAGGCTTAGAGAGGACATGCATCGCGGTTTTGAGCGTATGGATATTTAACCGCCATAGGTGCAAGGTGGGGTTTAATGGCTGAGGAGGCTTTTAGGGAAGGGCGGGGGTCTGATAGAGAAGGAATTCGGCTACAAAGTTCAGAAGCGGGTTAAATTCGATAAGAAAGGTTTTGTATTCAACTATCCAAGCCAAATAGAGATCGACGTAGCCGTCGGTGACGAAAAACGATTCTAGTTGAAATCAAATCCCAAAAGACAGCCCCAGACGTATATATGCTTAAAAGGAAAGCGGAATTCTATGAAAAAAGTGAGAAGAGGAGACCGTCCAAACTTATTATAGTAACACCCTACGCTGAAGAGAAAGCATTGGAAGCTGCAAAACATTTAGCCATAGAAATATACACAAAGGTTTAAATATTAAAAAGGCGTGATGATGCACGCCGCCCGTCGATATTTATCTGTTTAACAAAATAAAATCTTAAATGGCTAATATGTAAAATGTCCATTATCTCTTAAAGAGTATGTTACTAGATGCTGGATTTGAAATGAAAACAAGGGTATCAGTTATTGTGTTAAACTGGAATGGCAGAAGATGGCTTAAAGATTGCTTGTCCTCCATTCTAAATCAGAGACTTGATTATGAATTTGAGGTTTTGCTTGTTGATAACGGTTCAACTGATGGCAGCGCTGGATATGCTAAGCGAAATTTTCCTCAGGTTAAAGTGGTTGAGTTGGGCAGAAATTATGGTTTTGCTGAAGGAAACAACCGCGGAGCTAAATTTGCATGCGGCGAATATCTTGTTTTTGTTAATATGGATACAAAAGCGGAGGATGGATGGCTTGCAAATCTTGTAAAAGCCGCTGATGAGCATCCAGAATATCAGATTTTATGCAGTATACAAGTTCCAAGCCAGGAAAGGAACAGAATTAGGACGTTGAATGCTTTTGGCGATGCTATGCCAAGTCCGTATGAAAGTGAACTTGCGATAACGGATTCAATATTTGCAAGTGGCGCGTGTTTTTTGATTAGAAGAAAATGGCTTGAAAAGCTCGGTTATCTTTTTGACCCCTTTTACTTTTGTTCTGCTGAAGACATAGAACTGTCTTTAAGAACTATACTGCTTGGTGGAAGAATAGGATACGTAAGAGATAGCCGCATATATCACTACGTCGGAGGCGCAAACTTTCCATCTGCAAAAATGGCTTATCTATCAGAACGAAACCTTCTATTAACATATTATAAGCTTTTGGCACCGAAAAACTTCGCCAAAATATTCTTTGTTCGTATCGTATATTTAGCTATCAGGTTTGGGACTCGTCGCCGTCAACTGTTAAACACTTTTAGCATGGTGAAAGGAGTACTAGGCTTCTTTTTGTCTTTTTACAATTATGAAGCATACCGCAAAGATTTTGCTAAAACTAAAAAAAGAAACGATGAATACATATTTCAAAGGCTGTTATATAGAAGGGTGTTTGAAAAAACAATAATAAAGAAACTCTTTCACAAGTTCTGGAAATAAGAGCCTCATTTAAACTATAGTCCTAATTTCTTTCTATCAAGGAAAGCTTTTAACATGACAAGTCTGAAGAGGGGGTAGAAAAAGAAGAGTTCGGGGCAACGTTTTTTGTAAACAATGTGAAGCGCTCGAAGTGGGCTAAAAGAGAGAATCCTTAACATATTAAATAAATTTGTTTCTAAATCGCGTCTTCTTCTAATCGTGTACGCGTAAGAATGCTGAAGCTCATATAATAATCCGGGTCGAATATGTTCGGATACCACTCTAGAGTCCACTATCCACCTGAAACCGCTACTTTCCACCATATCAAACAGGTATCCATCGGTGAAAAGTGGACAAGTGATTGGAAACCCGCCAAGCCTTTTGATTATGTCGGTGCGGTAAATGTTGTTATCAATGCTGTTGGCAATGGATGTTTGTTCCTTTATGTTTCGGCGAGCTAGGGCTTTATCATATTCTGAATACTCTACGAGTTTGCGCAAGATCGGATGCGTTGGTAAGCGTATACCTTGGGCAACCGCAACCTTTGCATCTTCCATATGTCTCGGTATTTTTGTCCACCAATCCTTTGCTAAAAGAATGTCTTGTTCAATGGAAATGAAAAATTCGGTTTCAACGTGCCGCAAAGCCTCATTAGCTCCTGATGGAATGCCAGTTGATGGATTTTTGTAAACGTCCCATTTAAAATTCTTAGCAATTTCGATTGTATTATCCGTGCTATGATCGTCCACAAGAATTTTCTTGTTGATAACCTTTTGAGGAATAACTTCATCGATTCTTTTGAAAACTTTTGGAAGAAATTTCTCCCCGTTTTTGGTCCACATGACCAAATCAACTTTTTCAATCATTATACAACAACCTCTTCTCATGTTAAGCGAACACATTTTTCTTTCGATGAGTTGCTCACGTCTATAACGTGTATACGGTTATAGTTAAGCCGGAATATGGAAACTTCAAGTAACATAGGTATTCATTTAAAAAGATTAAACATTTATGTTATTAATAATCTTCGCGCTTTAAATGTATATATGAATGGGAGGTGAAAAAGCTAAAAATGAGTGTGCATAACAAACTAAAGGACATCGCCAGAACATTTTTTTCATACTTGCCATCATTAGGATTGATTAAGAAACCTCATTTCCATGAAGAGGGTATAAGTGTAGTGATCCCCGTCAAGGATGAAGAGGAATGGATAGAACCTTCCATACTTTCCGTTCAAGATGTGGCAGACGAAATTATCGTGATTGATAGCTCGGTCGAAGACAATACGACCAAAATTGTGGAAAGATTAGCAGACAGAAACGATAAAATAAGGCATGTACGTTTTTACTGTGAAGCACCAAATAGTTTTGCTTTGGCATGCCACATAGGTTTAGTTGTTGCCCATTTCAAATGGATGTTTAAATGGGACAGCGACTGTGTTGCAAGGAGTTCGCAAGCACTTATGGACTGGCGGGAAAGGATTATGAATCTTGACAAGAATAAGTATTACGTAATCCAGATACCGCGCATCAATCTCGAAGGAGATTTGTTTCATCAACCTAGAGATTGTCCATTTGGTGGTTATGAAGGAAGAATTTTCACTTGGAGCCCTGAACTGAGGTGTGTTCTAAAAAATAATGATATTGAGTACTGGGTCGGAGATAGTATATGGGGTTATCGTTTTCCTCCGTGGTACAAGAAACTAAGGTGGGATGACGCCTATGTTTTCCATTGTAACATTAAAAATCCTAGACGAATGCTTCTTAGAATGTTTTGGTCGGATTGGATGGCAATAAATGATTACAAGCGTTTTCCAACGCTAGAAGATTATGCCTTGTATAGGATAAGAAATGAGTGGAAAATGGATAGTTTAGATGAAGCTGTATCTTTTTTCAGCAAAAAATCTTTGGACAGTTTGGTTCCATATGATAAAAAGCGATTCGGGGACTATCCGGAGCTTTTAAAGAGCAAACTAGAAAAAGAGACACAAAAGAATTAGATATTAAAGTCATCTTCACCACAGCAAAATAGTTAATTATGAATGGTGATATATTTTTCGCAACACTTATTAGATCGCAAAAAATACAATTTATTCGGTGAAACGAAAAAGTGCAAAAAAGTCGAGTTGGCTCGAAGGGTGAGCTGTTTCCTCCAAAGGAGATCAGAGAAAAATTAGGCCTCAACGCTCATACAAAAGTAATTTATAAAGTTGAAGATGGAAGACTCATAGTTGAACCCATACCAAGCATTGAGGAAATATTGAAAGAACCTCCGCTAGTAGAAGTGAAGCTTCAAAATTTTCATAAATTCAGAAAAGAACTATCCCAGAAGGCTGAAACTTGAAACTACTACTAGACACCACATATCTCCTACCAGTCATAGGAATCTCGGTAAAAAATTTACCAAAAGACGCCGCAATCAAACTGATGCAAAAAGAACACCAAATTTTCATAAGCGACATATCCATATTCGAACTTTCCGCAAAAGGCGCCAAATACTCCGCCGCCGGAATAATACCGCCTGAAAGAATTTCTAGAGGCGTTAGAGCCATAATATACAACGAAACAATAAACACCCTCCCAATACATGAAAGTACAATCCTACACGCGGCCTTCAAACTCAGAAGCATACTCAACGACTTCATAGACTGTCTCATTCTCTCATCTGCCATAAATCACTGCGATGCCCTCATAACTGAAGATGCTGATATACAAAACATAAAAGAAAACAAAAACTTCCAAGAAATATTAGCCACAAAAAACCCAAAATTCCAAATACATAAATTAACAGAAAACCTCTAACAAGTGTATCACCATGATAGCTCTCGTGTTAAGCGGTGGCAGAGGCACTAGGCTTAGACCCTTAACCTTCACAACAGCAAAACAATTAATTCCAGTCGCAAACAAACCAATTTTAGGCTACGTTCTAGACCACGTAGCCTATGCGGGTATTAAAGATGTTGGGGTAATAATAGCTCCAGAAACTGGGCAAGAAGTTAAAAATTACGTTAAAGACGGCGCAGAATGGAACATCAACGTAACATACATACCTCAAGAACCATTGGGGTTGGCGCACGCCGTAAAAACAGCAAAAAACTTCCTTAGCAAGGACAACTTCATAATGTGTTTAGGCGACAACCTAATAGGAAAAGGCTTCAACACACTAATAAAAAAATTTGAAAACGAAAAATTAGACGCCCTAATACTGCTAAAAGAAGTGGAAGACCCCACAAGGTTCGGCATAGCCCTATTAGACGAAAAAGACAACATAATCAAACTAATAGAATAACCAAAAACCCCGCCAAGCAACCTAGCCCTAGTAGGCGTATACCTATTCACAAGCAAAATCCACAAAGCCATAGAACGCATTAAACCATCTTGGCGCGGAGAACTTGAAATAACCGACGCCATACAAGAAATGATAAACATGGGCTATAAGGTGAAAGCTGAAAAACTCGAAACATGGTGGCTTGACACAGGCAAAAAAGACGACATACTATACGCGAATGCCAAAATACTCGACGAATACATAAAAAAAGAAATAAACGGCGAAACCATAAACACCAAAATCGAAGGAAGAGTCACCATCCAAAAAAACGCAAAAACAATAAACAGCACCATAAGAGGACCAGCCATAATAGGCCAAAACTGCCACATAGAAAACAGCTTCATAGGCCCCTACACAAGCATAGGCAACAACACGCAAATAATAGAAAGCTCAATTGAGTATTCTGTGGTTCTCGAAAACACCCTAATAAAAGGGGTAGACCGCCTAGAAGAAAGCCTCATAGGAAGAAACACCAAAATTATAAAAAACCAAAAACACAAAACCCTTAAACTGAACGTAGGCGACTATTCAGAGGTAGAAATATGAAAGAATACGCGCTTAAAGGAGTGAAAGTTCAAGAGATAAATTTGATACCGGACGAAAGAGGCTTTTTCGCAGAAGCCCTAAGACAAGACTGGAAAGACCTCCTCGACGAAGAATGGATAGTGCAGGCTAATATAAGCTACAGCTACCCCAACATAGTAAGGGCATGGCACAAACACGAGCGAGGGCAAGTGGACTACTTCCTCGTTCTTAAAGGAGCCATGAAAATCTGTGCTTATGAAGAGGAAACTGGAAAGCTTGTTGAAATCATAGCCAGCGGAGAAAAACCCTCACTCGTGCGAATACCTGGAAAATACTTGCATGGAACAAAAACCGTCAGCAACACGCCGTCCTTAACAATCTACTTCGTAACAAGGCTTTATGATTACAAAAGTCCAGATGAAATCCGAAGGCCATGGAACGACCAGACAATAATCCCAACAGAAATAAACGGCCGAAAAGATGATCCCCGCGTCGGAAAACCTTGGGACTGGTTCTCGCCGCCCCATAAGTAGAGAGGCCGCACTATGAAAGTTTTAGTTACTGGTGGAGCAGGCTACATAGGCTCGATTCTCTGTGGACTCCTCGTAGAGAACGGCTACACTGTAACATGTTTAGACAGACTATTCTTTGGAATGGACTCTATAAGAGACATAGCAGATAAAATAACAATTGCCAAGGACGATATCAGATGGTTTAAACCTGAAGTTTTGAATGGAATAGACGCAGTGTTTGATTTAGCTTCTCTTTCTAATGATCCAAGCGGAGAACTTGACCCTCAAAAAACCTTAGCAATAAACTATAAAGGAAGAGTTAGGGTGGCTAAACTTTCAAAGAAAAAAGGCGTCAAAAAATACGTTTTGGCTAGCACATGCAGCGTTTACGGTTTCCAAGAAGGAATCCTAACGGAAAAGTCAAGTCTAAACCCCCTTACAACCTATGCCAAAGCAAACACTCTGGCGGAAAAGGAAGTATTGCCATTAGCCGACAAGTCTTTCAGCGTAACCGCCCTTAGGCAGGCCACAGTATATGGCTATTCGCCTAGAATGAGGTTCGATCTTGCAATAAACGGCATGGTTTTAGGCTTTTACAAAAAGGGCAAAATCCCAATAATGAAGGATGGAAAACAGTGGCGTCCCTTCGTCCACGTTAGGGACACTGCAAACGCCTTCATAAAAGTCTTAGAGGCAGAGCAAGAACTTGTTAGTGGACAAGTTTTCAATGTTGGTAGCAACCAGCAGAACGTCCAAATATTTGACTTGGCAAAACTCGTGGCGGAATCCATTAACATGCCCTTTAACTATGAATGGTATGGCTCCCCCGACCATAGAAGCTACCGCGTAAGTTTTGACAAAATTAAGAAAATCCTAAAATTCGAAACCAAATGCACTCCAAGGGAAGGGGCAAAGGAAGTTTTTGAAGCTTTAAGAGATGGAAAGTTAAACGCTGATGATCCGAGAACAATAACAGTTCAATGGTATAAGCATATGTTGGAAATGCACTCGCTAATCAAAAACATTGAAATTAAAGGAGTTATAATCTAACATGCGAATAGCCATAATAGGATCAAATGGGCAGCTTGGCACAGATCTTGTAAAAGCATTTAAGGCTCAGCATGAAGTTTTAGGCTTTACCCACAAAGATTTAGATGTTTCAGACTACCATAGTTGCCTATTTTTAAAAGAGTGCAATCCCGAAGTGATCATAAACACCGCCGCGTTCCACAAGACAGACCAGTGCGAAGAAGAACCGCTAAAAACTTTTTCTGTAAACGCTATAGGCGCAAGAAACATAGCCCTAATATCCAAAGAAATTGACGCCACAACAGTTTTCATAAGCACCGACTATGTCTTTGACGGCTCAAAAAACGAACCCTATACTGAAGAAGACGCTCCAAACCCCATTAACACTTATGGCATCTCAAAATTAGCCGGCGAATGTTACACAAAACAAAATCCTAAACATTACATTATAAGGGTTGCAAGCCTCTTCGGGGTTGCAGGAGCCAGCGGAAAAGGTGGAAACTTCGTTGAAACAATGATAGATAAGGCGAGGAAAGGCGAAACCATAAATGTGGTTGATGACATGTGGATGTCTCCAACCTATACAGGGGATGCTGCTGAAACGATAAAAAAAATAGTGGAATTAGGTCTACCCTTCGGGACATACCATGCAACAAACGAAGGGCAATGCACATGGTTTCAATTTGCATGCCAAATCTTTAAGCTTTTACGTTTAAAACCAAAAATAAACCCGATAAAAACCAGCCAACTTCAAGCAAAAGCTAAAAGACCAGTGTTTTCTGCCTTGAGAAGCGTAAAACTTCCAAAACATGGTATAAA
>Ga0209102_1000137_pt1 | contig 49944 bp, 48 predicted proteins | sample ConPoolayeHmetaG_FD_185483 | JGI IMG/M metagenome (GOLD analysis project Ga0209102, IMG submission 185483) | Hot spring microbial mat communities from California, USA to study Microbial Dark Matter (Phase II) - Cone Pool mat layer H metaG... ...
CTTATTCTAGGGTCGATATAAGAATATATCAGGTCAACTATGAAGTTTGCAAGCAGCAAAGTTGATATAAGCAGTATGAATGTCCCCTGAATCATAGGATAGTCAAGCATACTTAGCGACCTGAATATAAGATAACCGGTGCCCGGATAGCTGAAGACCAGCTCCGTTATTAGAGAGCCGCCGAGAATCGTTCCAAAGTTTAAGGCTAGTCCAGTTACTTGAGGAAGCATCGAGTTTTTAAAAATATATCTTAACATTTTGCTGTCCGATAAGCCCAGTGAGTCAGCATAGCTCACGTAATCTGCTCCAAGCTCGTAAATCACCATTGAGCGCATGCCGATGGCCCAGCCACCTATGGCGGCGAGGACTATGGAGAAGAAAGGAAGCACGTAATGATATAAGAAGTTCATTATGAATGTTAAGGTGAGAGAAGGCATGAGAGCTTTGCTATAGGCTCCGCCGAGTGGAAACACTCTGAAAGTCACGGCAAACACGTAGAGCAGGATCATCGCAAGCCAATAGTAAGGCGTCTGGGAAAGCGTTAGAAAAACCGTTAACAAAGCGTTGTCAACCGCGGTTTTTCTTTTATAGCCTGCTAAAGCGCCTAGAAGATTACCAAGGATCCAGGAGACGAGCGTGGCAGGTATTAATAGCCCAAGGGACCAGGGCAGGTAGATGAAAACTAGGTCAGCAACCTTTCTGGGGTAGAATGCTATAGAAGTGCCTAGGTCTCCCTGAAGCAGTCTGGTGAAGAACTCTATCATCTGTTCGTGTAACGGCTTTCCTATGCCGAACTCCTCCATAAGCTGTTTGTAAACCGCCTGAACAAGGTCCGGGTTTGTCTGTGCCTGTTGAAACATGCGGTAGAGAATCTGGGCGAGCGGGTTTCCAGGTATTGCTCTCGGCAAGGCGAATATTATAAGCAGGAAGGCAAAGAAGGTTGTTAAGAGAAATGCAACGCGCCTGGCAATGTACCGGAGTAATGGGTTCAACCTATACTCGATTTGTCTTGGTCAAATTTAAAAGCTTTGCGGTAGGCTGGTCACGGCCTGTGGCTAAAAGCCCTCCCACTTCTTATACAAAAGCGGGACATCAGACCTGAGTCTTTTAGTGTACTCTGAACGCGCGTGCTCCAATATTTCTTCAGGCGGCCCCCTCTCCACTATCACGCCCCTATACATTATGATTATTTCGTCACTAACATAGTAGGCTAGGCCTAGGTCGTGGGTTATGAATATGACTGAAGTTTTATACTCGTCCCTTAAGTTTGTGAAGAGCTGGAGAACACTCTTCCTGGTGGAAGCATCTATCATCGAGACAGGCTCGTCAGCCAGTATGAGTCTAGGCTTAATCATGTAGCATCTGGCTACCATGATCCTCTGCCTCTGCCCGCCGCTGAGCTCATGCGGATATTTACCCAACACCTCATCCCAGTTAAGGCCGACCTCCCTTAATGCCTCGCGAACAACCCTATCCTTATTGATATCCTTATCGTCCATGAGTTCAAAAGCTTGATAGAGTACTCTATCCACCTTCTGAAGGGGGTTGAAGGAGGCATACGGGTCTTGGAAAATACCATGTACTTTACGCCAATATTCCCTTAGCTCCTCATGCTTCCGAAGCCTGGTTACATCCTTGCCTTCAAACAGTATCTGGCCAGAGGTTGGTGGAAGCAGCTTCAGAATTATCTTTGCCGTCGTTGTCTTTCCGGAGCCGCTTTCCCCCACTAGAGATATGAACTGGCCGGGGGTCGCTTGAAACGTCACGTCCTTTACGGCAACTATTTCCTTCTTCCTAAGCAGTCCGACGGTGAAAACCTTAGTCAGGTTGTTCACTTCAAGAAGCAACCTTATCCTCCCTCTTTGAGGAGAAAAGATGGCATGCTACGAGAGTTTTGTCTCCTACCTCTAATAGGGGGGGCTCCTCTTTCGAACATAAATCCATTGCAAACTTGCAACGCGGGTGGAAGCGGCACCCGCTAGGCGGCTTCAAAAGATTCGGCGGCTCGCCAGCTATTGAAACGATTCCCCGCCTCCTGACCTCGGGTTCAGGAGTGACAACAGCGTTGATCAATCCGGTGGTGTATGGGTGCTTGGGGTTGTATAGCACGTTATCAGTAGAACTCAGCTCAACTATTTTGCCTGCGTACATGATTGCGATTAAGTCGGCTATTTGCCTGAGAACCGCTATGTCATGAGTGACGAATATCATGCTTTGAATTATACCGGACTTCTTAAGGTCTACGAGCATCTTGAGAACCTGTTTCTGAGTTGAGACGTCTAAGGCTGAGGTCGGCTCATCCACTATAAGAAGCTTGGGGTTTAGGAGCGTCGAGGTGGCTATGACCGCCCTCTGTTTCATACCTCCACTCAACTCGTGTGGGTGCATGTAAAGAGCTTTAACATCCAGGTTCAACTCCTCAAACCTTCTTCTCGCCATTGATAAGATCTCCGAATCAGAGAGCTTCTTGTGTTGCAACACCACGTCCTTTATAAAATCCAGCACTTTTTTAGTCGGCATCAACGCGTTAAGCGCGGACTGAGGAACCAGTGATACTGTCACACCCCACACGTTCTTTTTAAGGGTTTTTCTATCCATGCCTGATATCTTTTGTCCATCGAGCGTTATGGTTCCCTCAACCAGGTGCAAAGGTGGTTTTACGAATCCGAACAGGGTGTTGACAAGCGTGGACTTGCCGCAGCCAGACTCGCCGGCGAGCCCAAGGGTTATTCCTTTTTCCAGCGACAGGTTGACACCGTCTACTGCTTTAACCTTACCGTTGGGAACGAAATAATATGCCCTAACGTTTTCAGCGTGCAGAAGAGCCATATCGTCAGCCTCCTTTCAACCTGGGGCTGAAATATTCGTCTAGGGATGTTGACAAGAGTAAAAGAGAGGTGGCGAGAAGCACTAAGCATGCGCCCGGTGGTCCGAACCACCACCACATGCCGCGCCTAACTGATTCAAGCAGCTGCGCCCAATAAAGTATGATCCCGAGCGAGATTCCTTTGGTCACGCCAAGCCCTATCATGCTCAGACCCGCCTCCGCTATCATCGCACCCGACATTAACAGGACGAAAGCCATGAACGTGTACGACGCCATATTCGGCAGTAGGTCTTCCCATATAATCTTGGCGTCGCTTAATCCTGCCATCCTCGACATCTGTATAAACTCTCTCTCCTTTAAGCTCAACACTTGAGACCTTATGGCTCTTGCAAGCCAGGGCCATGAGGTTAAACCTATTATGAGAGAAACGAAAAACGGGTTTCTCTCCTTAAGATAAGCAGCTATCAGCATCATGATCAGGATCGAGGGGAGCACGAGAATTATATCCGTCACCAGCATTAGGAAGCCGTCTACAAGCCCGCCTTTGAAGCCTGAAATAACACCGATGGTTAAGCCTATGGCTAACGCGATTGCGGCTGCCGTGACACCTATGTAGAACGAATTTTTTATCCCGTGCAGCAATAATGCTAAGAGGTCTCTTCCCCAACTGTCGGTGCCTAAAGGGAACTTCTCCGATGGAGGTTGCTCTGGAGGGCCAACCATCTTTAATGGGTCTACAGGATACACAGCGGACCCGATTACGCTCGCGAGGATCGTGCCTGTAAATATGGCTACGCTTAAGACAAGCTTCCTTATCTTGAAGAGGTCTTTAACGATCCTACTTACCATGCTCTCCCTCCCCTTTACATTTTTTTATTCACGAATACGTTTTAAACATTACTTCCAAGACTTGTTCAGCCTAGGGTTACGGATATGCGTAAAAAATAACTAAGTATACTTGAGAATTCGGAGTAATCAGAATGTAAAGATGGATTTTTCCGCATAATATCATTATTAGCCTTGAATGATTTCATGCTTGAAAGGCTTCTGCAGACTCAGGCAACCCTGTAGTCTGGAACCCTCTTCAGCAGCATCCCGCCTATGGGTATGGGTGTGAGCTTCTGAGCTAAAGTCTTAGCCCTCTCCAGCTTAACTGTGCTGTCGGCGTAAATCGTGAAAAGCCTGTCGCCCTTCTTAACCTGGCTGCCCATTTTCTGCCAGATCACCATTCCCGCCCCCTTATCCCTAGGCGCTCCGGCTGTACGGCAGATCTGGATTACGGCAGCGTTGTTCACCATCTGAACATACCCGTCCTCCCAGGCAGTAAAGTCTTGAGTATACTTGCCCACCTTAATGTCGTCGGAAGTCACATCCGGATTGCCGCCTTGAGCAGCAATAATCTCTCTAAGCTTCGAGAGGGCTTTCCCACTCCTAAGAGTCTCCTCGGCAAGCTCTCTACCCCTACCCCTCTCAGCTACACCAGCCATCTCAAGCAGGATTCCTGCTAGGACGCAGGACTTCTCAACCAGGCTTCTAGGCGCATACTTACCCTCTAAAGCCATCAATGCTTCCCTAGCCTCCAGCGCCGGGCCAACAGCCCTGCCCAAGGGCTGTGAACCATAGGTTATTGCGCATTCAACCCTTATCCCAACTCTTCTCCCGAGCTCTATGAAGTCCTGAGCCAGGCTCCTAGCCTCGTCCTCAGTCTCAACCTTAGCCCCCTTCCCCGTCGGAATGTCTATTAGGAGAAGCTCGACGCCGGCAGCCTTCTTCTTAGACATTACTGAAGCAAGGACCTGCGGCCGAGGGTCTAGGGAGAGAGGGTACTCGGCCCTAATTATCTTGTCGTCAGCAGGCGCAAGGTTAACGCTCCCACCCCAGGCAAGGGTTCCCCCGGTGCTTTCAGCAATAAACTTTATCTTCTGGGCTGTGAGCGACACAGGGGCTAGCACCTCCATGGTGTCAGCTATCCCCGACGGGCTGGTTATGGCTCTCGAGGATGTCTTTGGAATCGTGACACCGTTTGCAGCGACTATTGGAACAGTTAGGAGGGCATACTTGTTGCCGGGAACCCCCCCGATGCTGTGGACATCAACAATGGGCGATTTATCGAAAACAATGGTTTCGCCAGTCTCAACCATCGCTTTAACCATTTCCGTCACCTCGTCCATATCCATGCCACGCATCTCGACCGCGCTCACGTACGCGGATAGCTCTATGTCTGAAAGATTGTTTTCCACAATGTCCCTGATTATCACGCGTATCTCCTCTCCCGAAAGCTTCTGCCCGTTCATCTTCTTCCTGATATGGGTGATGGACTGCGGCCTCTCGCTTGGAACCAGGTTAACCAGGTCCCCGTCTTTTAACGCTAGGGACCTGGCTGCCTCCGTGAAAACCCCTATCTCTCCTCTGCTCAGCAGTGTTGAAGTAATGTTCGCCACGGCTGTCAGCGACCCCTTTTCACAGTATACCCTAACGTGGTCGAGCGGGTGGACACCGAGCTCCCCCGCGTCGTCAACGTTCAGCAGGATCTCGTAAGCCCCCTGCTCAATGTCGATAACCCTTGCCTTAAACATCACGTGGTTTAAAGGCATACGGCCTTTTAACCTTTAATGATGGTTTCGAGGCTCGTTTGAAAACCGGGTTCCTGTTTAACACTCAGCCGGGTGCCACCGCTTTAAAGTCAAGCCTCTTAATCCTCACCGGGCCGCTCAGCCTCTCTCCTGAAACAAGGTCTCTGAAAACACTGCCGCCAAGGTTTACCTCCACATCCTCCTCCCCATGGTTTAAAAGGAAAAGGGTTTCCTTCCCATCTCCCCTCCTCCTTGTTGCCTCCACTCCTCGAACGCCTGGAAGAACCTCTTTAACAATACTCTTTTCCAGAAGCCGGTTGACTAGTTCATCATAAAACTCTGCTGAGGCAAACGTTCCAATGTATATGGCAACACCCTTGCCGAAGCGTTTCATGGTTACAGCCGGTTTCCCAGCGTACATGCCTGAGCTGTATTCAGCAATAACTTCAGAATCCTCAACCGTCAGCTTCTCCATCCAGTTCCGAGCCTTGAAGAAAGCCTTATTCCCGAGGAACGCTGCCCTACATTCTTCACCCTCGGGCAAACCAGTATACTCCTCGACAGTGACGCCGAACAAGTCTGACACTCTTCCCGGAAGAGGCTTGTCAACAATATTGTTGTTCCAGTCCTTTGCCCCAGTCCTAGGCGTCGCGATAAGCACCCCGCCCCTATTCACGTATGATCTCAGCGCGTCCTCCAACTTATCGTTTAACAGCATTAGGGATGGCGCGAATAAAGCGCGATACCTGTTTAAATCATCCGAAAAAGGGTCTGCAAAGTCTACGAGAATGTTTCTCTTGTAGAGCGCCCTGTAAACGTCTAAAACCGGTTCCCAGGCGCTCATCCCATAGTAGTTCTCCCCACCGTAGCCAACCTCAAGGTCCCACGCCCAGAGATTATCGTAAACCAGAAGGATACCGGTGTCCGCGTCGAAAACAGTGTTCTCAAAACCCGGGGCTATTCGTAAGAGCTCCTCAGAAACCTTCTTGACCTCGGAGAACCTCCGCCTGGGCACGCCGTCATGATCCAGGATTCCATGCCAATACTCCTCAGCGCCGAACCTGCAGGACCTCCACCTGAAGTAGAGGACGCCGTCAGCACCCCTAGCGACTGATTGAACAGTCCAAAGCCGTATTTCACCCGGCCTCGGCGTTGGCGCGAGACGAGTCTTAACAGCGCCGCTCTGCAGCTCCATTATCCAGTAGGGTTTCTTCTTAAGGCTTCTCATCAGGTCGTGCGCCATTGCTGAAGCCGCATAGTCAACCCTGGAGGACCATCTGGGATAGTAGTCGAAGGAGACGAAGTCCAGGTCCCTCGCGAGCTTAAAGTAGTCAAGCTCCTTGTAAAGCCCCATGAAGTTATGGGTTACAAGGTGGTGGGGCGCGTGTCTACGTATTATTTCCACCTGCAGCCTCTGGTAGTTAACCCAAGCGTCGCTAGAGAAGCGGTGCCACTCCAGGCAGAGCGCAGGGTTCTGCATGTCGAACGGCGGCCTCGGCGGGAACACTTCATCCCAAGAACGGTACTCTTGGCCCCAGAAAACTAGGCCGCACTCAGAGTTCAGCCTCTCAATGCTGCCGTACTTCTCCTTCAACCAGCTTCTGAAACCACTTATCGAGTTTTCGCAGTAGCAGAGGTTCACGTCGAACTCGTTATCTATCTGCCAGCCAATAACACTCGGATGATCCTTGTAGTGGAGAACCATTGCTTCAACCATTCTTCTAGTATGCTCGATATAGTTCGGGCTTACCGCGCAACAGTTCTTCCTAGTGCCCTCCGGCTTACGCCTGCCCTGGGGATCAACCTGAAGAATATCGGGGTGCGCCTTAACCAGCCAGGGCGGTGGGGCTGCGGTAGGGGTTCCTAGTACCGCCTTTATGCCGTGCTTGGAAAGGGTTTCAAGCGCGTCATCCAGCCAGCTGAAGTCGAACTCTCCTTCAGCAGGCTCCATCCTGCTCCAGGCGAACTCGGCTAGCCTAACAGTGTTGAAACGTAGCTCAGCCATCATCTTAGCGTCAGCCACCCATCTTTCTCTAGGCCAGTGCTCCGGGTAATAGTCGGCGCCGAACCTGAAGGACTGGCTTACTCTACCACCCGAATTCCCCATGAAAAAGATGATTCTCAGGATGAAAATAAAGCTTTTCAAAAACATAAATATGGAACCATCCGGGGGAGTTAGGATGGTTGAAGAGCGTAGTCGAGATTTTGAAAAAAGGTTCTGGCTTTCCAGAGGAACGAGATAACTGAGCACATGGTTTACAATGCTCTCTCGAAAAGGGCTAAGGGCGAGAATACACGCGGCTTTTAAAAAAGATTTCTGAAGACGAGTTGCGCCACTACGGTGAATGGAGGAACTATACGGGTAGAGATGTCGCCCCGAACAGGCTTATGCTTTTCAAATACCTCCTCATATCAAGGCTCTTCGGCTTAACCTTCGCAGTTAAGCTTATAGAGAAAGGCGAGGAGGAGGCGGAGGAGGTTTACGAGAAAATATCCATAGTCTTCCCGAAAGCAAGGGAAATAATGAGGGATGAGATGGGGCATGAGAAGATCCTGATAGGCATGATTGACGAGGAGATGGTGAAGTATGTCGGCTCACTAGTGCTGGGTTTGAACGATGCGCTCGTCGAGCTTACTGGGGCTCTCGCCGGCCTGACCTTCACCCTTCAAAACAGTAAGCTGGTCGGGGTCGCGGGGCTTGTAACCGGCATAGCGGCCTCTCTCTCCATGTCCGCCTCAGAATACTTGTCCCAGAAATCAGAGAAGACGGAGAAAACCCTTTGAAAGCATCCTTATACACCGGCATCACTTATCTAGCGACTGTCCTCATATTGTCAGCCCCGTATCTCCTCCTCTCGGATTATCGTCTCTCTCTGGCAATCATGTTCCTCAGCATAAGCCTAATCGTGTACGTCTTCACCTTCTTCATCTCGATAACTAAGGAGACCTCGTTCAGAAGAATGTTTCTAGAAATGATTCTCATAAGTCTTGGAGTGGCTGCAGTATCCTTCATAATAGGATGGTTTGCAAGGATCCTTTTCAGGATAGAGGTCTAACCCTGAAGCCAGATGAGCATTATGTCTTTCAGCAAAACGTAGACCTGTATAAAGACTGGGGAAGTGCGTATTAAAGCCGGGTTTGAAAAAGGGGTTAAACCGGGATCCGGCCGGCGAACAGCCTTATGTATTCTTTGGCTTTCTCCTTAACCCTGTCCCTGGCCGCGGTGCCGAATTTCCTGAAGTCTTTTTCACTCGGGTTAGCCTGGTAGGCTTTTACGAAGCCTTCGATGAAAGCTATTGACAGGGCGGTTGCAACATTAACCTTAGTCACGCCACCAGTCTTGATAGCGTCTAGAAGAGTGCCCTCGCCCTTCTGCAGGGCAATCCCTTTTTCACGCGCATCCTTCGGCGTCATAAGTATTCCGGATGAGCCGTGGGACACGATGGGTATTCGCATCCGCTCCTGTATGGCGATAAGCCTGTCTATGCGGACTGGCCATATGTCGTCCCAAATCCCGTGTATCGAGCCGAAGGCGGCAGCCAGAAAGTCGCAGCCAGTCTTCTTCACAAAGTATTCAACGTCCTCCGGCTTAGCCATGAGCTCCTCCACAGACTTCCCTGCTTTCTCGCGAATAATCCTCACGGCTTCAGCCGGCGGGAGCGATCTTAAACGGGCTATCTCAGCCTGAGAGAAGTAGTCTTCAATCTTCGGAATCTTCCCTAGCTCAGCCTCAACCGGCACTCCTTTCTCACGACACATTTCAACAACCTGCCGTGTAAGCCTAATGTTCTCTTCAAGCGGAAGAGAAGAACCGTCGAAAAGCACGGCTGTGAAGCCTGCGTCAAGGGCTTTTTTAACCTGGTCTATTTCAGTCGCGTGGTCAAGGTTGAGAGCTATGCGAACATCAGTCTCGGAGGCTGCGATCTTAACCATTCCAGCCCCCAGGGACCATCCTGCGTACTTGCTTGCACCGGGGCTCAGCTGGATTATCAGGTCCATGGGTTCACCAACCTCCTTCGATACTTCTTCAGCGGCCCATATGAAAGCCTGTATCATCTCCATGTTGTTCGCGTTGAAGGCTCCTACTGCCCTACCCTCCTCCAAGGCTGGTAGAAGCAGATCCCGCTCGTTTACTAGAGGCATATCTCTCACACCCATCCTCCAACTGGTTGGATAAGGTATAAAAGCTTTCCCCCTGGAAGAGGCTTAACCCCTGTGGATTAACGATTCCTCTCCAGACGCGTCACGGTAAAGTTTAAAAGCTTTTCGAGAATTCACCTCGCCGAATTATTGTTGAAAATACTGAATAAAAAAATGCTTTCAAAAAGCAGGTGGAGAAACGATGTTTTGGAAATACTTGAGGAAGGCTTGAGGGCGGCTGACCCGAAGAAATCTGTGCAGGAGGCTCTTGAAGAGATAAGCGGGGAGATTGAGACCGCGGAAAGAGTTTTCGTAATCGGTTTTGGAAAAGCCGTTTCTTCAATGGCTGAAGCATGCGAGGAGGAGATTGGGGAAAGGATTTTCGACGGCGCCATAATAATTCCGGAGAACGTTGACGCGAGAGGTCTCAGGAAGATAAGGGTTTTCAGGGGGACGCACCCCACCCCTTCTGAGGCTAGTGTCGAGTCAACCAGAAGGCTGGTTTCAAGCTGCCAAGGTTTAACCCGGAGAGACCTTGTAATATGCCTTATCTCCGGAGGAGGATCATCCCTGTTAACCCTCCCCGCCGAAGGCGTGAAGCTGGAGGATAAGAAGATGGCGACAGATATCCTCCTGAAATCCGGTGCGGAGATAAAAGAGATCAACACGGTTAGGAAACACTTATCCAGCGTTAAAGGAGGGCAATTGATAAACCTCCTTAAGCCTGCGAAAGTGGTTTCACTCATTCTGTCCGACATTGTGGGAGACCCTGTTGAGTACATCGCTTCAGGACCGACTTCCCCAGACCCTTCAACCTTCAAAGACGCTTACAACATTATTTTGAAGTATGGTTTGATGGGAAAGCTGCCCGGAAGCGTTGTTGAAAGAATAGAAAAGGGGATGCGAGGAGAAGTCCCTGAAACCCCGAAGCCGGGGGATGAGATTTTCAACAATGTTAAGAACATTATTGTTTCAAACAACATGAAGTCCCTGACAGCGATGGGGAGAAAGGCTGTTGAACTCGGCTACAACACGCTTGTCTTAACATCGTTCGCCGAGGGAGAGGCTCGTGAAGTCGGGAGGTTCCTATGCGCGATCATTAAGCAGATAGCCGCCTACGACTTGCCTGTTAAAAAGCCAGCCTGCCTGGTAGTCGGCGGGGAGACTACTGTAACCGTTAAGGGTAGGGGGAAAGGAGGTAGGAACCAAGAGCTCACCATATCAGTCTTAACTAGCTGCGGTGGTTTAAGGAACTTTGTTTTCGCATCGATTGGAAGCGACGGCATCGACGGCTATACTGATGCAGCAGGCGCCATTGCAGATTTTTCCACACTGGAAGACGCGTGTAGCAAGGGACTGAATCCGGAGGCGTTTCTCGAGGATAACGATTCCTACAATTTCTTCAAGCAGACGGGTGATCTGATCTTCACCGGTCCCACGGGCACTAACGTGAATGATTTCACCTTGGCAGTGATACACTAGAAGTAAACACGTCAACGTGACGAGTACTCGTACACCAATATGCCTTTAAACAATGTATTTAGAGATGTATTTTCTCCCTGCGTATTCTTCAATAAGCTTCTCGTCTATCGGATACGTGCCGTATTTCTTCGTCAACTCTATCATAAGCATGTAGTTGGAAGGCTTCACCGCCGGGTGGATACTGTTGCTCGAAGCCATGACATGGCCACCGCCCGGAGACGCTTTTGCAATAGTCTCCTTCACCGCGTCTTCAACCTCTTTCTCGCTGCCGAGCGGGAGGACGTATGAGCAGTCAACATTCCCGATGACGGCTATTCGCCCACCGTACTTCCTTTTAACCTCGCCAATATCCATCCCGGCAATCGGCTCTATCGGGTCAAGGGCGTCAATCCCAGAGTCAACGATCATGTCGATTATAAGCCAAAGGTTGCCGTCAGTATGCTTTATGAAGGGGACTCCAAGCCTCTTGGCTGTTTGAACAACCATCTTCAAATACGGTAGGATAAACTCTTCGAATTGCTTACCCGACATGAACGGCCCCTTCCTGTCAGCATAGTCGTCTCCGGTTAAAACAACGTCAGCCCCCATCCTAACAGCCCTCTCTATGACTCTACACTTATACTGTGAAATGGTTTCGCTCAGCCTGTGGATGAAATCCTTATTCTTATGGTAGTGGAGAAAAAGGTTCCGCAAGCCGCCGACTAAATAGTGAGAGAACTCGAATGTTTCATGGCTGAGCAGCACTATCGCCCGCTCTCCTTTAAACCTGTCAACGTATGCTTCAAGCGTTTTCAGCCTCCAGTCTGCATCCGGGTCTGGCGGAGAATACTTGCCCAGGTCACCCGGCTCCTTTATCGGGCCCTTAACCGGGTAGTTCACCCCAGCGTCAATCGGCTTCCACTTTATTCCCCACTCGTCGACAAAGTATTCTCCAGTCTTCTCAAACCTTTGATCCTCGCTTACACATATTCCGTCTAGCCCTGCCCACTCGACAAAGTCAGCGTAGGTCCCGCCTGGGAGCAGGCTTCTTATCACCGGCTCGTTTATTATGAGTTCCCAAAGGGGAACCCTGTCAGGCTGCTGCCTGTTCAAAGCCTTAAGGAACCTGTCTCGAGGCTTCACGGTAAAGCCTGGCTCGCATCGTTTATAAACTTTCACGTCACGCGCATGGCTCCCTAAATGCTTGAAACCGACTGTTTCAGAGCCTCTAACGCGAACCTCAGCTCATCCCTCGGGTTCTCCCCTAACCTTGCCTCAATAGACATTGCGCCACCGTACCCTATTTCCCTGAAGCATTCGAAGAGCCTGTGGAAATCTATAATGCCTCTTCCAGGCACCCTGCTATTGTTATCCGCGAGATGCACGTGAATAATTTTTCCTCCGGCTTTTTTCAAGGACTCCACCAAGTCGTACTCCTCCCTTATCATGTGTCTAATGTCTGCAGTTATCTTTACGAAGTCGGAGTCAACTCTCTCGACGAGTTCCAAAGCTTCATCAACGGTGTTAATGAAATTAGTCTCGTTCTTCGGAAGCGGCTCGATGCCGAACCTCACGTTAAACTCCTCTCCTGCTCTAGCCGCCTCCTTTAGAACATCCAGGTTTCTTTCCCAGCCTTCTCGACGAGCTGTTTCAAAAGGTATGCTTCTAGCCTTTCCGGAGCCCCATACTAAAACGGGACACTCGATTTCTGAAGCCGCCTCAGCAAGCCTGCGAGTATACTCTATGCTCCTTCTTCTCAAGTGTTCAGAGTTTGAAGCATGTGAGAAGTCCGGCGGGTAAATACTGTTTGAAGCAACTATGCTGACGCCATAAGAGCTTGAAAGCTCCCTTATTCTCTTTAAATCCGTCTTGGAAACTTTAAACGGGTTAATCTGCAGCCAGCCTGGGATCTCTATGGCTTTAAACCCTAGTTCAGAGAGGGTTTTAAAGTTCTCCTCAGTAGCCTGCATGCAGACTCCGAGTCTCCAGTTCAACAATTATCAAATCCTTCTAACCATACTTAAGCATACCTGGTTTCAGCAGGATGATGCTGGCTTTCCTTCACAAGCTCCAGAACTTTTCTCCTGAAAGACAAGTAGGCCCTCGTAAACTCTTCAAGCGTCTTTACGCAGGGACCGTAGCCCGGCCAATCTCCTATTCTGACCCCTCTATCGCCATAGTTTCCACCTATCCCGGCCTCTTTCAAAAGGCTGTTTAACTCTGGCGAAGCCTCGAACGCTTTCACAAAATCTTCAACGCTCGTGAGAATCTTAAGAGTCTCCTGGTCTATTCCACGACTAATCGAATCCTCGTAGTCGTCCATGTTGAAACCCTCTTTAAGAGCCTCCTTAACCACGGCCAGCTGGTGGTTCGGAAACTCCGTGTTCGTAACGTTCCTCTTCGAAAGGGTTAGAAAAGTGTCTTCAGGCTTACGCTTAGAGGCAGGCAGCAAGTCTATCCTGCTTATGATCAACTCCGCGCTCCCACGCGGTATCCCGTACTTCCCCACCAAGTACTCCGCCCATTTAAACCGGTTCAGCGGCGAGAACATTATCTCATAGACTCTTCTCGCAACAAACGTCCCCGCCATTTTCACAGCGTCTTCAAAAGTCTTCAAAGTATTGAGGACTTGCTCTCTACCGCCGTAAGCCCCGGTTGAAACAAGAGTCTTAACAAACACCTCGTTAAGAAGACTTCCGCCTAGAAGCCTCCTACTGGTAAGCATATCCACTTTATCCTTAAGGTCTTTCACCCTGAAAACCAGTGTCTCCTCGCCCCTAATTCCGAGTCTGCCAGCCATCTCCTCCAAAAGGGTCTCGCAATCGCTACGGCCCAGTTTTTCAAGCGCTTTAAGCAAGAGGCTTGCAGCAATGCTTTCCCTAAGGTGGTCCTCAAGCCTCCCACCCATGTTGGTGACATATGTCTGCGTGGGGGTAACTCCCCTCTCCATGGCTACAGCCATCCCCTCCATGGCGGCAACCCCGAGTATCACTTCCTGCGACACCGTGTAGCTGAGCGTGATGTTTTGACCTATCCCGGCCTCATTGATTTTCCTAACTATCTCCACCGAGGAAGGGTAGGCGGCCGCAACCTTTATAACGAGGTTTGGCCTGCCTTTTTCACGAGGCTCCCTGTAGCCCCAGAACAGGTACTCGTCGTAAACCCTTAAATCGTTCTCCAGCTTCTCAGCGAAGCTCTTTGCTGCAGCCAGACTTTTCTCCACGTTGTCAGCAATCAACGGGTTTAGCTGATAACTTACAAGACCATTCTGGTATTTCGACAATACGAATGGTACTCTGAAGACGTGAAAATTTTCAAGGAGGGCGAACCTCGTCGCCTCCATCGCTATCTCGTCAGCATGCTTCTCCGGTTCTGAGAACCATTCCGGATATTGTTTCCTCAGTTTTTCTTCAGCATGCTTCTTAAAAGACCCCCATAAATAATGATCATCCTCATACGCTAGCGCTGCAAGCACGGGATTTGTTGAAACCTGCACATATCCCAAGTGCCTTAGCCATCTTAAGCCAAGGGCATAATCGTTTCCAAACTTGCAAAAGCCCTTCCCGTAAGCAACGTAGTAGAAATTATGGTTCAAAGTTTTCTCAACAGCCCTGACATAGCTTTCCGTCAAGGATCCCGTTTCAAGATTATTCTCTATTTCCCTCGCCATCCATGCGACAAGGCTATTACCCCTGTTCACAAGCCTCATTATCTCAAGCTGGCTTGCTAAAGTGCATCTTAAAACGGTTGGTTCACCCAGCTCCTCTTTTTCCAGTTTCTCACACTCCTTTAAGAAACCAGCAAGGATCCCGGCTGCTTTCGACGCTTCTTCAACGGAGAAGCCGGCCCATGTTTTTTCAACACCCTTCAGGTTCCAAATCGTTTCAAACAGCATGTCGTAAATCCTGTTTCTCGTAACAATAGCCGCAATAAGCTTTTTCTCATCAGCCTGCTCTCCAGAGCTGGCTCTAGCGAAGACTGTTTCAAGCCTCTCTGTTAAAGAGCTCGCCGTGTCCACAAGCATTCCCTTGAGCTCAGGGTGTAGAATATGATCTGATGCGAGTTTAGTATGCCCGTCTAAAGTAGTCTTAATCACATGGTCCACGTGGTCTACGCGGAACGGGATGGGCAGGTTTAGCGGCGATGGACACGACCTTGATAAGACTTCCATCACGTGATTGTAAGAAACACGGCTGTATGTTCCCATGTGGCGTTTGTCCAACTGGGACAGACCTTATAAGTTTTTCTAAACGTTGCTTTGCCCGGGCAACCAACAAACATAAAACTTAATATCCTTTAATATGAGGCAGCTTGTAGAACTGTTTAGTTCTCAGATTATCCGGATTCGGTGGGGCTCAAGCGATTAAGAATATTTAAACTCCTTGACGAGCCGCTCTATGCAGCGGGGTGAATCATATTCATCCTCGTAGACAGGGTGAAGAGATACTTGTCAGAGTGTAGAAAAGAAGATTCTCCGAAGAACGCAACATATTCTTTCTGTTTTTCAATCTGGTAAACGTAATCATCATCCTGCTTAAGCATAGGTAGAGAGAACCATGTTGATCCTCTGAAGTCCATGTTTTTCGAGGAGGCGAGCCACCCGTCAACATACAGAGGCTCTTCACTGGAGCTTAGCGTGAAGCTGATCCGCCTGTTTTCATCTTTTTCAATCCTTACTTTCGGCAAGCTCTTGTTTGAAACTATTGAGTGTGCGAATGCTGAGATCGAGTTAATAACCCTCCGCTTGTCTTCTAAAGCATGACCGGAATTCGGCACGTACAAGAGGTATTTTTCACCCAATAAAGCGTCAAAGTAAAGGTTTGAAGAATCAACCGTCCAGTATCTATCGTTAGTCCCATTCACGATCAGCTTTGGAACCTTCAAATACTCCAAGTAATTAAACGGGTCTATGATTTGAACCAGTCTCTGCCCATTTTCAGAGAACATGCGCTCCTGAAGCCCCAGCCTAGTGTAGTCCTGAATAAGTTCACTGTAGCCCCCGTAGCATTCGAGCTGATGCTTCATCTGCTCGTTAATATTTAGATTATCGAACACAAGTGGGATTATTCCAGAAACCCTCTTGTCTACAGTAGCTAAGAGCCAGGTGGTCCATCCTCTTTTCGAGGCTCCGGTGACTATGAACCCTTTTAACTCTCCCAGCCTCGTCTCCAGAAAAGCCTCCGCCATATCAATCGCTTTCTTAGCAGATTTCACCATTGGAAGAAGAAGGGGCCATTCTTCATCCTGGGTTTCCAAAAATTTAAGGAAAGTGTATGAAACCAATCCGTCCTCGTACAGCCCGTTGAACAAGGGCTGGTTTGGAACATCGTGAAGAATTACACATGGAAGAGGCAGCATGCGGGAAAAAGCCTTGCAGAAGACTTGCTCCTCTAAACCCGAGCCGCTTCCAGTTATCAGCAGAAGGACGTGGCTGTGCACTATTCTTTTAGGAATCAATATGCTCACCCTGTGAGACCACAGGTAGTCTCTCCATTTTTGAGACTTGAGGTCAACAGCATACATGTCGAAGCCTCCTTCTTCACGGGAGCCTTCAATCTTCCACGAGTAACACCCGTCTTCTCTCCAAACATACGCGCTTAATACGTTGGACATAGAGTATATTAACAATGTTCAAACTTTTAAATTTTACTTTGCAACAGCCCTGTATTTGTTCGCCGCATCGTATAGAGTCAGAATGTTTTCAATCGGCGTGTTTCTGAGAATCGTGTGGCTCGGCCTCAACGTGTACCCGGTTGGACCAAGGATCCTTATGGCTTCCTTCACTTCCTGCTCTATCTCGGCCCTGTTTTTAAACGGGAGTGTTTGAACACCTATTCCGCCTTCAAAACTCAGTTTTTCACCATACTTCTCCTTTATTTCCATAATATTCATGCTCTCCGGTTGGAGGGGTTCTAAAACGTCTACGCCTATTTCAATCAGGTCCTGGACAATCGGCTCAATCCAGCCGTCGCTGTGAAAATGAAAGAAAGCTCCCCCCTTATGTATCACGTCGGCAAGCCTCTCATACCTTGGTTTTAAAAACTTTCTCCATTGAGCAGGGGAAACCAGCATGGTTGTCTGCGCACCAACATCATCACCATTGTAAACCTGGTCTACACCTGCTTCAACGAGAAGCCTAGCCTGCTTACAGGATAGTTCGAAAAGCCTATCGAGGACGAACTCTACTTTTCTAGGCTCACTAATCATCAGTTTAAAAATCTCGTTATACCCGAATAGTGCGCAAGCCGTTTCAAAAGCCTGCAGAGTAAAACCTACAACACAGTAATCCTCATATCTTCTTCTAAACTTTTCAACCTTCTCGAAATCCTCTTCCCTTATTTCCGGGAAAGGATAGTCCTCCACCTCCATGTGTTTTAAAGGATGGTCTACGTAGAAACTGGTCAACCCGTTCCTAGAAACCATTGAAACAACACCCAAGTGGTTCCTGTGAAGAGCCCTACCTCGAGAGTCTTTAAAACTCTCCTCCTTAAAGCCGCCTTTCAAGCCAATCCCTATAGCGTCGATTCCAACATTTCCACGGTAATCTATTTTTAGAAGCGTGTACAGCTTCTCCGTGTCCTCTAAACCAAGATGGGTCATCAGGCTCCTCAGAGGCTCCGGGGAGTCTATCCAAATATTTATGGGAACATAGTCTATTTCCTCCCTTTTCACAGCCCTGTAGCACCTTTCCCTTGAGCTATACCTTTTCTGCATCCTCCCGCGTGAGGAGAAGCATTATTTTAAATTTTTACTACACCTGTTTAGGAGATGGCTTAAATAAGAGAGAACCCGCACACTCGTTCTTGAGCACCATGCTAGGCTATTGGCGACTCTACCGAACCAGTGGGACTTTAAACCCGCATTTAGGACACTTGCCTTCGGAAGTAATTCTCATGCTTAAAATGTTTAAGCCTAAGCGTCTAATCAACAGTTCACCGCACTCGGGACACCATGTGTTCTCGTATTTATGGCCCGGGACGTTTCCAACATATGGGAACAACACGCCTAGGGATCTAGCGATTTCCCTAGCTTTCTCCAGGGTTTTAACCTGGGTTGGCGGAGCCTTAAACCTATACTCCGGATGGTAGCGGGTGAAGTGGAGTGGCGTGTCAGGCCCCAGCGTCCTGAGATGAGTCTCCACCAATTGTCTAAGACGACCCTCATCGTCGTTAACCCTAGGAATCACTAGGTTAACCATCTCCACGTGGAGGCCGAGGCCCCTGGCTCTCTGCGCATTCCTCCATACAACGCTTGCCTCAACCGCGCCGCAATACTTCTCATAAACCTCCTCGCCACCCTTAATGTCGAACTTTATCGCATCCAACCCTGCTTCGGCAAGGGCCTCCAACGCTTTCAGCGTCATGTACCCGTTTGAAACAAAAGTATTGTACAGGCCTTTCTGCCTGGCTAATGGGAACATGTCTAGACTGTATTCCAGCAGAAGAGTAGGCTCGTTGAAAGATATCGATGTACCGTCGCAGCCACTTTTCAAAGCAATGTCTATAAGCTGCTTAGGGCTTACATACTGGGCTCTCCTAGGATCAGGCTGGCTCTTGGAAATGTCGAAGTTTTGACACCACGGGCAGGAGAAGTTGCAGCTCCACGTTCCCACGGTAAGCGCGTAGCTGCCCGGGTGGAAGTGGAAAAAAGGCTTCTTCTCAATAGGGTTTGCTGAAACCGAGGATATGTCTCCGTAGACAATAGTATATAGTTCTCCGCCAACGTTTACCCTGGTTCCGCAGAAACCTCTGGAGCCTTCTTTAATCCTGCACCGCCGCTCGCAGGCTAGGCATACTGTCTCGCTTCCACCAGTCTTCTCGTAGAACCTTGCTTCTCTAACAGTCGGATAGTGTGTAAGCTCAGCCCCCTGCTTCAACGGTTTAAACAGGTCTTCGGCGGTAAAAATCTTTTCGTTGAAACAATAGCGGGAACGCAGGCTGTAGGCCGCCATCCTTTTCTCAGCCTAAAGCTTTTCTACAGCTTAAAGGATTGCAGGTGAAGAAAACCGTTGCGTGGAGGAAGAGTTCTTCAAGATATTGGTTACGGCGATTGGGGAAATCGGTGTTGAAAACACTCTCGCCATATGGGAGGAAATGGTTTGGCTTAAAAGGCGCCGCAATAATAAGATTAGGCCTTACGCAGCCTATTGCGAGGAAAAAAATACGGGTTGACGAATAGGCATTCAACCGGTTTCCACGGGCTCGCTGGGAAGAGTGGACTATCTTAGCTTTGAGTCTATTCTTCCAGCTGCTCCCCAGAATCTTTCAACAATCCTCTCTAAGCCGTGTGGCTTCCGCTCAGAGAGCCACAGCTTGCAATACTTGTTTGCGAGAGAAATGAGGTCTGATGGTTTAACCTCTTTTTTCAGCCTTCTCAACCCTACTTCAACACAGCTCTTTATGAAGCCCAGGTCCTCTGGAAGACTTACCCTACTAGTCTTCTCCAAAAGTTTTTCCCATGTTTTTTCCATGGACTCCGCGTCTGCTTCAGAAACCCTGTAGTACCAGAAGTCGGCGAAAAGCACGTGTTTCAAAGTGTCTGAAACCTCAGGCTGCCCGAAGGCTTTCCTAATCTCAACAATCTCAACCGGCTCCCCCGTTAAAGCACTCCACTTCTCCTCCCACCTGCCGTCTCCCTCAGCATACTCCATGCATGCGAGGATAAGCGGCTCCAAGAATGAGAAGAGGCATTCCTCACCGTTGTCGCCCCAGGCTGTCAAGAGGAATCCCGAAAGACCCTCAGCCCTGGCTGCCAACAGGAAGTTCCTCGTGTTTTCCAAGGCTGTTTTAAAGTTTGGATAATACCTGTTCCAGTTTGAGAGCCCTGGGCACACTATCTGCTGGCTCTTCCTTTCCCCAAACATGTTTATCTTGTTCCTGAAATACGCCTCGTCACCCGGGCTGTAATCCCAGTTTGCAATTACAACATCCTGCCAGATGGGGCTTTCGACAACCCGTGACCACTTAGCCTTCTCCTCCTCCCTCAAGTACATTCCAGTAAGCATGTCTCCCCATAGGATCGGAATCTTACCCTTCTCTTTAACGATGTTAGCCATGCTCCTATGGTGAGCCTCGTAGAGCGATGGTCCTTCGAAAGTCCCGGTTTTATCCAGGCTTCTTCCTCTCCCCATCGCCCAAGTCTCGTCACCGCCTATATGGATGTGTTTAGAGGGCGAGGCTTCAACCGCCTCCCTAAGGAGATCGTATGCAAACTCCCTGGCCTTCTCGTTGCTTACGTCTAAGCATCCTTCCTCCGGCCTATGCCACTCACTGAACCACCAGTACTCCGGCAGTACGAGTATGTGCTCCATGTGGCCAGCCAGCTCGAGCGACGGGAAAACCTCTATTCCAAGTTCTCTCCCATAGTTCACCACTTCTAAGTATTCTTCTCTAGAAAGCCTGCCCCTGTGTACTCCTATGTGCGGATACTTCTCCCATGGGAAAAGGTCTTCGAAGTAAATGCCGAAATAGTTGTATTTCAAGAGGAATAGCCATCTTAGAATCTTTTTAAAAGTCTCTACAGTAGGGACTCCTCCCCGCGCAATATCGAGATGGTAGCCTCGGAAAGAGAATTTAAGTTCCTCCTCAACGCTCACCTCAGGTATATAACCCGGCTTCTGCCTGAGAAGCTGGATTATCGTTGCGTAACAGATTTTCTCATCACCCCAGACGATTATCTCCCTGTTCTCCCCTTTAACCTCTAAACCGTTTCCGCTCCTCCCCGTCTTAACCATCCTCCAGGATCCTTGGGGTATGTTGAACTCTCTACCTAGAAATTCCGGAAGGTTTAAACCGTCGAATTCAAACCATTTTCCGGAGAAAACCAGTTTCTTCGGCTCGGGAACTATTTCAACATCTTTCTTAACCATCTCTCCTCCCCGCATCCTCAAACAGAATGGAGAATATAAAGTTTAATATTTTTAGGGAAAAACTTAATTCCTCGACTCCGGCTCTGCCTACCGATGAAGAAGGAAGTGTTGACGAATGAATCCCCCAAGCCGATAGGCCCATATTCTCAAGCCATCCGTTCTGGAAGCCTCGTGTTCCTTTCAGGTATAATACCTGTAGACCCTGCTACTGGAGAAATAGTGAGGGGCGACATAAAAAGAGCCACTGAACAAGTGTTCAAAAACGCTTCCTCAGTACTTAAGGCGGCAGGCGTTTCTCTAGAGGATGTGGTGAAGGTTACAGTATTCATGAAAGATTTAACACTGTTTAATGAGATGAATGACGTTTACTCTAAGTGGTTTAAAAAACCCTATCCTGCGAGGACGACTGTTCAAGTATCTGCATTGCCGAGGGACGTTGACTTAGAAATGGATTTTATCGCGGAAACCGGATGATCCAGGTCTAGAGTATCCTATAGCTGAAACCCTTGTTTTCTATGCATCTTCCCAGTTCCTCCAGGGTTTCACCCCTCATGACTTCTACAACTATCTCCACGGTTGCCATCGCAGGGGGAATCCAGGGCTCGTTTCTCAAATGTATCAGATCAACTATGTTCGCCTTAACTCTCGAGACGCATTCCAAGACTGTCCTTAGGCTTCCAGACCTGTCTGGAATAGTCACTACCAGCCTCACTATTCTGCCTTCCTGCCTCAGGCTTTGCGTAATAACCCTGGCGAGTAGAAGAGGATTAATGTTTCCACCGCTGATCACTATGCCAACCCTCCCCTGCTTCACATCCAGCTTGTTGCACAGTACTGCGGCTAGGCTCGCAGCCCCCGCGGGCTCAGCCACCATCTTGGCTCTCTCAAGCAGAATAAACATTGCACTCATTATCTCTTCATCGCTTACTGTCACGAAATCGTCTACAACCTTAGAGGCGATTTTAAAAGTGAGTTCGCCAGGCTTCTTCACAGATATTCCGTCGGCAATCGAGTAGCTCCTAACAACGTCTATTATCCGGCCCTGTTTAAACGACTCGGCGAAAGCCGGGTAGCTGTTTGTCTGAACACCAATTATCCTGGTACTTGGGGACAGCTTTTTAAAAACGGTACCGATTCCAGATATCAGGCCTCCTCCCCCCACTGGAACAAAAAGATAATCCAAATCCCTGGTTTCGCTAAGGATTTCGAAGCCGATTGTCCCCTGTCCGCTTACAACATGCTTATCGTCGAAAGCGTGAATCATCTTAAAGTTTCTTGTTCTAGCATACTCGAGCGCATGAGCGTTGGCATCGTCGTAAGTCTCCCCTGCCAGAACCACGTTGGCACCGTAGTTTCTCGTCGCCTCAATCTTATTCGGGTATGAAAACTCAGGCATAAATATCGTGCACCTCATTCCAAGCATCCTTGCGGCGAAGGCAACTCCCTGAGCATGGTTACCGGCTGAAGCAGCCACAACCTCCTTCACACCCTCTTTCCTGGCTGCGATACACGCGTTAAGCGCTCCCCTAGCCTTGAAAGAACCTGTTTTCTGAAGGTTTTCAAGCTTAAGGAAAACCTCGGCTCCAACGATGCTGCTTATTGACTCGCTTCTTGAAAACGGTGTTTTATGCAGAAAAGAAGCTATTGTTTCTGAAGCAGCCTTCGAAAGCCAGAAAACCTCATCCAATAAAGTGCTCATACAGCCTTTCACCCGGCTGCCCCATTAGGCTGACCGTCTTCAACCCTAGGAAAAAGCCCGTATATTTTTCCCCCGAGGTTTTAAGCTGTTTCAGCATTCTCCTGAAAGCCATGTGTCCGCTAGACTTCAAGCCATTCTTGTTTAAAAAGCTTCATAAGCACTTTCAAACGATGCCGCCGGCATGTTAATAGCTCCTTGAAAAACTTTTTAACAACGGGAAACTGCTTCAAATGTTTGAAAAATGAGGATAGTTGAGTTTACCGAAGAGCTCCTCAGCCAAGTAAGGTGCGTTGCAAACCTGAGTCTCCACGAGGACACTATTACCGACGCGAGTCTGAGGAGAATAACTTTTGAAGACCCGAATTACAACGGCAGACATAGTCTCGTCGCCCTGAAGAACGGTGAAGTAGCCGGGTTCGTCATCGGGGTTAGAAGGTTGAAGGAACCCATAGAGGTGGTTGAGGCTCAAAGAGACTTCGCATGGATCAAGCTTTTCGCTGTCAGAGAGGATTGCAGGAGGAAGGGTGTTGCCACAGCGCTTTTCAACGAGCTTGAAAACAGGCTAAGGGAGGATGGTGTTAAAAGAATACGCGTCTCCGACTATCCGTTCTGGTACCTGTTCAGCGGTGTAGACCTGAACTACGAGGACGCTATAGAATTTCTATCCCGGAGAGGCTTTAGGAAAGCGGGTGAAACAGTGGATTACGAGATTGACCTTCTCAGGTTTCATGTTCCCAAGAGGGTTGCAAGCATAAGCGTAAGCCCGCTAACCATAAGGAGGGCTAAGCATGAAGACAGGGAGAGGGTTTTCAAATGGATTAAGACAGAGTTCTCGGTTTTCTGGGCTTACGAGGCGGATGCAAGCTTTAAACACGCTCGTCCAAAGCTGTGGATGGCTGAGGAGAACGATAGGATAATCGGCTTCTCAGTCTATGGCGCGCTCGAGCCCCACTGGTTCGGCCCGATCGGTGTCTCGACTGAAGCGAGGTCTAAGGGAGTTGGCTCCATCCTTCTCTTCAACTGTCTGAAAAGCCTGAGGGAGGAGGGTCAGAGGCATGCCGTAGTGCCTTGGACCAGCCACCTGTTCTTCTACACGCAGGTCCCAGGGATAGCTAGAATCAGGCACTACTGGGTTATGGAGAAAACGCTTTCGTAGAAAGAATATAAGGCTCGTCGAAAAAGAATGGCGATGAGCAAATTAGGCTTGAAGATTCTAATACTCGTTGCAACTCTATTGGTCGTCCTACTGTTTGCACTACTCGTAATCGGCGTTGGCCCTGTTCGCCACAGAGGCCCTTGGAGGATTTTCCCGGTCGACGTGGCACACTGGTTCGGATGGGCTGGCGGAGTGTTGCTAGCCGTCTCCGCAACATATTCGACACTTAAAAGAGGCTTTCCGGGAAAGACCAAGCTTTGGCTAACCTTCCACTGCACCCCTGGTTTACTCTCGCTAGCCGTGGCGGGGGTCCACCTGGCTAACAAGATATGGTTTGCAAGGCCTGGAAACCTGCTAAGCTTCTTCACATTCGGGCTTATGATAATAATAGTCTTTGGGGGATTCTTGGAAGATACGTGAAAAGGCCTAGGGTCGTGAGAGAATACTGGAGAACTCTCCACATACCTCTTACAGCAGTATTCTACTTCACGCTGAGCATACACGTGCTAACTAAAACCGGCGTACTATAGTTTTTCAAGATTGTTCTAAAACGTAGAATTATATTACGCGCGCTAGAGAAGACGCGTTAAGATGAGGATGAAGAGTAAATGGCTAATGCTTTCCACAGTCGCCGTAGCATTAGCAGTCTTCTCCGTCTCCAGCATATGGTATTTCCACTACAAGCCCAGAGTTTTTAAAGAAAGCTTTGAGGAAGGCTTTGGCGAATGGGTTCCCGGCGCAGATGTTCCCCCTGACCCGAGCAGCCCAGAGCATGCTGTAGCCTGGAGCATAACGCGTTCAACCGAGGTTTCGAAAACAGGACAATACTCCTTGAAGCTCTTCATAGACGGGAGGCAGGATGACGGAACAATCTGGGTTGCGAGAAGAGTAAGACTCGCCGGGGTAAGGGTTGTCAGAATCAGGGTTTCGTTTCAACTCTACAGCGAGAGTGAAAGCTTTAACACGATTGCAGCCGTATGCGCCTACATCGGCATTAGAGAGCCCTTGAGAGAAGGTGATTTCACTGTTTTAGGGCCTGCGAACACTGTTAAAGGATGGGAGACGTATAGCCACGAGGCGGAGTTGAGCACGGTTTTCACTGGTGAAGCATGGGTTGCCATAGGGATCTCGGTGCGTTGGGAAACGTTCATGACCTATTACATAGATGATGTGGAAATACTTCTGGAATGAAAAACTGTTTCGCCAGGCAAGACTTATAAGCGCCTTGAAAAGAAACTTGACGGGGAAAAATGGCTGAGAAACCCATGGCAGCCTTCATCCTATCGCTAATCGGAGCAGCTTTAATCATTCTTGATGCTCTGGTTATTGCTTTCTTCACAACCCTGCTGGGCGTAGCCCTAGGCGTTTCCGGCAGGGCTTTAGGAGCGTTTCTACCCAGGCTCGGAGGCCTGGTTTTTCTAGTAGGCATCGTGGGGCTAGTTATTGGAATAATCGTTCTAGCAGGAGCATTCATGATTAGTTCAGAGGACAAGAGCAGGGTTAAAACCGGTTCAACATTAGTCCTGGTTTTCTCAATAATGAGCTTCTTCACCGGCGGTGGCTTCATAATAGGCCTCATACTGTGCCTCGCCGGAAGCATTCTCGGCTTAACCTGGAGCCCTTCAGACCCACCGCCGCCTCCCGCCCCCAATACTAAAGAGTATTCAGCGTTATAACCGGCAGCACCACTTTAAAATTCGAGAGATGTTTATATAACCCGCCTATAGACTTATTCAGGATTGAAACATCTTGAAAACGTTAGAAACCTTGTAAGGTACTACAGCACGGTGGAGAGAGAGGTCTACCTTGACCTGGAGAACTCGACGCCTGTTCCACCGGAGGTTCTTCAAGAAATGCTGCCCTACTTCTCTTCTAAAGCATACGGAAACCCTACGCTAACCCATAAGCAGGGCTGGGAGGCTTATGAAACAATCATGGATGCAGCCGGCTTCATTACGAGGCTGATAGGAGGATCCTCGCCGGAGGAATTGTGCTTCACCAGCGGCGAGGCGGAGGCGAATAGCTTAGCCGTCTTCGGCACCGCCGGAGAAAAACCCGGTAGAATAGTTGTCTCATCCATAGACCCCCTCACCATCCTGCTGCCGGTTGAAAAGCTTGAGAAGAAGGGTTTTGAAGTCGTTAGGGTTCCAGTCGACCAGGAAGGCTTCGTGGATCTTGAGGCTTTATCCAAGGCTGTCAACAGGGAGACGGTGCTAGTCAGCACGAGCATGGTTAACAACGAGATTGGAACCATACAGCCTTTCAGAGAGATTGTGAAGACAGTCAGGGAGGGAAACCCGGATGCAACTGTACACATGGATGCTTCAGACGCCTACGGAAGGATCAGCTTCAACGTTAAAGACATGGATGTTGACTTGCTGAGCCTCAGCAGCTACAAGGTGATGGGCCCAAGGGGCGTGGCCGCGCTCTACGTGAGAAGCGGGGTTGAGGTTGAAAGAATAATCGAGGGCCCGATAGGAACCCAGCCCCTCTGGCCGGGTGTCGAAAACACGCCGCTGATAGTAGGGTTTAAAAAGGCGTCGGAGCTAGCGTTTAAAGACTTTGACGGGAACGTCGGCAAGATGAGGAGGCTTAGAGACATGTTGATAAACGGTCTCCTAAGCATCGAGGATACTCTTCTAAACGGCCCGACGGGAGAGAAAAGGTCTCCGGACAACGTTAACATAAGCTTCCTACACTGCGAGGGCGAATCCCTAACCATCGAGCTAAGCTTTAAAGGGGTTTATGTTTCAAGCGGAAGCGCGTGCACGAGAAGAATACTTCAGCCAAGCCACGTTTTAACAGCCATAGGGAGAGAGTATGAGGCTGCTCACGGGAGCATCCTTATGAAGGTTTCAAGGTATCATAGCGTTGAAGACATTGAGTATGTTTTAGAGTCTTTTAAGCCGGCTGTTGAAAGAATACGGGCCATGAGCCCGACGAGGAGGATTTAGAATGTCGAGATCCCCACTGCCCTATAGCCAGAAGATCCTTGAGCTTTTCAGAAACCCTAGGAACCTTGGGAGAATGGAGGATGCTACTGTTTCAGCCACAGCTGGAAGCCCGGCTTGCGGGGACATGATAGCGTTCTACCTTAAGATCGACGAGAACATGGTTATAACTAGGGCAAGCTTTGAAAGCTACGGGTGTGCTGCAAACATAGCTACCGCCAGCATGCTCACGGAAATGGTGAAGGGCAGGAGCCTTGAGGAGGCTTGGAGGATTAGCTGGAAAGACGTTGCGAACGAGGTTGGCGGACTGCCTGCGGTCAAGCTTCACTGCGGAGTCCTGGCAGTGGGCGCGCTGAGGAGAGCCATAAGAGAGTTTTTCAGGGGGAAGGGGTTTAGGCCGGAATGGATGCCGGGGGAGGAGACTTTCGAGGAGAAACAGGCGTTGGAGGAAGAGGAGCTGTCGAAAATTATTTCGAAGAAGCTTATGCTGGGGGAGGCCGAGGAAAAGTGATCCAGGAGTATGTGAGCAGGATAGAGGAGGCCTGCGGAGCCGCCAAGACGAAGGACTACATTGTTATACTGAAACAGGATAGGAGGGAGGAGGCTCTTAAGAGGGTTCTTGAAAAAAGCAGGGTCCTGGCTGAGGTTCACGGCGTGGCTGTTAAGGCGAGCTTCATGGGTAGGGAGTTCACGGCTTTTACAAACGGGAGGCTGATGTTTAAATCCCTCAGGGACAGGGATGAGTTGAAAACACTGCTTGAGGAGCTCTTTAAGTGAGCCGACGCCAGCGTTAAAAGCCGGTTTTCAAACTTTAAAGCCTGATGAGAAGGCTTTGGTCTGAGAATTATTGTCCTCCAGGAAAACGGAACTAGCAGGATGCCTGTATGTTTCCGCCGCAGCAGTCATCTGGGGCTCGAACGGGGCGATTGTCAACCAGGTTTCTTTAAACGCTTACGCAATAGCTTTCTTCAGGGTTTTGTTCGCCAGCCTAGCAATAACCCCTCTGCTTGTTCTAACTAGGAGGCAGAAGGCTTTCCAAGCTGCCGGAGCTTGGAGGAGCATGCTCGCCCTAGGAGCATTCCTAAGCATGGGCTGGGCTTTCCTCTTCCAGTCTATGAGGCTCATCGCCATCGCGGACGCTGTCCTGCTCAACTACATGGCGCCGGTTTTCGTAGCGCTTTTGGCACCTTTGTTTCTTAGAGAGAAGGTTGAGAAGACAATTATCATTGCCCTAGCCATGTGCATGACTGGAGTATTGATCATTTCATACGGTTATGGTCTTCAAACCGTGGGCTTAAACATTGTTGGAGTACTCTACGGATTGCTCGCCGGCCTAGCGTACGCCGGGTTCATCATCCTGTCCAAGAAAACCCTAGCCAACAGTTCAAGCCTCGCCGTAGCCTCATACTCATATCTTGCCAGCATGTTAATTCTCTCGCCCTCGCTTTTAAGCGTGAACCCTTCTCTAAACCTGTTTTCATGGATGCTGCTGCTTGTCCTCGGTGTCTTCAACACTGCCTTCGCCGTCACACTCTATTTAAAAGGCCTCAGGCTGATTAAAGCTCAGAAAGCGGTTGTCTTTACCTATCTGGAGCCGGTTAGCGCCGCGATCTTTGGACTCCTCTTCCTCGGGCAGCAACCCACCCTTCAAAGCTTAATCGGCGGAGTCCTGATTCTTTCCGCAGGATGCTTAGTAGGGTCCAAGTAGCCTGGGGGGAAGCATTATCCTCCGAATGCTCTTACATATATTCTCCTAATTTCCTCCGGGGTCAACGGGTGGGGATGCTTATCAAGGTTCCTCGCATAAGAGAGCGCGTCTGCAACCATAGCGTCCAGCTCAGCAGGCTCAGCCCCGAGCTCTACGAGGCTTCTCGGGACACCCGTCCTACGCGCAACATCCTCGATTGTTTCAACCAATTTCCCCCCGTTTTCAAAGCCGAGGTTTACAGCAGCTTCCTCAAGCCTGCTGAGGTTTCTCTCAAGCTCAAACCTTAGAACATGGGGGAGCAGAACACCGTTTGCAAGACCGTGGTGAACACCATGATAGTTGGTCAAGTAGTACCCCATTCCGTGAACCGCCACGGTGCCGGCGCAGTTTATCGCTACGCCTGCAAGCATGCTGGCGTAAAGCATGTTTTCCCTAGCCCCCGCCACTCCTTCAGCTGCTTTAACAATATTCTCGAGCATTATTCGCATCGCCTCCAGGGCGAATAAGTCGGAGAGAGCCGTGGACTCTCTGGAGAGATATGCTTCCACAGCGTGGGACAACGCGTCGAAACCAGTGTAGGCAGCAAGCTCTCTGGAAAGACTGTCGAGAAGATTCGCATCAGCCAGCGCAACGCTAGGGGTAAGCGGGTTTCCGAGCAGAACCTCCTTCTTCCTTTTCCAAACGCTTGTTAAAACAGCATACCTAGTGACCTCGCTCCCAGTGCCGCACGTTGTGGGAACAGCCACTATGGGAAGAGCCTCTTCAACCTCGTTCGGGGCAAAGCTTTCCTCAAGCCTAGTCTTGCTTTTTAAAAGAAACGCGATGCCCTTCGCAGCGTCAATCGCACTCCCGCCCCCAAGCGCTACGATAAGATTACAATCGTTCTTCCAGCCTTCTTCAGCACCCTTGTAAACGGTTTCTGTAGAGGGATTGGGTTCAACCCGGTCGAAAACCGTAGCCTTCAAGCCTGATTCTTCAAGGATTCCGACGAGGATTTTTAAGTAGCCGCTTCTCCTGGCGAAGCTTCTCCCCGTAACAATTAGACACCTGTCTCCAAGCCTAATTGCTTCCTCACCCAGTCTGCTTAAACTCCCCCTTCCGAAGAGGATCCTCGTCTGCAAGTGGAATGTGAAAGGCTTCAAGACGGCCCTGTTTAACCCGGCTTTGAGTACTTATTCTTTTTCCCGCGAACCCCGTGTTGGAACCGTAGCCCCTTCAGCCGGGCTAAGACGCAATACTCATTTTAAAGCTTATTACGAGGATGTTTGATAAGCATCCGATGAAAACGTTCCGCCTACTTGTCTCTCTTGAAGAGGCGCTTCAACTAATCTACGGAAGGATAAACCAGGTTGAAAAAGTTGAGGAGGTTGAGCTGGATGATGCTGTCGGAAGGGTTTCAGCGGAGAACGTGAAGGCTCCTTTCGACGTTCCTTTCTTCGACAGGTCGGCCATGGACGGCTACTGCGTGAGGGCTGAGGATGTTTACGGTGCGAGCCAGTTTAACCCTGTTAGGCTCAGGGTTGTCGACACTATTGGTGTTGACGAGGAGCCTAGGCGGCCAGTGGGGGCTGGAGAATGCATCCAGGTTGCCACGGGGAGCATTATTCCTGAGGGCGGTGACGCTGTAGTCATGTATGAGCACACTGAGCGTGTAGACGGGGAAGTCCTCGTGTATAGGCCCGTCTACCCGGGTGAGAATATTTCTAAGAAGGGTTCAGACATTCCTCGCGGGAGGGAGATTATTAAGGCGGGCGACTATCTCAACGCTTCAAAGATAGGTGTTTTAGCAGCTCTTGGAATAGCGAGGGTGAGGGTTTACGAGAAGCCGAGGATCCTTATAATCCCGACTGGAAGCGAGCTTGCAAAAGTCGGAGGAGACAAATCAGCATTACAGATATACGACATAAACTCTCACACTCTCTCCGCCGTGGTTAAGGAGAACGGGGGGATACCTATTCTACACGAGATTGTTCCAGATGATGAAAAGGAGGTTGAGAAGGCTTTAGAGAAGGGTGTTGAGAGCAGCCTCATCGTTATAACCGGGGGAAGCTCGGTTGGCGCGAGAGACATTATTTACGACGTGCTCAGCAGAAGGGGGGAGGTGCTTTTCCACGGTGTCCAGGTTAAGCCGGGTAAGCCCACGGTGGGGGCAGTCTTCGAAAACAGGGTTGTACTGGCAATGCCGGGTCACCCTACTTCCTGCCTGAGCAACGCCTATCTCTTCCTCAGGCCTGTTTTAAGAAGGGTTGCAAGGCTGCCTGAAGCCGGCTTGAGGACAGTTAGGGCCAGGCTTGCCAGAAGGGTTGTGTCAACACTTGGGAGACGGTTCTTCCTGACCGTCAGGCTGAGAAACGGTGAGGCTGAGCCTGTTTTCAAAGAGTCTTCAGCGATAACCAGCATGGCTGAGGCCGACGGGTATATCGTGATACCTGAGAACGCGGACACTGTTGAAAAAGGAGACTGGGTCGAGGTCCATCTTTTCCAGTAGGCTGAACAACCCGTTAGGTTTATAACCCTAAGGAGCAGGGAGGAATAAATGATCGGAAGGGGAAAAGCGGGAGCGTTTTCAACCATTCTTATCCTCATTATTGCTGCTGCCACGCTTCTTCCAGCTGGGGCTGACGATGAAGAGGTTAGTGTCAACTGGCTTGTTGAAGGAAATCCGGGCTTCTTTTTCGACATTGCTTTCTCAACCTGCGAGAACGGCCCGCACATCTACGTGGCTGGTTTCGACTCGTCGACCGAGAGCGGTGTGCTACAGATGCGTGTTGAAAAGAGGCTTAAGAGCGACGGGTCTCTGGTTAAAAACTGGACCTACATGCCCTCGGAATACGGGGGACTCCTGTACGGCTGCACAATTAGCAACAATAGGCTCTACGCTGTTGGAGCATCCTACTCCGTTAACTACAGCAGCTGGGTAATACTGGTTCTAGATTCCGACCTGAACCTGCTTAGCTGCATAAACCTGACGGAAATACCTGGAGCAGCGATTTCAGCCTTCAGCGACCAGGAGTTTCTCTACGTCGCCGGCATCAGCGCAACCGGGTTGAGTGAGAAAGTATACGTGAGAAAGATTAGGCTCAGCGACCTAAGCCTAGTTAAGGAGTATTCTTCAAATCTTTCAGCCGTAAACTACGCTTACGATGTTGCTTTAAACCCTGTGAGCAACCAGCTATGGGTCGTAGGAAACGTCAACTCTGAAAAATGGAGGGTTGAAGTCTTGGACAAGGATCTTAACCTGGTTAAGGAATTGGAGAGCGATATTGGTTCCTCCGCAACCTCAATAGGCTTTGACGACGAGGGCTATTCTTATATTGTTGGAGACGGAGGGATACTTAAGCTAAGCAGAGACGCGGGGGAGGTTAAGAGACATGTTCAGCCCGTGCTCTTCTCTAAAACCCTGTGGCTAAACAACCGTCTTTACGTGGCCGGCGGTGAGAGCGTTGGCGACTACGTTAGGCAGGTGCTTTATGTCTTCGACCGTGAGCTCAACCTGCTTAACAGAACAGTCATAAGCACGAGTATGGATGCGGACGCGTTGTTTCTCATGGGTAAAATGGCTTCAGACGGTGAAAACATATACGTAGCTGGCCTCGCATACCTCGGCTACTATGATTACGAGTGGGTCGTATACTCGATAAAAGTCAGCAGCTACAAGGCCCCCTGGTATGTGGAACACTGGTATTTAACGTTGGCACTCGTAGCAGTGTTGCTGGCTGTTTCAGCGCTTCTCCTTCTGCTTATGAGGAGGAGAAGGAGACTTCGGCAGGCTCCCCGCGAAGAGCCTTCTACAGAAACCGGGGAGCAGCAGGCTGAAGGTATGCGTCCAGTCGGCTGACCAGAGGCTTTACAGGCCTTCTACAATTGTTTCCCTGTTCTCCTCAGCAGACCTTCTGGCTGATAGAACCAGGCTCAGGCTTCTAGCACCCTCCTCTATAGGGTTCCTCGTGGGCGTGTCTCTCTTTATAGCGGTGAGGAAGTCCAGGTTTACGGCTTCCGTAAGGTTCTTTCTTGAGGACACGGTCAACTGCTCCTCCCACGGCTTATTCGTAGGGGTGAAAACCGCGTTATTAGCGTCGGTGAAGAAAACAGTCAGGTTTCTGGATACAATGTTCAACTCGTGAAGCCACTTGTTCGGTATTGCGAAGTTCGTGGCGGATATTGCTCCGAGCCCTCCGTGTTTAAACCTTAAGATGCATACGCTAACATCCTCCACAGTATAGCCTTCAACATCCTTGTGGAAAAGATTATCCATCCTGCAGTAAACGCTCTGAGGCTCCCCAGCCATAAACCTTGAGAGATCGTACAGGTGTATGATTTGCTCAACAACCTGGCCGCCGCTCTTAGACTTGTCTCTCCACCAAGGAGAGTGCAGAGAATTGCAGTAGTATTTCGCTATGAACAGGCCGACAGGCCCGGCTTCCCCCTGTTCAACCATCCTCCTGAAATGCTCGACAGCAGTCCCAAACCTCAGCTGAAACCCTACTTGCGTCTTTATGCCGTGCCTCCTTGCCGCTTCAACCATGCTCCTCGCCTTCCCCATGTCCAGCGCTATAGGCTTCTCGATGAAAACGTGTACACCGTTTTCAGCAGCGGTCTCAACCTCGTTTGAATGCGCGAACGGGGGCAGGCAGACGTAGACAGCGTCCAGCTTCTCCCTCTCAAGCATTCTGGCGAAGTCGGTGTAAACCGTAGCATTACCCTTCGCATACCTAGCGTTGAAATCCCTAGCCTTTTCCTCAACAATGTCGCAGAAGGAAGCCAGTTGAACCTCCTTCATGTTTGAGAGAACCTGCATGTGCGCGTTCGCTATCCCCCCGCACCCTATTAAACCGATTCTGAGGACCATGGCTCCACGGTTTTCAAGAAGGGTAATAAACTTAACTCGGAGAAGCCTATTCCCCCAGGAAGGGCTACCGGTACCAGTCTAAACTGTTCTCTATATAGGTGATCAGCTGGTTGAAAAAATTCTTGGCTTCACTGCTCATGCTCGTCTCAGCAATCAGCCTCCTAGCCTCCTCAGCATGCCTCCTGGAGGCCGTCTTGGCTTTTTCAAGCCCCCCGCTCCGCCTGACGAGATCCCTGACTTTTTCAACCTCCTCCCTGCTCAGGCCCATCCTCCCGCGGAGGCTTTTCAAAAAGCCGGCTACTCCGGGTTCACGCGACTCTAGAGCATAGATCACGTGGAGAGGCTTCTTACCGAGCCTTATGTCGCCGCAAGGGGGTCTGCCATACTCTTCCTCAGATGCGTAAGTGTCTATCACATCATCCTGAATATCGAAAGCATAACCAATATTTACAGCAGCCTCCCTGAGGAGCTGAAGATCCTTCTCGGAGGCTCCTCCGAGAAGCCCTCCAGTAAGCATGGTAACCTTGAAGAGGGATGCTGCTCTCTTAGAGGCCATGACACGCCACTCCTCCACACCCACATCCCGGTATTCGAAGAGGAGGTCAAGCATCTGGCTCTCGTTAACCTCCCTGTAACCTTCTGAAAGCAGAAGCACGGTTCCAGCAACCTTCTCGCAGGGAAAACCCGAGCCCACTATGATTTGGACGCTAAGGGAGTAGGCAATGTCCCCCAGGAAGACGGCAACCCCCTCCCCCAGCCTTTCGTCAAACATTTTCGAGAAAAGCCTGTGAACCGTTCCCCCGCCCCTCCTGGTTTCCTCCATGTCCACCAGGTCGTCGTGAACAAGAATGCTCTGCCTGTAAATCTCGATGCCGGCGCAGACGCTAAGTATCTTCTCATCAACAGTGTCGGCGTAGCCCTTGTACGTGAGGAGCGTGCTGCAGGAGGCCAGCCTCTTACCCTTTTGAAGCGTAAACTCCTTTAAACAGCTGTAAGCATCCTTCACAAACGGGTGGTAAGCCTCAGCTTCCTTAACGGTTTTCGAGAGAATTTCTCCAACCCTTTTCTCAACCATCTCGCCATACTCGTCGAGAACCTTCTCCCAATCCATCCCAGTGGGAGGTGGACCGTATGCTCATAAACCTTAGGGTTGGGCCGCGAAACCCTAGGCTTGAAAAATCATATAAGTGCCAAGAGGGGTCTCCACACCAATATGGCTAGGCATGCTCAGCGCGAAGAGCCTGTTAAAATCGGCATACTCAGAATTCTCAGCGAGAGCAGCGAGCCGGTGGGGTCCACCACAATAACCAGGGAGCTTGTTAAAAGAGGCGTCTTCATAAACGAGAGAACGGTGAGAAACTATTTGAAGACTCTTGAAGACAAGGGCTTGGTCCATAGCCACGGTAAGAACGGGCGTTCAATAACTAGGGCCGGGCTCCAAGAGTTGATCGAAACCCTAACTTATCAACGCTTAGATTTCGTGCTTACACGCTATCTCTCACTCGCATACTCAGTGAACTTCACACCCAAGTCTAACAGGGGCAGGGTTGTTGCAAACGTGACCCTCATAGACAAGGATTCTCTAGATAAGGCTCTCGAGGTTCTGCGGAGCCTCAACGACGCGGAGCTGCTTCTCGCCCCATACTTGAAAACCATAGATGAGGACGAGACCTACGGGAACATTTCCGTAGACAAGGGTAGGACTGCCCTTCTAACAGTATGCAACCTTACTGTCGACGGTATTCTCATAAGGTCGGGAATCCCCTTGATACTGAAATACGGCGGGATACTGCAGTTCGTCGGCAAGAAGCCCATGAGATTCGTGGAGCTGATGTCCTACGAGGGAACAACCGTGCCTCCTCTCGAAGTCTTCACCTACAGGAATATGACTTCAATAACGGGCTTTTTGAAAACCGGAACCGGTTTAATACCTGCAAACTACAGGGAGATACCGAAGGAGGCTCGGGACAGGGTTGAGTCAATACTTTCAGACCTGTCCTCAATAGGCTGGAACATTCTTTCAGTAATCGGCCTTCCGGAGGAGCCTGTCCTCGGAATACCGGTTGGAGCCGGCAGGTGCGGCATCTCAATAATAAGCGGAGTAACCCCCACAGCAGCCCTAAGGGAAACAGGCTTAAACGTTGAGGTTTTCGCACCCCACTGCTTAGCTAGGATTGAAGACATGAAGCTGATTGAATAAGTTGTTTCCTAACCCAAGGATCCTTGAAAAAGAACATTAGGAAAAAATGAGGGAGACCGGATCCAACTATTTTTCAAGCGGTGTGTGCCATCTCGCGTGTCCTACCACCATGGCTTAACCTCAGGAGGCTCAACGCGCACCAGAGGCTTAAGGAAGAACAACGCCTGCTCAACACCAGAGTCCCTGCTGAAACACGGATCCTCGTGCTCAACGCTCAACACGTAGTTGTAACCCGTTTCAAGCAGAGCTGTTATCACGTTCCGCCACGGAACCTGTCCCCACCCCACTGTCCTGAACCTCACTGGCCTCGCAACCCTGTTCCACGGCCCATAAGCTAGAACCCCGGTTTTATCAGCCGTGTAGTGAACAACCTCAACATCCTTCGCGTGAACATGAAATATTCTGTCGTGAAGCTCATATATGAAGGCGACAGGACTCATATGCTGCCAGATGAAGTGGGAAGGATCATAGTTGAAGCCGAGCGCCTTATGCCCCCCAGCCGCCTCAACCAGAGCCTTAGCTGTGTCAAGATTATAGTTTAGCTCCATCGGGTGTGTCTCGAAAGCAATCTTAATCCCGTGGTCGCTCGCGTAGTCAAGAATAGGAAGCCACCTCTCCCTGAATATTTTAAAGTAGTTATTCCAAATCTCCTCGTTCGTCGGGGGAAAATTATACCATTTTCCCCACTCGGGCGCTCCGGTGAACCCGCACACTACGGGGACGTTGAGTGTTTGCGCGGCGTCTATGGTTTTCTTCATCCTGCTGACGCCGTATTCTATTTTCTCCGTAGGGGATCCTTTGAACCAGATGTCCGTTGACTCGTCCAGTGGTCCTAGTATGAGCTGGCTTTCAAGATGGTTGCTTAACGCGGATATTTGCATCCCGTACTTGGTTACGATGCTTCTTATCTCACTCGCGCCGCCTGTGGTGACTTGATCGATGTTGATGTGGCTTGAGCCCTTCCAGCATGCTAGTTCAACAGCCTCGTAGCCTATGGAGGAGACGTATTCCAGCGTCTTGTCTAGCGGCCGATCGTTGTACAGAACCGTGAAAATACCTACCTTCATGTCTCCGACACCAAGTTTTAAATAAGTGTCTCGTGAATATAAATGTATCACCCAGTTGAACACCAGGTTTAACAAGGTTACGATTGAAGCATTGATAATCCTCATGGGAGATGTTAATTCAAGCGAGTTGGTATTCCTCCCACCTGGTCTTTCCCAGGTTTTCAGCACAGTGCGCTTCAATATGTGTGAAGGGGCTCTCAGGCTGCCACCCTATGCCTACGACAAGTCTAGGAGGCAGTATAATTCTACGCTCATACTGGAATACCTCGCAATATCTAAGCCCAGGGGCTACGTGAAGTATCTCGGGGTTACGGATGTCGACCTTTACGCCAGTGGGCTGAACTTCGTCTTCGGCGAGGCGATTCTAAACGGGGAGAATGCTGTCATCTCGCTGCACAGGCTTAGGCCAGAGTTCTACGGCGACCCTCCTAACATGAGGCTTTTCGAGGCGAGGGTTCTAAAGGAGGCTGTTCACGAGCTCGGCCACACCTTCGGCCTAACCCACTGCGTGAACCCTGAGTGCGTGATGAGCTTCAGCAACTCCATAATAGACGTTGACTTTAAGAAGGCTCAGCCATGCTTAAAATGCCAGGTTAAACTCTTCAAGATTTCCAGAAACGTTTAATAACGCAAAGAGTAATGAACACACGGATGGGAAGGGTTTTCACTTATATTTGTGGAGACGCTGGTCCAGGGGACGAATACAACCCGTTTAAAGCAACTCAGCAAGAACGTGCATCTGAGATCCTATATCTATTAAACTTAGAGCCTCTTACTGCAGATGAGCTTTCAAGCAAGCTGGGAATAAGCGTTGAAAGCGTTACCAGGTTGCTTCAAGATCTCTCCAGGATTAACGCTGTTGCTGAGAAAGACGAGAAATGGCATGTCTTATTCCCCATCTTTACTAAGCAAGATATTCACCTGATATCGGAGAAAACAAGGAAGCCTGCTTTAAGGCTTGTCGAAGAGATAATGAGGATGGAGTTGAAGCTTAGGGAGCATTTGACTAGGCTTTCCTGCGCTAAGCAGGTTGAAATCGAGAAGCTCATGTTCGCTGTAGTGGGTTGTTTCATCCTAGACTGGAAAGCTCTGGAGATCCTTAACGAGAAAGACCTTAGCCTCTGCGGCAGGAAGCAGCAACCCGGCGGCCGTAGATACGTCTTGCTAGGAAGGGAAGAGGGTGCGGGCGAAGGCCTTTACGATAGAATGTATTGGGGTAGCCACAGCAATAAATTCGGTAGAATCACCTTCACAAGCTTCGGAGACCATACTGGTTGTCGATATGCCTTCCCAGACTTAGCATGGAATCTCAACGCGTTGACAAGACATAGGGAAAACGGGTTGCCCGACTGGTTCTGGAATAAGATAATAGAGACGTTTAATGTTTTCCAGACAAACTGCATGCTTGAACTTGGAAGAATTCTCTTTCTTCTAAACGATGAGGGGCCGATGAGCACTTCACTCTTAAGAGAGAAACTTAAGATAGAGAAGGAGCAGGCCGAGAACCTATTTAAATTGTTGGCAAACATGAAATATGTTATCCTCGGTGAAGAGAAAGTAAGACTGAACTATCCTGTGTTCACACTCGAGGATAAGAAGGTTATCGAGGATGTTTGGAAAACCGTGTCCAAGATAGTTGAGAAGGAGGCTTGCGAATACTTTAACTCTCTACAAACTGAGTTGGCTGAGATAACTCCAATCCGCAAGGGAATTGACCAGAGGGAAATATACACTGATGTGTGGCACTGGGTCTTTGGATGGGCCAACCGGATCATGGCTGAGAGAGGATTCCTTTTTGACCCGCCTAAGGAGAGGGAGGGGGAGGGAAGGTACATCGCCTGGATAGAGGAGGACTCATCCCACTAGCTTTCTCGAAAAAGGCTTCACCACGCTTGTTGTTGCCGAATACTCCGGTTAAGAGCTTCATCATACTTTCCCCTGTATGCTTGAACGAGAAAATAAGCCGATAGTGCTACCCAGGGCATTGGCCAAGCCATGAAAAGCGTTATGAGAACCGCTTTGGCAACAATGTCCGGCGGAGGCCCAGCGCTGAAAAACACGGATGAGAAAAATAGCCCCCAAGAGAGCAAGAGCGTTAGGAGGGCTGAGAAAAGCACGATCCTCCGCCTAACCTTGAACTGCACGATTAAAACCCCTAGGAAGTAATGGATTGAGATGAATAGCAGGCTGCCGAGAAGCAGTATGTTGCTTAAAGTAGGATGCCCCAGGCAGAGTCCTAGAGAAACAAGGGGAACCACTATGCTACTCCCTACGTGCCAGGATGACAACATATACCCTCCATAGGGAAACCAGTAGCCTTTGTAGAGATTGCTAGACCTTCTTATAATCCATTTTTCAAACTCGGTGTAGCGAATAGTAGAGCTTTTTTCAGGCTCCTCGTTCCCCCGCACGCCGGGAAGAAAATACTGTGCAGCTTAAAAATTTTTCCCAATTAGCACGCACTATAGGCATTCTAAAGGCTCTTTTCTTTTCACGTCCAAGTTTTCGAAATGTTTATCGTAGCTCACTATTGCCTCGACCCCCAGTTTTTTGGCCAGGTAGTATTGAATAGTGTCATCGAAATCAAGGTTTATTTTATTCATAAGCATGGAAGCAGCCATCTCGTCCTCAATGCTCGTCTCATACACGTTAAGCCCCAGCGAGCCTTGAACGTTTCTCAGGAAAGCAAGTATCAGCTCAGAGTTGTCGAGGATGGCTTCGACTGCGTGAATCGTGAACTTAGAAACAATCGCTTCAAGCTCTCCGTCGGAAATTTTCTGCAGGAATTTTTCACATTCCTCGGCCTTCTCCTGCCCGAGGAACAGTTCGAGAAAAATGTTAGTGTCCACCAGAAGCATTTAGTCCATATTCCTCCAAGCCTTATGCTGAAGTTCTACTGATGTGGATTCTGATCGTATGCAGCCCCTCAAAACTTTCCAGTCAACGTTGCTGGAAGAGACGAAACGTTTCATCGCATCCTCAAGAGCTGATTTTACCGCGCCCTTTTTGTAACCGTAGGTTTCCATCGCCTTTTTCCTGAATTTTTTGGCTAAGGCCTCTGGTATCTCAGCTTTGATAACTTCGGACATAAGTACATATGGTAAATAAGTGTCTTATAAACTTTTTATGCCAATAGTAAAATCCTTCAAAAAGCGTGTTATATCCATGTGTTCAAATGGAGCGCACACAGATAATCTTTAGGCCAGTATCTCAACCCACGGTCGCTGGAGAGCCATGCGCTAGGCAAGCCGGTTTGCGTGATAAAAGAGTTTTAAACTCCAAGATTTAAAAGGGTTGATGATGAAAGTGTTGATTACTGGTGGAGCAGGGTTTATAGGCCACAACCTCGCTATCCGTTTAAAGAATAAAGGTTTTGAAGTCAGTGTTCTGGACTCTCTTGAAAGGTCAACTGGGTTCGCGATTGAAAGACTTAAGGAAGAAAACATCCCAGTAGTCAGGGCAGGAGTAAAAAGCACGGATGTAGTTAAGAATGCTTTAAAGGGTGTTGACGCTGTTATTCACGCCGCGGCCTACACAGATGTTTCGGAGTCGATGGAGAACCCTATGCTCTACCTGGATAACAATGCATTGGGCACAGCACTGGTCGCAGAGGCTTCTTTAAAAACAGGGGTTGGGCTGCTCATATACTTGAGCTCAGCGGCTGTCTACGGGGATCCCGTCGGGCTACCCGTGGACGAGAATCATCCTACCAACCCGTTGTCTCCATACGGGTTGAGCAAGCTCATGGGTGAGGATGTAGTCAAATTCTTCTCGAGGCTTGGGCTTAAGTATGTTGTGCTGAGGCTCTTCAATGTTTACGGGCCTGGGCAGAACATTGCTTATGCGGGCGTGATAACGAGGTTTCTGGAGAGGGTTCTTAAGGGGCTTCCGCCAGTGGTCTACGGGGATGGTGAGCAGACCCGAGACTTCATCCATGTCGACGACGTTTCTAAAGCTGTAGAGCTCACCCTTAGGCTCAAGTGCTTTAACGACGTTTTTAACATAGGCTCCGGAAGCCCGGTGAGGATAAGGGACCTGGCGGGGCTCGTCATGAGGCTCAACCGGGTTGAGGGCGAGCCTGTTTACGCTGCAAGTAGGCCTGGAGACATAAAGCATAGTTACTCAGATATTTCTAAGGCTAGGATCACCCTGGGATTCGAGCCGACAATAGGTTTAGAAGAAGGCTTGAGGAGACTGGTGCAGGAGAAGGGTCGAGGCCTCTCCCCCCAGGCTTAAAGTTTAAAAAACCAGTGTCTTTTGCAACCCATGGGCTCGGCGGCTCGCATCGTTATTCGCCTGATGCTGCTAGCCTTTCTAACACTAGCTGTAGTAAGGGCTTCCCCAGAGAAGACTCTTCAAGCAGGCCTGCAGATAGTCGGCGGGGAGGCGGACTACGTGGTTTTCAACGACCTGGTTGTCCTCGACGACGCCGTCTACATCGGAGGCTGCTCAGGAAGCTTTGAAAACCATGTCTGGACGATTTGGAAGATTAGTTTAGACGGCAGGCTGGTTTCATCCACGACCGGGGAAAAAGGCTATGTTATGAGCATTATTTCTGACGGCTTAAGAATATATGTTGCGGGCCTTCTGGAGCACGACGCGTTTCCAAAGACGACAGGATTCTTAGCAGCGTTTAACAAAGACCTTGAAAAAACGTGGGTGAAAGAATGGGTAGGCTCATCCTTGTTCAGCCATTTTAAAAGCGTCGCCGCTCAGGACGGTGTGATCTACGCTGCCGGGGAGGCTCGATACTTTGATGAGCGGGCTACTGAGGTTGTCCTCCATAAATACGATGCTGATGGTTCACTCCTCTGGGAGAAAACGTTCAGCGGAGTCGGACACCAGGAGGTAGCGTCGATAGCTCTGCAAAACGGGAAAATATACATCGCGGGCACGACTGCCCCCTACGGTTCAAGCGAGAACGTGGACGGGCTGCTATTGGTGGCTGACGAGAACGGGAGCGAGGTTAACCGTGTCAGCTGGGGCGGTGGGAAACGAGACTTCTTCTCAAGCGTCAGAGTATGGGATGGAGTGTACGTCTGCGGCTACACCGACTCCTACGGAGAGGGGGGCCTGGATGGGCTGCTGCTTAAAATGGACTTCTCCGGGAGGGTTGTGTGGTGGAGGACTTTCGGAGGGCCTGGGGACGATTCTTTCCTAAGCCTCTGCATAGATAACGAGAGGATCCACATCGTTGGACACACGACTAGCACGCGTGTCACGCGGATGCTGCCATTATACTTGCAATACGATGTTAACGGGATGCTTATAGGCAACTGGACACTTTCAATAGACTTCCTATCATCCTGGACTGGGGTTTATCCTGCTGACGGCGTTATCCACATGGTTGGGAACAACGTGGGGAGCTTGTTCCGCAACAGGGGCATATACACTCGTTATGTTACGAGCTACGGGTTGACGGTGAACTTTCCGGACGAGGGTTTCTGGGCTGCTTTAGACGGTGAAAACAAGACTGGGATAAGCGTCAGCTTCGAGGCCACAGGCGTGGAGCACAGGCTTGAAGCAGCCCCTTACAAGACGACTGGGGAAACCAGGCTGGCTTTCAGCGCGTGGAGCGACGGTGCTGCCGATAATCCCCGCGTTATAAGGTTGACCAGGGACACTGTTCTCAACGCTGTCTACAGGGTTGAGCATCATGTAGCCGTGTCGAGCGAGCTTGGAGAAGCCTCTGGGGAAGGATGGTATGTCGAGGGCTCGACTGCAACAGTATCAGTAACGCCGAGCATAATTCCCAAGGATTTTTTCACGAACCATGTTTTCGACGGATGGGTTGAGAACGGGAGGAAGGCGTCGTCTTGCTGTTTACTCGTTCACCGTGTCGAAACCTGTTTGCCTTAAGGCAAGCTGGAGAACGGAGCTGAATCCTGTTATGTTAGCCTTAGTGGGACTCATAGTGATTCTTCTTGCCCTCTCAGTTCTTCTAGTGTTTTTGACAGGGAAGAGGAGAAGATCACTCATTCCTCCTCCACCACCGTGACACGTATGAGGATAGCGTTTCGGCGTTACAGCTAGAAAAGAGACTGTGTAAGTGCGCGCTAAGGAGAAGAAACGGGGAGTAAACTTCTATTCTATGGCCCATTTCGCGGTGACTTTCATAAGCAGGAAGATTACGAAGGCTACGATTAGGAAAGTTATCAACGTTCCTGTGAAATGACTATTCTGAACGGCCCAGCTGTAACCTGCTCCCATGCAACGTTAGGCGTGGCGAGCTCGATTATAGGCATTATCAGGTCGTTGACTAGTGCCTGCACCAGTGCTCCAAGGTATAGGCCGAGTATGAAGGCGACAGCCATCCCGAGGACCTTGTATTTCGAGATGAAGGCTTTAAACTCCTGCAATAGTCCTTTCGGCGCTGGCGGCGCGGGCAGAGCCGGCTTAGGCTCAAAAAGCTGCCTAATCTTTCTAAGCTCCTCCACTATTTCATCCTCTTTAGACGACATGCCTAACATATGAATTGGGCTTCAACGCCTGTATGAAGTTTTCTGGATGACTGCTGAAAAGGTTTTTGAAACGCTTAAAAACAGGTTTTGAACCATGGTGGCGGGTTGAAGATTGACCTGCATGTTCACACAGTCTACTCAGACGGGAGTGGGACGGTTAAGCAGGTTCTTCAGACTGCTAAAGCCAAGGGTTTAGACGGCTTAGCCATTACTGACCACGCTACTCTCGAGGGATATTTCAAAGCTAAACAATACTGTAGCGGGATGCTTGTTCTACCCGGGTATGAGCTCAGCACGGACGCTGGCCACGTTTTAGTCATAGGGCTGGAACACCTGCCTCCGCGGAAAAGCGTTTTAAACTATGAGGAGCTTGTCAAGTGGGCTAGGGGCGAGGGCGGGCTAACGGTTCTGGCCCATCCTGCTTTAAACACGGGTAAACTAGGAAGATGGATTGGCTGTAAAACGGATGCCGTCGAGGTTCTAAACGCTTCATACCCCTTAAGCATCCTCGTGAAAAAGGGTTTGAAAATCTCCAGCATGCTGGGTGTCCCAGGCGTCGGTGGGAGCGATGCTCATTTCCCTGGAAGCGTTGGAGACGCGTACACGGTTGTCTGGGCAGGCGACCCCGGCTTCGAGGATTTTTCAATAGCCTTTAGGAACGGCAGGGTTTCTTACAACGGTCGGCTGTCACCCTTATCCTCGAGGCTGAGAATCGGGTTTAGATACTTGGCGTGGAAAACCCTTTCTCCGGAGGCTTTCTGAAAACCCGTTAAACTTCCCCGTCTCAAGATAGGCTTAATACTGGCCACGCGTTTCCCAGCCTGGGCTTAGCGACGAGAGGCTTCACACTGGTTGATGGACGAATATACGTTTCGTTTAAACCTGTTTCAAGAGTCGAGGCGGCTGTGATCCTGAGAACAGGGTTGCATACGTGGGTAGTGAAGCCGGGGCTCTCAGCATGTCTAGGATACTCGGCCTTGACACTGTGAGCCTTAGGGGTAGGACTGTGCTCCCAGGGTTCATAGATGCTCACGTGCATCTCGACTCGCTAGGCGCTTTTTTAAACACTCTCAACCTGAGGGGGGTTGGAAGCATAGGGGAGCTCAAGACAAGGCTGGGAAACTATGCTGCGAAAAGCTTGTCACGCTGGATCCTGGGCCGCGGGTGGGACCAGGAGACGCTGGAGGAGAAGCGTTACCCAACCAGGTGGGATCTTGACGAGGTTGTGAGCGAGAGGCCCGTGGTTCTCACCAGGGTTTGCGGCCATGCTGCGGTCGTTAACACTAGGGTGCTCGAGATGACAGGGCTGATAGGAGGGAGCGTGCCCGGTGTTTTGAAAAATGAGGCTGGAGCGCCAACGGGGGTCCTAGTGGGAAAGGCTTTGGAGACTGTTAGGAGCAGGATTGAGGAGCAGACGACTTTCCAGGAGCGTAAAAAACTCCTGATGTATGCGCTTGCATACTCTGCCTCCCAGGGCGTGACCACGGTGGGCTTCGTATCCTGCAGCTCAGCGAGCCTCCAGGCTCTTCAGGAGCTTGAGGCTGGGCTTAAACGCCTCCCGGTTAGAGTAAGGGTGTACTTGAACCCCGGTGAGGCGGGGGAAATGGGGCTTCAAGCTTTGAAACACGGCTCACCATTCCTACAGGTTAACGGTGTTAAGCTTTTCGCCGACGGTTCCCTCGGGGCTAGGAGCGCGCTGCTTTCAAAACCATACTCGGATTCCCCCGGGAACTCGGGCTGTGCAAACATGGGTGAGGCCTCGCTGCGGGCAGTGGTTAAAGAGGCGTGTGAAAAAGGCCTGCAGGCCGCTGTCCACGCGATAGGCGACAAGGCTGTTGAGAACACTCTTAAAGCCTTTGAAACAGTGGCCGAGTGCTCCAGGAGACTAAGGCACAGGGTTGAACACGCTTCAGTCTTGAGGAGCGACCTTGTGGAGATGATGAGGAGGCTGGGCGTAGCGGTGGTTGTCCAGCCGCACTTTATCATGACCGACTGGTGGGTGGTTAACAGGGTCGGGGTTGAGAGAGCAGGGCTCGTCTACCCTTTCAAGACCCTGGCTGAGAACGTTAAGCTCAGCCTGAGCACAGACGCGCCTGTGGAACCCTTGAACCCTTGGGAGACGGTTTACGCTGCGACGACAAGGGGCGGGCGCGACGATATACCTCTCTACCAGCATACTGCTGGCGAGTGTTTAACGCTTGAGGAGGCTCTCCACCTGTACACTGAGGGCTCCGCCTACGGGCTGCTCGAGGAGGGTGAGCTCGGCTCTTTGAAAGAAGGCAGGCTGGCAGACCTCGTGGTCGTCGACAAGGATCCTTTCAACGTTTCCCTAGAGGAGGTTAAAGAAACAAGGGTTCTCGCAACGTTCGTCGACGGTTGCCGCGTGTTTACCGCAGGGGGCTCCGGGTTAGAAGGCTTACGGGAACAGTGTTTGAAAAGGCTTTCAGCAGCCTCTTTTTAAAAAACTATCGGGCAGCCCGGCTCAAGTTGAAAAATTTTAAGAAACTGTAGAAAACCGTGGAGAACAATGCTAAACTAAAGGAAGGTTAAAAAACGCCTAAACCGTTTTTAAGCCGGAGACGCGATGAAGCTGATCCAGGTGAAAATCTACAAGGGGGAGAGATACTATATTGCTGAATGCGTCGATATCCCGTTATTCACCTACGGCAGGACTCTAGACGAGGTTGTTGAAAAGATGAGAGAGGCAGTCGCCCCCCGTTTGAAGAACGATGGGTTGAAGGAGTGGGAGATTCCTCCGGACTTCTCGATCCTGCTGAACATTGAGCTCCCGTCTCCAGCTGAAAAAGGAAGCGTGGAGCAAACCAGGTTCAGCTAGGCTTTTTAACGAGTCGGCTGCTTCAAAAATCTTTCAGGAAGACTGTTCAGGCTTTGAAAGCCTGCTGCATGCTCAGCCTTGGCTGGAGAGCCTCATCCTTACTTCCTCAAGGTCCTTAACAGTGTCTATAGACTTCCAGTATGTTTCAGCCTCAAAATATCTCCGTAGCAATCCTTCTCCAGCCAGCCTTGGGAAAACCAGTTTCTCAACATCACCCTCCTCATACTCTAGAAACCTGTGTTTAAGCCCCGCGTCAATCAGGTAGATTCCGGCGTTAATATAGTGTGGCAACACTGGTTTCTCCTCGAAACCCGTTATCTTCTCCCCAGAAACCTGGACGACGCCGTAGGGCGACCTTAGGCTTGTCAGAGCCATGCTCACCGTCCCAGGCTTCCACTCCGAGATCATTCTAGACAGGTCTATGTCGGTGACGATGTCGCCGTTCATCACAAGGTACAGGTCTGACTCAACACTGCTCAAGAGACTGTTGATAGCGTATAGCGTGCCCCTAGGCTTGTCCTCAACAATATAGTGGATTCTAACGCTCCTCCAGTTTTTCCCATATCTTTTAACCAGCTTCTCATGCTGGTAGCCTGCCAGCAGGTAGACGTTTGAGACGCCGGCTTGCTTCATCTGCATTATCAGCCTGTCCAAAATCGTAAGGTTTCTACCTATCTCTAGCAGCGGCTTCGGAACATTGTCCGTCAGAGGCCTAAGCCTTTTCCCAAGGCCTCCGCAGAGCACTCCGCCCACGATCATCCTGAGGATTTGGGCTGAGCATGGTGGTTAAAAACTTCTCTCCCCCGATTCTTGAAACCGGTGTTAGCCTTGGGGAGAGCTAGGCTGGCGTTCCAGGTGCTTAAAACCATATGTTTATAAGGATTCTGGATTTTAGAAACACATGGGTGGAGGCTAGGAAAACAGGCTTCAAGACAGGGATCCTGTGGAAGCATGGAAGGAGCCTGCTGTCGAGAAGGCTTTCACCCCGGTTGAACCCAGGGGGATCTTAAGGCAGGCTGGAGCAGAGCCTTGAAGAGGCTTCTTTGAATCAGCCACCAGCCTGTTTAAAATACACCGGGTTCGTCAAGGCGAACACAGTGTCATCCTCGCCGGGGTTGACTGAAAACGGGTCCGCATACCAGCCGAGCTCAGCCCTTATAAACAGGCAGCTGCGTCTCAAGGGGGTCTCCTTCACACGCCTGAAGCTTTCTCCTTTAACCTGGACAGCTTCCTCCACGCCTTGAGAAGAAATTAGCCTGAGAATCGCACCGTCCCCGCCCCGGGCTTCAACCACTGTTTTCAACACGTCCCCGTGCTTTGCTTCAACGGTTCCCCCGGTTTCAAAGACGCTGGAGCCAGTGTAAGCCTTCAACCCTAAGAAGGGGCCGCTTGGAGACTGGGATACGAATACCCTCCCCTGCTTGATGGAGCTGATCACGTTCCACACGGTTGGCGAGTCAACCAGTATCCATGTAGTAGGCTCGCCGAGCCTGGCGAAAGACCCCTCCCCGCCGTGGTAGTCACTACCGCCTACTGCCGTCACCATGAGCCCTTCGCTCAGCAGGCTGTGCCACCAGGCCAGGGGCTCCCAGTTCTTCACAAACCAGGGGCCGTTCCACACTTCGACAGCGTCGAAACCCCTTAACTGCTTAAACTCGAAGTCGCAGCCTATGCACAGCTCCCCCAGGTCTCTCGGATGGTCAACCGATATTGCGAGGCCTTTCTCATGCACCTCGCTGATCAGCCTCGCGAAGTCTTCTAGACGCCTCCTTCTGAAGTCGAACCAGGGGCCTCCCCAAACGCTTAAGTGCCCATGGTAAGTGGTCACCTCGACTCCAGGTATGAGGAGGACAGGCGGGTTCTTGATCTCCCTGATCTCAAAAACTTGGCTTACCGTGCTGTGGTCGGTTACAGCAATGTAGTCGAGAGCCTGCTCGACAGCCTTGGCCACAAGCCCTCGGACGCTGTGCTTACCGTCGCTGTGATGACTGTGAACATGCAGGTCGCCCCTTATCCATCCCGGGGCTACGGCTGGCTTCGGAACACTCAGCGGCGTAACGCTCTCCTCGAGAACACGGTTCACGCGGGCGTGTCCCCCGAGTCTTGAAGCCTTGACTAACACCCTGTACCCGCATCCTTCCGGAGGTATCTTCGCAAGCCCAAGGATGATGGACCAGGCTCCCGGGTGAACCTCTCCCGCGACATACCCGGGCGTGGCTTTTCCAGCGGATATTGAGAACACGGGTTTATCCGAGCCACTCCAGCCCCTGAAGCACCCCTCCGGGTCAATTATGCCTATGTCGATAACACACTTCGAACTCTTCTCATACTCGTACGAGACCTCTATCGCATCATATCCCTGCGGAACGTGGAACTGCAGATACTTATACTCGTCCTCATTCTTATCCCTGAGGGTTAACACGCCTTGAAACTCCCATTTCAAGAATCCCCCGTCTCCCCCTGCTTCCCTCAACACCCTTTGGAACCGGGCTTAGGCTGATTTAAACCCTGCTAGCCGCATGCGGGCTGAACCGTCGCGGGCACTGTTAAATACTTGCTCCAAGCCTGTTTAGAACGACCTGGAATGAGCCAGTGGGGCAGGCTTCTTCTAGACGAGATCGAGGGTGAGAGCGTAGAGCAGGGCTCTGTAGTCGTCTGGAGCATAGGGGGTGCGGGGGTAGTCGTTAAAACACCTTTATCCATCGTAATGATAGACCCGTTCTTCGGCTCAAGCGGGTCTAGCGAATGGGTTAGAATGATCCCTGCGCCCCTGGACCCTTGGGAGATTCGTTTCTGCAACCTGTTCCTGTCAACCCATGAGCATGAGGATCATTGCGAGAGGAACACTGTTCAAGCGGTGGCAAGGCGGACTGGGTCTATGTTCATAGGGCCCGATTCCTCATGCCGTAGATTCCTAGAATGGGGGGTTGAGAAAAACAGGGTTAGTTTCCTTAAGCCCGGGGAATCCCTCAGCCTTAACGACGTTACTGTTACAGCATGGTTCGCGAACGATCCTGACGCTGAGTCAGCATTATCCTTCATCATAAGTATCGGCGGCGTCAAGCTGTTCCACTCTGGAGACAGCAAGTTCTCGGAGAAGTTTTCGAAAATCGGTGAGCAGGGCGGTGTCGACATCGCCTTCCTCTCCCTCGGCCGGAACCCGCGTGGCCACAAGTATTACATGAATGCTTGCGACACGCTTGAGGCTGCGAGAGACCTTGGTGCTCGAACACTCATACCTGTGCACTGGGATCTTTGGAGAAGGACTCGTGAAGACCCTTGGCTTGTGAAGAAGATCGCGGGGCGCTGGCGGCTGCCCGTAGACGTTGTTATACTCGGGCTGGGAGACAAGCATGTCTGCAGGGGGACACGGGCATGAATGCAGCGTGCGCTAAGCAAACTTGTTGAAGAGCCTCATGCTCTTCTCATGCGCCTCAACCGCGAGCCTAAGCCCCTCCTCAGAGTCTCCAAGCCTAAGCCTTGCTTCAGCCTCCTCAACCAGCCTAGCCAGCTCAGCAACCTTCCCCGTAACGCTCCTCCTGAGCAGCGCTTCGACTGCAGACCTGGCGAGATAAAGAATTTCATCCGTAACAGTGTAACGCATGTACGGCGTCCCCTCGAGTTCTGAAATCCTGCTGTAAAGGTCGCTCCGCTTCTCCGCGAAGGCTTTCTCCACGAGCATCCTGCCCCAGGACCCGGCTAGTCCCAGAGCCAGGTCAAGATCATATCTGGTAACAGGCTCAGCCACAACAGGGCTGAAGCCAACCATCACCATCCACCTGCAGATCTCTTGAAGCGCGGTTATGCAGCCCTTTCCCGTTCCGCCTGCTACAGCCACAGCGACGGAGGGCCTGACTCCCCCACGATAGTTCCTCATCCTGTCCATGAAGCTTTTCGCAAGCCCGTTGACTGACAGAAAGTAAACCGGCGCTGCGAAGACAAGCGCGTCACACTCGTTGAAAAGCATCCTCAGCTCAAGCCCATCATCTTTAAGAACGCACCTCATGCTCTCCCAGCATTCAGCGTTTACACACGCTAAGCATGGCTGAACCTTTTTCCCAGAGAGGTCGACCAGCTCTACGCTAGCCCCCTTCTCCACAGCCCCGTCTACTATTTTGGTTAAAATTTTTTTGCAAAACCCCTCCTTG